>Ga0208411_1002377_pt1 | contig 11509 bp, 5 predicted proteins | sample ETN01SmetaG_4_FD_185793 | JGI IMG/M metagenome (GOLD analysis project Ga0208411, IMG submission 185793) | Marine microbial and viral communities from oxygen minimum zone, Eastern Pacific Ocean - ETNP2014F12-01SV261 (SPAdes) (version 2) | ecosystem: Environmental > Aquatic > Marine > Oceanic ...
AAATTAATTACATCACTTGAAACATCTGTAATTTGAATATCTTCATATGCTAATAGTTCATCGGTTTCCAATATTACTTGTTGGTCTGCGGCCTCTGCCTCTAATATAATATTCTCATCTGAAGTTTGAAATACATCACCGACTGCAAGTTCAGTAGAAAACGCGGTGCCAGTACCAGTTACAGTTGTTCCATTATGAGCAATTGCGACTGAACCGGATAATTGAGAAGGGTTCATATAACTAGATTGTCCAGATTTTATACCGGAAACAGCATGTGCCAAAAGCATTCTATTATTATTTTCAGTAATGAAATGAGTAATTCCATCTTCTAGAATCAACAGTTCTTCGCCCATCTCTACTATAATTTCATGACCGGAAGTTTTTACATGGTCTTCTTCTGTGCCAATTCTAGACAATCTTGAAGCCGCCTCATCACCCTCTTCTATCAAATGTGATCCGTCTTCCAATATCAAATTATAATCAGCGTTTTCGTAAAGATTAAATTGGATTTCTGTATTACTGGCCAGGGTATAATCGTTTTCTTCTCTTACATAAGTTTTTCCATCTTCATTAGTAATATAACTACCATCTTCACCCAAAATTTTACCAAGTCCCGAAAGATGATCGATATATTGAATTATAAAATCTGAAGTTTTTGCATTGTCATCTTCTGTGACAGATCTTGTTCCATCTTCGTAGATGTGATGGTCATCATTTTCCATTACTAGATGATATGCCATTGATTCTACAAGGCCAAATTCAACTTCACTAGCCCATGTTTTTATGTGTTCTTCTTCAGTCTGTATTCTAGATAATGTTTGTGCAGTCTCATCACCCTCTTCTATCAAATGTGATCCGTCTTCTAATACCAAATTATAACCAATATTTTCATAGAGATTAAATTCATATTCTCTATCTCTTGTTGTCGCCATGTAATATGGTTGTTCGACTCTTACATAAGTTTTTCCATCTTCGTTAGTAAGAACAGCACCATCCTCTGTTATTATTTTTCCTATTGTAGAAAGATGGTCGATATACATTATTGGAAAATAAGAACCATTTGTTATTGGCATTGGTTCTGTAATAAATCTTCGTCTTTCTATAGGCCTTGTTGACCATGAAGATTCCTCAAATTCAACAACAAGGAATCCCAATTCTGAAGCAGAATCATATCCTGTTCTACCATCATCTTGCAAAAGTTTATATCCATCCTCCATAAACAAATCATAGGTATCAACAGCGGGCGATTCTAATACTAAATCATCTAGCCCATCTTCTGTTAACAATCCTTGTCTCATCGAATCGAGTAGATTTGTTATAACTTCTGTTTCCATATATGGAATACTTTGAGCTATATGTCCCTCTTTAATCCCCTCAGTATCTTCTTCTAAAGAAATATATCTTGCCGGGCCCGTTCCAGATCCACCAGTGTCTTCTGTCAGAATATAACCCGAATCACTTAATCCCGTATCATATCCATGATCTTCCATAAGAAGATCACTATTGAAACTCATATCAATGGATACGGTTCCCGATTCCGCCATTGGAAATTCTATTGGGGGATAAAGGTAACTTCCGCCGTGTTCTAGCAACCATTTTCCAGAATCTATTTCATCTATAGGTGCAGTATTAAAGGGTGATTCCCAATTTGAAGTATTGGCTCTCCAAGTATTCGCAAAAGCTACAGTTTCTACTCTAACATAATCTAATACATCATCATCGGAATATTCATTTAATACTTGATCTCCTGTTTCCAAAAGAATCTGGCCACTATTATCTTCCATGTAAACATAAAGATATGCAGACGCCGATACAGAAGCGCCGGGATCTCCTCTATACATGTATACCGTGTAAGTATTTGTCGTAGGAACAGAATAGACCGTATATTTTCCATTGAAAAAATCACCTTCTGATGCCCATTGACCTCTATCACCAGAAATTACTACAGTATCACCAACTTCTAAGTTATGTAATGGTTCTGTAATGGTGGCATATGCATTAGAGCCAATTGCAGATGTTCGTTGCATCGTAACATCTCTAAAATTTTCATATAATAAATTTTCATCTCCTCTAATATCAATCTTACCGTCCATTGCTTGCCAAGGGTGTTTGGCAGTATGTAATTCTAGTATTCCGCCTTTTGGATCTAAGTAAGATTCATACCCACCTGAGGACAAGGTTGCAGTATTTTGATGTCGTAGATTTGCATATGAATTAATAGTTGGGACTGTAAGGCGATATTTTGGGGAATATCCCATTGCAGTTTTTGCAACATCATCATCAGTAGAATTAACGTTTCGTTCACCCGCATCGAACATCTCAACTGAAACTTTACTACGGAAAGCAACTTCTCCGAATAATAACATACCAGATGGATGGGTTAATCTCTTAACTTGATCACGATAATCCGTAATATCCATATCTGTTTTTAAAACATAAGAAAAATCTTGATAATAAAAATTATCCTGTATTTTCGGAGTTCCACTTATTAATCCTGTAGACCCAACATAATAACCATCATATTCAGCAAAAGCTCCAAGTGTTGCAGAGAGTTCTGCATTTCTATTACCTGTCGTTGTTGTAAGAGTTGGAGCTTCAGTATAACCAGCACCAAAATTATAAACAGAAACAGTTTTAATAGCACCAATTGCAATTGCAGAAACCGCAATCGTTGCATTATTACCTTTTGGTGAAATATCTATTGTATACGTATTAGCATTAGATAACCACGCTGAAGCAACAACCCTTGACCTAATTTCTCCGGTTACTGAAGCTACTCCATCGTGAGGTAAAGTAAATCGATATGAATCGGCGTCAATGACATAAATTATATGGGTTCCATTGATAAATGCACTTAATGCTCCAGTAATCTTAACTTTATCACCAGATCTTAAATAATGTGCAGTATCAGTTATCGTAATTGTTCTATTTCCGGTCCCACTTCCCGCAGCTGTAACTTCTCGATTTGTTCCCCATGTTACTACACCATTATAATCAATAGAATATGTGTTACTCGCATTAACTGTCTTACTAGTATCGACTGTAATGACTGTGGAATTGGTATAACCTGTTACGAGTGCTGTTGAATCATCATGTCCACTATAAGTAATAGTTCCTCTTGGTACGTCATTAGGAAAATGAGCTCCTGTTAATGTAACCGTTGTTCCCGATTGTGCGATTGTTCCAGAATTAGCAGTTGAAACAGTAGAACTATATGCAGTAACCCTTTCACCAAATGTAGATTCATTAAAGATTCTAAATCCATCTTCAAATAGTATTGTATCACCTGGATATGCATCAGTTGTCCCATTTTCTTGAGATAAAAACTCTACGCAATCTTCTAGTAAAGCTTTGTTACCATCTTCAAAAGTTAAAAAGTCTAAATCATTATAAAAATCGCTGATTTCATATTGCAAGAATGATTCGCGTGATGAGAAGTCCTGAGTTGTCAACATATCCAAACGGAGAGTTGTATTTCCGGTTGCAATCGGGGGTTGTATGTTCAAGTAAAATTCCTTTGATTTATCAATAAAATCAAGAATAACCGCTCTAGTACTATAGTCATCATTATAAAGATAAGAACCCCTAGCAAAATTATTTGCCATGGCCATGTACGTCAAAGAATATGTTTGAGGATCATCATTAATTCCAAAGTTTTTTTCAAGGGAAGTTCTTAGGGAAGTAGAATTAGTAACCGATGTTATATGATCTTCTAATCCGTTTGCATATGTAAGTTTGAGTATTCCAGAATTTGCATCAGGGAATGTTCCACCAGTTAACGTAACTACATTACTTGTTTGTGTTATAGTTCCAGTATCATAGGAATGTAAATTCAAATTAAGTAGGTGATTATTAGCACCCATAACATCTAAAACATTATCGAGTTTTGTTATATAACTGTTCGCTACAGTAACAAGTGGTTCTGATTGATATCCTGACCCCCCTGTAGTGATAGCACAAGTGTTAATTGCTCCAACATTTTTTGTTAGTGTATTCAGAGCACCTCTAGTTACAAACGTAACAGTATTACCTTCTCCTGTTTGACCAAAAGCGTCTGCATATGCAATGTTTGCGGTTGCTGATTCGCTGTGGGTATTTACACTTGCGGGAGTATTACCAATTTGGAGAGTAATACCATTATGCATCATTTCAGCATCATGAGAATTCGCTGACTTAGCCGCCCATGCACCTGTTCTCGATGCATCATATACAATTACATAATCATTATTAGCAAAATTATTCGCACTGAAAGCATCTAAATCGGGATCACGATAATATGAACCAACCGAGTATAAAATTTGTGTACTATTTGCACCAATAATTGTAGCCCAAGTGGTGTTTGACCCATAATAAATATCCCAGTCCTGTCCACTTGAAATTGTATGTGAATCTTTAACCGAAAAAACAGTAGAGTTTGTATAACCAGTAATAATAGTAGTGTTACTATTTGCATACGTAAGTTTAGCACCAACAACATCTCTTCTTAGGGCATCGTGCATTCCTGTTGCAAACGTAACCGTAGTTCCAGATTGAGTAAGTTGACCTATTGAGCTATCAGTGCCCGGTGCCTTGGAGGTTTCATCTATAGTTACTTGTTTTCTGAGTTGGTCCCCGGCTGTAATAAATTGGGTATTCCACATTGGAGAAGTAGAATCGAAATATTTTGCAGAAGATGCCTTGATTGTTGATTGGAACACCAGAGAAGAATTTCCAAATAAATGAGTATTGGCATTATGTCCTTTCAAACCAGAAGTGTAATCTGATTCACTTAAAGCTGTATTTTTCCAATCTCCTAGTACATCACTATTAATAATAACTTCGTTGGTCTTAATAATAGTTCCAACTCTTCCAGTAGCGCCTGAGCCGCCAGTTCCCTCATCAATAAATGTAAGAGCATCCCCTACAGAAAAACCATCACCCGAATCTAATATGGTTATTCCTTCGACCACATTTTCAGCAATCGATGCAACTCTTGCCTTGGCATTTTGACCACCCCCACCAGTAATTGTAATCTCATCACCAACAGAATATTCTGTTCCACCAACGTCCACTTGAATCGACTTAACAAGTCCAGAAGCAGTACCGAATCCAGAATTTCCATCTGTATCAACTTCAGTTGTAATTCGTTCATTAACTCTAAAATCTCCTAATACTCCATCAACACCTGTCCCCTGAACAATATCTGAAAGTGTCATTTCTGTAATTGTAAGACTGCCCACTGCAGAAGTAATCGCTTTTTCAACTATAGCTGAACAATTAGATATTGCCCCAGTAATTCTTCTTCCTGTAAACAATTCAATATTGACTGCACCAGCCGTTACAATTTTAATTGTTTTATCAAGTGTCCATTTACCATCAGACAACCTCATTATGTCTGTTTTAGGATAATAAAATTCTACATCTTCTTTTGCATATATTGTTCTAAACAACCAAGTAAAAGAACTTTCGTTTCCTTTTGACCGATAGACTTGTTTCATCCGTTTAAGGAGTTGTCTCCGATCTGCTAGTGTGGTTCTTGGTACGTTGGTATAGAACTCTTTTTTCCATGCATCGTCAATAAGACCTTCATTTGTCTTATCAATATCCTGCATGTCTGCGAGTTCTCTGGTTGCAGCAGTAGGTCCTCTAGATCTAAAAGATTCTATTGCCCCGGCAGGGAATGTTCCGTCAAGAATACCATTAGCTAATGTGGAATATGCGCGTGAAGTTCCGCCTGTAATTTGCTCGGCAAATTGGAAGACGGCATTGTTGGTGGGTTTTACAAATGCGTGGGTATTGCCTTTTGTACCAGTAACTACTGCAGTAGCACCAGAAGTATTACCAGTAACAGTTTCACCAATGACAAATTGTAGATTCGCATTACCCGCAGTATCACGTTCAGATTCTAATTGTAACCGGTGGTCAACTCCTGTTCCATCATCTTCATAGATAAAAAATTCAAAATCTTCATCTTCTGGTACTAGTTTAAATTCGTGGAAAGTAATCCCATCAAAATAGAGTTCATGTGATTCCATAAACTCATAATATTTTTCTATGAATTTTTTGAACTTGGGATGCTCGGAAGTAATAAACTCCGGTAATTGACCTTCAACTAATACAGAAATATCTTTTGTGTGATCTGCCATTATGTTCCAGTTACGAGAGTTGTTCCATCAGCGCTTGATGTTGCTCCTTGAACATATGTTCCTGTTCCTGAATCATCTACCATTGTAACGGTAATATCAGCATCTTCAATCAATATAATTTGTTCCCGTAAAGGCAACACATCAGAAGAAGAAGGGGTAACATAAACATCTAATGCAGTAGTGTTTCCTGTAGTATCAGAACCAATCGCAACAGGCGCAAAACCTAAAAGATTCATTTTTCCACTTCCATAAATAATTTCTCCTACATCGTTATCAACAAGAATACGATTTTCTCCAGAAGTTCTATACACCTGAACGGTTCCATTAGCATCTTGTATTTTACACCCATCCCATAAAGTATTTGCTGAATCGCGATATGAAAATTCTCCGCTAGTTACCGCTCCCCAGAAAGTATTAGAGGGATGATAAACTTCATTAGAAAATTTTAAGGTATATGCAGAACTAGATCCTAACAGTGGATACATATATCTTTTTATTGAAACATTTGTTTGATTACTTTTTACGGAAACTTCAGATTCATCAATTTTCTTAATTAAATTTGAATATCGAAATGCCTTATCGAAATCTTTCAGGGCAGTAAGACCATGACCAGTAATTGTAGATGTAATAGTTGATTTAAGAGTTGAAGCACTATTTGTTGTCATACCAGAATCATATTTAACTGTACTATTAATTTTTAAATACAAATAATCTGGATCTCTAACTTCCGGAGTGACACCAACAACATTGCGTTTTCCTAGAATTGTATCTTGTATCCAAGCTTTAGTAGAACCTGAAAGTACGGCACCTGATGCTGGTTTAATAGCGATAAACACTTTCCCATAAACTGCAGGATCATCATCCTCACCACCCCATGCAACAACCGATTCTGCTCCACTATAATCTCTTTTGATTAAACTAACATAATCATGAGTAGTAACGCACCTATTCTGAGCATCATAATTTTTGGGAGCATTAAATTTAATTCCTTCTACATCTTCTGGGGTTTGTCCTCCACCAGCTACAGAAGTTGTCATTACTTTAACATTAGAATATCCCCCCACATCTGATACAATCGAAAATGATTTGGCTCCGTTGGTCAGATCAGCATCACATATTAAACTGGACAATATAACAATATTTCCGTTAGCTAAATTTTTACCTAATACCCCATCTCCGAATTCAATTTCATATTTTCCATCTTCATTTTCGGTCAAGAAATATATCTTAGAAGTAGCATTCACTGTAGTAACATCATTAGCTAAAGTATATGTAAATGATTCAGTATCAGTAGTAGAATTTTGTACTACTACCGTCAATGAATCAGTATCAGTATTTGCATTAGGTAACAAAAATTTCTGGTCCACATCTCCGGTATTAGCGGTGTATCGAAATGTTGTAGGAATTCCCTGAGAAAGTTCCATAGTGGAAACGGTATAAATTCCATTGGCATTAATGTTTACTGAATGAGAATTAGAAGTACACCAAATATACGATATACCATCGACATCACCCTGGAATTGGGTATTTTTTGAAATGCTTATAACTGCTGGAGTTCCGGTTGGAGTAATTTCCAATGTGACAGAAGCTTTTGACCCTCTCGCGGACCGGGGAACATAACCAAGGTGTTTCGCCCTTGCTACAACTGAATTCCTAAGAGTCGCTGAATCCAAAAACATTTCATTGGCTACCATATTTGCATAATATGCATTATAATGTGTATTATATGCCAATATATCAAGAAGAACATCAAAAGAAGATCCTGTAAAATTATATCCTACAAATTCAGCTTGATTGGACATAAATCCAATGAGATTTTCCTTGATTTTTTCAAAATCTAATTCCGATACGTTGAGTTTTCCTTCTGCGCTAGCCATGGATTTCTATGCCCTCTCCAAATAAACTTCTATGGTTGTTTCTTGTACATCATTATCTGGTACGTAGATAATTTGAATTGAATATGCATTATTGGGTTCATCTGACTCTACTGTTACCATTTTCACATCAGCTCGCGGTTCATATTTCCCTATCACCTGTTTAATAGTCTTTTTTATCCTGGAATCAGTAAGTGCTCCATATGGTTCAAATAAAAGAGCATTAAGACCACCTTCAATTCCTGGTTGAAATAATCTTTCACCCGCTTGTGTTCTAATTAAATTGTTTATAGACCGACTAATAGCTGTTGTTTTTTTAACTGTCAGCAAATCTCCGTGAGCTGGATGTTTTGCAAAATCCAGGTCAAAATCTATGTAATCTTTTCCGTATGTCGTAGCCATATAATACTCTTAATATTTAGTTAAACTTACAATAATCCCAATACAAGTGCTAACAAATCTATTGGATTTTTACTACCACCACCAGCAATTGCTTTTTCTCCTTCTGATGCAACAAATAATATTCCCGCTGAATATGCCAAATCAGGAACTCCTGTGGCACCTTTCAATATATTTTTTAATCCATCGTTTCCATCGGGTTGATTCGGAATATACAAAGCATATACACCAGTAGATGGTAATGTTATTTGAAAGAATTCTAAAAATTCTAAAATAATTTTAATTAATTCATCCAGGAAGGCCTCGATGCCTTTAATCATATCAATCATGTCTTGTATAAAAATCGCTGAATCTGCAATCATTCCTTTGAGTTGTTTTACAAAGTTTTCTAGTATCTGAAAAAATTCTCCCCAGCCAGGAATAATGTCCTTGATTTGTATACCTCCAAAATCTGGGGGAATTGAATCGGGTAAAACTGCTAGTTTCTCCATAGCAATCTTCCCTACCTTTGGATATATTCTTTGTTTTTTAGGAAGAGTTACAGTATGTTGTCCTACATTGACCCAATTTGCTTCACCACCAACCCCCGCTGTTCCTCTCTGTTCCATTTCATAGACAATATCACCAGTAATAAAAGGGTTTAGTCCATCTACTGTTCTGTATGGTTTTCCTGTTATTTCCATATCAACCCATCGTTCATCTTCATTTGGGTTGACCACTACATTAACTGTTCTTGTATTTCCAGCATCATCAGTAATTGTAGTTTCTTTCAGGGTTGACATGGAAGACGCTATTACCGAATCCGCATTTATTTCTGTTATTTCCAGAATACCACCATATATGTCTCCACCAATAGTATCACCAACTGTAAACAAACCATAATTAGTATCACATTGTGTTAATTTTATTATTGTATTTGCTGGAGTTATTACCTCATTAAATGAATCTGCTAAACTCTTGCCCGCTGCTCCCGCAAACTCTGGAATATCGGTAAACATCTTCGAAAATTTATCAAATGTTTCTGCAAATATATCAAAAGAAGGAGCACCAATAACAATTGCAATAGCTCCCGATCCCCCTGAAAATTCAGTATTTCCTAAAATATTAGGTTTACCTGGTGAAACTTTAGTATTAATAGGAAGTCTGGAAGCTTCATAATCCTTGATCACCGAACCATCTTCTTGGTCTTTCCCTATATCATATAATTGAAGGCCGAAATCCTTTGTTCTGTCCCATCCAGAATATGAATTTCCTTCTTTATCATATACTACTGTTCCACTCTTTGGAGACTTATCAACCGCTTTAAATCTTGGAACATCACCTTCATCTTCAAATGCCTTAACCATTTCCGTAATCACCTGTTTAGATGAAAATTTTGGATATGGACTAATTTGAGAAAGTGGATCTATTGCTGATCCTTTGTAGGGGTTATATCCACCCGGAATCAGTTTTCTAGGAGTCGCCAGAAAAGGAATAGAATAACCAGCCGATATATCTGCATCAGATGGGGTATTTGTAGTTTCTACCAAATTATCAAAATCATCTTTTGTCAGCCAAAGTCTGTCCCCTGCAGGATTTCTTAATTGTTCGAATCCATATGTGAAAGCTGGCATTGGATTTACATTCTTGATAAAATAAGGATCAACATAGAGATACCAAAACCCAGCTTCTTTTAAATCTTGAATTTGTTTGAGAACTTCGTCTGCTAGAGCTTCCAGGGCCATTAAAAGAGGATTAATAGATTGTAACATTGCCAGAAGTTTAACTATTTCCATAGCCGCACTAGCAAGAGAAAGAGTTGATTTTACAGTTTCAGCAAGACTCTTCGCCGCCTCTGCCATTGCACCAATGTCACCAGCCTTAGCAATCTGATGAGGTTTCCACTCCGCCTTCGCTCTTAATAATGCTTGAAATTCAGCCATTCCGCTCCTTCATTTTTCTTTCCGCGTCACGTTCTTTTGATTCCAACATTTTTTCCCATCCTTCTCTTTTAATCTGTAAAAAAGATGAATATGATTCTGCCAATTTTTTAGTATTTTCCAACAATCTCTGAATATCTCTTCTTCTAATTTCCGCAGGATGCCATTTTGATTCGTCCTGGTCCTCAAAAGGATTTTTCTTTTTAGTTTCTTTTGCCATCACTCCTTCTTTCTTTAAAAGTTTTCATATATCTCTTTTTTAAATGGTAATATTGTCCAATCAGCAGTACTCAAATTTACTAGTTCAATTTTTTCTTTTTTACAAAGGTCTTCAAGAACACTCATTCTATTTAAAATTCCTTCTTTACTTCCCAAAGCAATAAATGGATCAGGAGTTGCTACACCAAAAAATGCATTATCCTCTCCTTTAGAATATTGTTCATAATCCATATCACAGCCAATGAATCCTATTTTACTTGGTTGATACATTTCTATTCCATAATAACAGGCATTAAAAAACATAGTACCCCCGAAGTTCGTTTCTGGTCTCATCAATGAAAAATATTTCTTCTTCAATGTCGGATACTTCCACAGAATATCATAATCACCATACCTTTGTGGCATATTATCTACATGGGACTTTAAGTTCTTATCACCTTCATCACCATTTAAATATTTTTTTGAACATACTATCTTATCCCAATCATTATTTCTTTCTCTAATTTGCCATGCGTGGTTTATCATTACCCATGCATGACCATCTTTCTTCTTCCAATAATTTGCGGTAATAAGATTCTTGCTACTACCAAAAATAATCATCTTTTCACATTCATTAAATTGAAAACTGGCCATAACTTATGAATACTCTTTATCTCTTCCATTAAAAATTTCATATTTGTTTCTGGCAGTTTTTACCAGATCTGTTAAATCTCCTAAACTCTCAATATCTTTTATGAGTTTTCCCAATATATCAACATCTCCCCCTAACAAAAGATTTACATTATTATAAATTGATCTACCATAAGGCACAAATCCATTAGTAGTATTTGATGCGGGTATTGCTTTCACTCTGATACAAGGTGGATTTCCCCTTGTAGAAGGAGTAACACCTGAAGCATGTGTTGAATTGGCATATGTTGGAACTCCGATACGTGCATCAATTTCTACCACTCTTTTATTACAAGCATCTGTA
>Ga0208411_1002381_pt1 | contig 11476 bp, 8 predicted proteins | sample ETN01SmetaG_4_FD_185793 | JGI IMG/M metagenome (GOLD analysis project Ga0208411, IMG submission 185793) | Marine microbial and viral communities from oxygen minimum zone, Eastern Pacific Ocean - ETNP2014F12-01SV261 (SPAdes) (version 2) | ecosystem: Environmental > Aquatic > Marine > Oceanic ...
ATTCATTAAACCGAAGAATCCCGCACCCTAACAGTACTGAGATATAGGGAGAACATTGGGAGAATTGGGTCTCTGTAGGGTTTTCTGTGAGATGAGTGTGATAGCTGTATTTCCCCAGAAAACGGGGGATTTGATGTTCGTTGGGTTCGATTCCCAAGTTACAACTGGTTTAGTTGAGCCCAGGATGCTTCGCCTTGAACTCCGGAAAAGGGGCTGGGGCATTCTTTGGAAAACGATCCAGAATCATCTGTAAGCGCTGACGGCGACCGGGGGCAATTTTATCCTGAGGATTCACCTCGCGTTCCTGACGTGGATCCTTGATCAGGTTATGGAACGCGCCCTTGTTATCAATAATGTGATACCAATCGCGGATCATGCGAAAATCGCCAATCTGGGAATATATCCAGCTGCGCTTCTTAAACGGATCCTCATCGCCACGCAAACTGGGCACAAAGGATTTACCATCCAGCTTAAGCGTTTTGGGCGGCGTTACTCCCCCCAGATCCAGAAAGGTCGGGTAGAGGTCAGTAAAATCAATCAGATCACGCGACACAACCCCGCCCCTGCTGAGAAACGGTGCCCGGACAATAAAAGGCACGTGCGCCCCCCAGTCTGCCTGACGGCCCTTGCCCTTGGGATAAGGTTCTCCTTTGAGTGTGCCCGGTGAAGCTGAACCATTATCCCCGGTAAACACAATTACGGTGCGCCCCTTCAAACCCAATTCATCCACTGCAGCAACCAGTTTGCCCACCAGATGATCCATGTAGGTTACGTTCCCCGCATACAAGGCCGGTTTTCCTTCCGGGGCATCGGCTTTATTCATCGGCGTGGTGGTGTGCGGGCCGTGGGTCAGGAGCATCGGGTAATAAATCAAGAAAGGCTCATCCTTATGGCGCTTTATATAATCAATCAGGAAATCGTTGATCGTGTCCGGCCCATAGGGAACCTTGCTGCGTTTGCCGTTGGTAACCAGTAACCCATTCCAAAAACGGTCCTCGGTCTCAGGGTTACCTTCCTCGACTCCCGGCCAAACACAGTGCTCATCAAACCCGTGCTTCTTGAGGGCATCAGGATCCTTGCCCAAATGATTGATCTGCCATTTACCTCCGATCACTGTGGCATAGCCCCCCTCACGCAATAACCGGGCAAACGTTGTGAAACGATCGGGCCGCAATCCCCCTCCACCCCAGCGTGGCACATCATAATGCTGCACCCAGCCGTGATGACATGGGTATTGGCCGGTAAGTAACGTCACCCGGGTGGGCGTACAGATGGGGGTACACCAGGCCGTTTGGTAAAGCACTCCCTCCCTGGCCAACCGGTCAATATTCGGGGTCGGATGCTTGGCTCCATAACAACTGACCCAGTCGCGCCCCATATCATCAACCATAATGAAGATGATATTGGGCTTTTGCGCCGCGCCAGCCTGTGCTGCGAGCAGCAGGAAAAGAATCAGCTTTTTCATTTCGTGTGAAACGGTTCGCTGGCCACCACCTGTTGGATGAGTTCGCGCAGACCGAAGTTATGCCTGGGCATGGCCGCAACAATCCGGTCAATGTCATCGCGATCGGTAAAGCTGATCCGCCGACCCATCGCGTAGATGAAGAGTTTCTCAGTCAGGCATCGGGTGAATTGGTTTGGGCGGGCAAAAAGATATTGCTTGATGCCCTTGGGCCCGTTGAACGCGGTGCCATCAGGCATTTCCCCGGAACCATCAATGGGTAGCCGCTTGGCATAACGATCACGCCAGACTCCCACGTAGTCATAATGTTCCATGGATAAACCGATCGGATCAATCTTGCGGTGGCATTCATAGCAGGTGGGGTTGTCGCGGTGTTTTTCCATCAGCGCCCGAATCGTGGTCACACCCCGGGTGTCCGGCTCAATCGGATCAACATCCGGCGGGGGCGGACTGGGAGGAGTGCCCAATAAATTCACCAAAACCCAGACTCCCCGCACCACCGGCTGGGTTTCCACGCCATTTGAGGTTGCGGTCAGGATACTGCCGTGACCGAGCAACCCACCGCGATGGTGTTCAGGCTTGAGCGAAATCTTCTGGAACCCCTCCCCCGCAACCCCGGGAATTTTGTAGTGACGGGCGAGAGCCGGATTAAGAAAGGTGTAATCTGAATCAACAAAATCCAGGATGCTCCGGTTATTGGAGAGTACATACTGGAAGTACCGCCGAGTCTCCTCGCGCATGGCTTCCTCAAGATTATCGGCGTAATAGGCTCTATTCTTTTCCGGGTCAGGCGGCATTTCACCGAGCTTGCGCAGGTGCAACCATTGCCCGACAAAATTGTCGGTCAAGGCACTTGCCTTGGGATCTTTAAGCATACGCTCCACCTGCGAGCGTAATTCGGCCGGGGTATTGAGTTTACCTGTAGCAGCCGCCTCACGCAGGGAATCATCAGGCATCGAGCTCCAAAGAAAATAGGACAACCTTGAGGCCAACTCATAACTATCAAGTTTACCCACACCCTGCTTCGGAGCCGATTCAGTGAGGTACAGGAAACGCGGGGAAGTCAGTATCGCCCGAACTCCGTAACGGGCGGCCGCCCAGAAATCCTTTTTCTCCTCCAGATAACGCTCAGCGAGATCAAGGTAAGGATTGATTTCTGCAGCGGTTGTCGGGCGACGGAAGGCGGCGTTGGCAAGGCGGGTCAGGCAGCTGCGCAGATATGCCGCATTGGGCACCACAGCAGAAGGCGGAAAGAATCGGTCAAAACCCGGCAAAGGCCATTCTTCATAAAAAGGCCCCTCAATCCCAAGGGATCGAATGTGGAGTTCAGGTCCCGAACCCACGTACATCTCAGGTGGGTTACGCATGGGGTACAAAGCATCCTTGTTATACTTGGGTAAAACCTTGCGCATAATACGCTTGAAGGATCCATTGGGGCCATTGGCCCAATGCACGTGGAAGGTAAACCCTTTTTCCAGCCAAACCCGGTGTTCAACTTCAACCACCTTATCATCAGGAATCTCGTATTCGCCAATAACCCGATGGGCGGTTGCCCCCAGTTCACGTGAATCGATGGAAATTGAAAGCCGCATTGGCTCATTGGAATTGTACCGCAAATCAGAATCCTTATAACGGGACTTTCTGCGAACTGCCTGGGCGGAAAATCGAATCACATACTCGCCATCAGCCGGAACACCCCTTTTTTTGTCCAGCGCAGGAAACCCCAACGGCTGACGAAACTTAATATATAAACGACCCGCATCGCGGCGCGCCACCTTGTCTATCCCTACTCCATTAAGGATAACCTGCTTAACATCTGTTTTCGCCCGAACTCCGGACTGATACTTGATCATCTTTGGCCGAGGCCCGGGGCGAATCACCTTGTCGGCCACTTTACGGGCCGCTTCCAGATAATTTTGGAGCAGATGATCTGAGGCAATCAGGCCTTCGCCCACATTATCAAAACCATCAAGGGAATCATCGGGAGGAAAAGTGGTGGTGGGATCAAAATCGACCATCTTCAACTCGAACAAATCCCGGATTGTGTTCAGGTATTCCACACGGTTTAAGCGGCGCAACACCACCTTACCGGAGTTTGCGCGGGCCATCTCACGCGCACGTGCCAGGGCCTGGGTCAAGTGCGCCACCACCTGCCCGGTCTCGGCAACCGGCGGCTGTTTCTTCTCTTCTGGCGGCATCTGGGCCAGATTGATCTGGTCCAGAATCTCCTGGAGGGCTTCGGCCTCTGCCAATTGGGTAAAGTCGCCGGTCAGCTGATCGAAACGGCGGTCTCCCTTTTGTTTCTTGGCACCATGACAATCGTTACAATAGGTCTTAAGATAAGGCTGGAGCAAATCGGCCGGGGCAGCCGCACTCACACAGGCCGCCAACAGGCACCAGACAATGAAAAGGGGCAACCTCATCAGGTCAGCAGGTGATTCAGGTTGGCGGTACTGGTGGAGAACCGATCAGTTTCCACTCCCAACTGCTGAAGGATCGAGACGTAAAGATCGCAGAGAGGCCGACCATCCCGGCCGTGCCGTTCAAAACGGTGATGCTGACCACTCTTAAACCCGCCACCGGCCAACATGATGGGCAGGTTGCGACTGGAGTGGGAACTGGCATTACCCATCCCGCTGCCAAACATGACCACCGTGGATTCCAAGAGCGAACGCCCTTCAGCATCCCTGGCTGCCTTGAGCCGATCCAGGAACCGCGAGAACTGCTGTGCATAATACAGCTCAATGATGGTCAGTTGCCGCAGCAAATCCGGGCGTTTCCCATGGTGACTCAGGGAGTGATATCCCAGAGTAATCCCCTCGAAGGGGAATAAACGGTTACCGCCCGGATGACCAAAGGTGATGATATTGGTCAGGTTGGCCTGCAGAGCCAGAATCATCAGGTCATACATCACCGACGTGTTGTAGGGATAGGCCAAATCCACCACCATCTCATCGTCCCCCTTGATAACCTTGTCGCTGGCCTTGGGTTTGGGCACATCAATCCAGTTCTCCCGCCGCTCCAATTTACGTTCCACTTCGCGAATGGCCGTGAGGTACTCGTCCAGCTTGGCCTGATCGGTTTTGGACAGGAGCGGGTTAAGTCGGCGCGTGTCCTCACGCACCACATCCAGGATACTGGCGTCCTCACGAAGATGCTCCCGGGCCTTGGCCTTGACCTTCGGATTATCCTCAAGAAACAACCGGGCAAAAATTTGTGTGGGACTACCCGTGCTGGGCAGCATCACGCCCGCGCGCGACCAGGAGATACCTCCTGACCCCAACCGCAGTGTGGGAAAGCGCGTCTGTTGACCAATCTTCTCAGCCAGAAACTGGTCCAGGGACAACAACCGTTGAGGGTTATCCTTGGTATCCTTGAGCTCCATCCCGTTGAGCAGGGTGTTGGAACAACCATGCCCGCCGCCCACCTTGGGATGATCCAGGTTGGTAAACACAGTCAGATCACGGCGATGTTTTTCCAGGGGCTTCAAAAGCGTGGACATCTCGTAGTTTGCCCCAGTCTGCTCAGGAAAAAAGCCACCGGGATTCATCCCGTAATTGGGAGCGACACAAATAAAGCGTTTGGCCGTGGCAGATTTAGCCGGTGCAGCACCGAAAGACTCGAGTGCGGGAAGGGCGATGGAAACCCCGATCCCGCGCAAAAAATTCCGTCGATTTAGTGATGGCATCATATTACTACTCCCGCTCGCCTGAGAATTGCCCAAAAAATATGTTAGAAAAGCAGGATTCATAGCCTGATTGAATGAAGTCTATTATCGGAGGACTCCAGTGTCTTGTAATTATCGGACGAAAAATATCATGAAAGATTCAACCCTAAAAAGAAACCATCAATTCAAACGTGCCTTCAATTGTTTAAGTAAGGCAGCTGCTTTTTCAGGATGACTCTTGGCTAAATTTTTCGTTTCCCCGGAAGAAGTTGTGTGATCGTACAACTCCAACTCACCCCCCTTATGGGATATCAACCGGTGGGTTTCGGTGCGAATCGTTTGCACACCACGTTTATAGGCGAATGCCGGATGCCCCTTAGCTTCAGGGTTTTTCAGCAAAGGTTTGAGTGATGTTCCATCCAGACCGGTTGGCGGCTTTAGGCCAGCCAGCTCACAAAGCGTTGGAAAGATATCCAGAGTTTCGACCATGGCACGCGTAGATTTACCGGGTGCGTCCATTGACGGATGGGAAATAATCATCGGCGAACGCAATGATTCCTCAAAAAGCGCATGCTTGCCCCAGATGGCATGTTCCCCCAAATGCCAGCCGTGATCCCCCCACAAAACAACAATGGTCTTCTCGCGCTCGTTCAACTCACCCAGCCGATCCAGCAATCGTCCCACCATGGCATCGGCATAAGTCACACAGGCCGCATAATGTTTGCGCACTTCCAGGGCGAAGGCCGCATCGGTATTGGGGTGACGTTTCCACCGGTTGTATTTCATGAATTCACCGGAACCATGCCAGGTGGTTTTGCCTTCGGGCTTCTGAGGGTGTGGTGTGGTGGGCAGGTTCACCTTGCGGTAGTGTTTCATGTACTTGGCCGGCGCTCCAAAGGGTAAATGCGGACGAATAATGCCCACTGCCAGAAAGAAGGGTTTGCCATCCTTAGCCAAACCATCCATCTGCTTTAAAGCCTCATCAGTAATTAATCCATCAGGGTAGGCGGTGTCAGGTCCTTTGAATAATTGAAATAAATCCATGTCCTTGGCGTTCTTACGGATCTCTCCATTGGCCAAACCATGCATTGCCCCACGCGGATGTTGCCATGGACCCGCCGGCAAAAGATGCCGGGTCCAGGCTTCGGGCATCTCGGGCTTGTCATCCTCATCCCAATTTGCACCACCCCGACCGCCTGGATGATGAGACACCTTGCCAACCGACACAGTGGAATAACCATGCTTACGAAACCAAGCAGGAAGGCTCTTCCCTTTCATTGCCTCAGCCTGACGGAATAACGCACCATTATCCGCTGGCCCATAGGTACCGGTGAGCAGCGTGTAACGCGAAGCTCCGCAGGTGGGCGCCTGCACGTAATGCCGATGAAAAGCGCGGCCCTGAGAGGCAAGTTTATCAATGTTGGGAGAATGAATGTAATCCACTCCAAAACACTTCAGTTCCGGCCGCAGATCATCAACGCAAATCAAGAGAACATTCGGCTGCTCTTTCGCGGTGGAAACAAGCGGGCACAGGAACAACAAAAAAAGAATATATTTACGCATCAGAAAAAAGGACGATGAGTAAAACCCGCATTATTTGCAATGACACAGATCTATTTTTATCGGCTACTCATAACGCCCACCAATCAGGACGGCTATCCTCAAGGGCCGGGAACGTATTACGCCAATCCTGCACCAAATTGATATCCAGATCAGCAGAAATGACTGTCTCCTCTGGGCCCGCCTCAGCAAGACGATCCCCATGAGGATCAATTATCACACTAGCCCCGTCATACTCCAGATGAGGATCGGAGCCACAGCGATTCACTCCAACCACGTAAGCCAGATTTTCTATTGCCCGTGCCTCCAATAATTTCGTCCAATGATGAGTTCGCATATTTGGCCAACTGGCAATGACTACAAAGATGTGGGGCGGGTTCTCCGTCATCATTGCCTTACGAAAAAGTTCAGGGAACCTTAAATCATAACAAATAAAAGGACAGAGCCTGAGTCCGCCGGGCAATTCAAAGCATTGGATATCATTCCCCGCCTCATAATTCTCACCCTCCTTGCCCATGTTAAAGGGTTGTATCTTGGAATAGCACCCCACCCTTTTCCCTTCAGGATTGATCAGTAGCGCATCATTGGTCGGCTTTTTTTCTGAGCGTGCAACAGCCAGTCCGCCCATAACATAACAGGCTGTGTCGTGAGCCAACTCCTTGAGAAACGATTCTGTAAGACCATCTTGAGGTTCCTGCAACGACTGGGCGTCCATCGAAAAACCTGTAGCGAATAGCTCGGGCAAAACCAAGAGACTGCCTGGTTGCAGCTTAGTGCGGCCGGTCCATTCACGCACCTTTTGAAAGTTGGCCTCCTTATCCTCCCAAACGATATCCAACTGGTAAGCGTAGATATTCATACTCTACTCCACATCAGCCGGGGTAAGACGGGGGATATCCTTGGCATCAGGATGTTGATCCTTGCGGCCGTGCACATAAAAGGCGGTCCATTCAGCAAGGCGCCGGCCGAGAAGCTTACAGGATTCCTGAGCCTCCTGCTCCCGAGGTGCCTTGCACACAACCGCGCCGTAATGACCGGTCATCTTGCGGCCTGCATACTCGGTAACGCCAAAAACCAGAAAGCCAAAATTCATCAGCACCGTGTGAATGGATTGACAGGCCAGCTCCATCCCCCCGCCCCAACCCCCGGCACTGGAAAAAGAACAGGCAATTTTACCATCCACCTTCATCCACGAACCAATCATTTGCTCGTCCCAGAAACGCTTCATCTTCCACGAAAGCACGCCCATGTTGGTGGGACTCCCCACCGCCAACCCATCGCACCACTCCACATCAGCAGGCTTGGCTTCCTCCACAGAAAGAACACGCACCTCGGTGTCCGGCACCAATGCAGCCCCTTGACCGACAAGATCGGCCATTTCCTTTACATTGCCCGTGGCTGAATCGAAGAGGACAAGAATTTTGTTTTGCTCCATGTTATTTGCTGTCCACAACAATTTTATCCAGAGCCTTACTCAAACGTTTACGAACCGGGATGTGCTCATTATTCGAAATAAGATTCACCCATTCATTCGGATCCTTCCTGCGGTCATAGAGCTCTTCACTGCCATCTTGATAGCGGATATAGCGCCAACGCGTCCCGCTCAACGCATGGTTGCCCTTATCAAAGGTCGTCACCACCAGACGATCACTGGCCAACCCGGGATCTTGCAGCAAAGGACGCAAAGAAACTCCATCCAAACGCGGAACCTTCGGCAATATACATAAATCCAAAAGTGTCGGGTACAAATCAATCAAGCCAACCGGACTGTCACACTGCCCGCCCAAGGCATATTTTTCACTGGAGCCGGTTGGAGGAACCAACAACAAGGGCACCCGGGTTGAGCGCTGCCACCCTGTCCACTTCCCCCAGTGTTGCTTTTCACCCAGGTGCCAACCGTGATCACTCCAAAGAACCACCCAGGTATTCTCTTGGTGACCACCAGCCTTCAACTGTGCCAGTAATCGCCCCACCTGCGCGTCCACAAAGGTAACACAGGCCAAATAAGCCTTCACAGCCGCCTGCCATTGGCCATGCTTCACCGTGGTGGCATGCAATCCTGCAGTCCCTGCTTCCAGCGCCCATCTTCGGCCCGTAGGGCTCAGGTCATCGAGATCGTCCTTTTGAACCGGCGGCAACTTGATGTCTTTCCCCTTATACAAATCAAAATATTTCTTAGGCGCATAAAGCGGTATGTGCGGACGGTAATAACCCACTGCCATAAAAAACGGCTTGGACGCTTCATATTTCCCCAGTTCGCCGATGGCCCAGTCGGTAATCCTTCCATCCCCCATCGCATTATCCGGCACATCCAGCTCGGCCCAGTCAAACGATTCGCCCTTGGGATCATCAGGACTGCGATCACTGGGCATGCGATTAAAGGGCAGCACATATTCCCGTTGCCCCAATTTTATGACATGCCTGGGATTGGCAGTCCCTTTACTGGGCAACTCGGCTTTTGTGTAGTTAACTTCCTTACTGGGAAAAGGACTCCAACGTTGGCCGGTATAATATTCATTCCGAAAGAGCCCCTTACTTCCGCTGTGCAATAATTTACCTGTCCCATAGGTAATATAACCCCCTGCCTCTAAAGCTTTGGGAAGAAGCAGTACTTTCTTGTGCTTTTTGTACCAACCCTTGTCACCGTTATTGTACATACCGGTTCGAAAAGGCTGGCGCCCGGTAAAGATTGAGGTGCGCGAAGGACCACACACCGGAGCCGCACAATGAGCATTGGTGAATCGAATGCCACGCTTTGCCAATTGGTCTATATGGGGAGTAATCGCCTGGGGATGACCCCCAAAACACCCGACCCAGTCATTCAAATCATCAATCGCAATGAAAAGGATGTTCGGTTTTGCTGCTGCATTTTGAGGGCAAAAAAATCCGGCCAACAAAAAAACAAGACACGAGAGATAACGCATAAGATTCAGTTATTTTAATTGATCCGGATTCAACACCGCATGCTTCACCGATTGGCGCAGGTAGGTATAGGTGATATGCACCTTGCCATCCTTCGACTGGATCACGGCAGGATAGGAATATTCACCCTTGGCGCGTTCCAGGGTAAGTACGGGCTTCCAGTTTTTACCGTCATTGGATATGGCCACGTTGAGCATATTGCGACCGGAGGGAAACCTGAGTCCGCGCGTGGTATGATTATAGACGATGAGTTGGCGACTATCCTTAAGAGTAAGCGCATCGGTACCGGCATTCGGGTTGGGCAAAATCGAGGCAGTCATTTTACTCCAGGTTTTACCTCCATCATTCGATTCGCTTTGGGTCACGACTCTTTGTTGAGAACGACACATCACCTGCATGCGACCATCGGCGTAGGTCAGGATACTGGGCTGTATCGCTCCAAACTCTTTCCCATCATTGATGGGACCGATCACTTTCCATGTCTTCCCAAAATCCTGTGTTGCCTCAAAATGCACCCGCCACCCCTTGTGCTCCGTACTGGAAGGACAAAGAATGGTGCCATCGGCTAACTGAATTGGTTTGTTTTTAACCGGGCCCATCAGGTGACCGATCTTGTCATCCTTACCCAGCTTGTGACGATGCCCCCAACTCTTGCCTCCGTCCCTGGAGGTTAAGAGCATTCCCCACCAACGACTGGGCGTAGGGCCCACCTTATAGAAAAGCATAAGTGGCCCCTTCTTGGGCTGGAATAAAACCGGATTCCAACAGGGATATTCCTTGTCTTCCCCCTCAGAACCATCAGCCACTTCTACCGAAGCAGTCCATTTGCCATTTACCAGACGTGACACACGAATCCCCACGTCAGTGTGTTTCTCGCGGGTACCAGCAAACCATGCCGCAACCAAACCTGTGGAGGTTTCCTCGATCGTTGAAGCATGACATTGCGGAGTCGGCCGATCCTCCAACGAGTAAATTAATTCGGCCGATAACAACGCGCCCTTCCCCGGCACAGCCAAGGGCGGTAATTCGGCAGCCGCAACAAACCCGGCGCCACAAAGGAGAATACTGATTAATTTCATTTTAAGCGTCTCTTAAGCCAGGCACCGTACTCGGGCCGCTTGCTCCATTCCGGAAAGAAGGGTTTATAGGCGTCCACCGTGTTCCAAAAAATACGCGGAGGCTGCGGACCCACCTTGCCTTCAGGGTAATCCTTGCCCGCCACGCTGGCTTCGATGGAAGCATTGATATCCTCCATCTTCCTTTTCAAGTGCTGAGCAACCTTAGGATTCTTTTCAAAAATGTTTGTGGTCTCCGCGGTGTCCTTTGTGAGGTTGTATAATTCCAACCTCACCCCCCTCTTGTTGGGCAGCGAGATTAGCTTGTACTCATTATCAATTACAGCCAAACGATCTCGACTGCTAAAGATAAGAGGTTTCTTGCGGGCACCGATCTCTCTTGTGAGGAGAGGCACCAAACTAACGCCGTCCTGTGGTTGGAGCATGGACGAAGCGGGCAACCCCACCGCCTGCGCAATCGTTGGAAAAATATCCACTGCCCCGGCCGGGTATTTTGTTATGCGCGGTTTTGTAATGACTTTAGGCCACTCAATAATGGCCGGCACGCGCAAGCCTCCCTCGTACATGCTGCTCTTGTAACCGCGCAAACCACCGGTGGTGTCCGGATCAAATCCCGGCAACCCTCCATTATCACTGGTAAACCATAACAGGGTGTTTTGCTCCACGCCCAGTTTACGAAGACCCCGGCGCAAAGTGCCAATACTACGATCCATGGCAACCAGTTCCCCGTAATGTTCCTGAGCCTTGGCACTAAGCTTGGTGAAGGGTTTTTTATCTACTTCAGCCGCC
>Ga0208411_1002385_pt1 | contig 11462 bp, 5 predicted proteins | sample ETN01SmetaG_4_FD_185793 | JGI IMG/M metagenome (GOLD analysis project Ga0208411, IMG submission 185793) | Marine microbial and viral communities from oxygen minimum zone, Eastern Pacific Ocean - ETNP2014F12-01SV261 (SPAdes) (version 2) | ecosystem: Environmental > Aquatic > Marine > Oceanic ...
AATGTAACAACGGTGATGAAACCAATAAGTGCTAACATTGGGGGGGAATTCTACCTTCACCTCTCCGGTATGCAGATCCCGTCCGGTAAAGACACCCGTGTCCCGACCAGATGTCGTTGGAGCACTCCAGACCATGCCCTGCATGACCAAAACATCCTCAGGGGATTGATATCCACCGCGTGCATGAGGTGCTTCCCAGAGTTGTTTGCCGGTCTTGGAATCAAAGGCCTTCATCAGTCGGTCTCCGCCTGCGTAGAGAACAACCCCGTCGTGAGCGACGAGTTTGGGGCCAAAGTTGAAACGCACCTTTTCAGGGATATAGGTTTTACCACTGGTCCAGGCGATATCACCCGACGAACGATTTCTAGCCTGTACTTTTTCCCCATCATGAAAATAGAGGTGGTTCTGATCGGCTGACAGGGTTAAGGGAGCAACCTTGGAGTCATCACCCCACAACCTACGACCGGTGACCACGTCATAGGCTTTTACCTCCCGGGGCTTTTCATTCCACGCAAAATCATTGCGAATTCGCGCCTGATCGCCGGTATTATGAAATGGCAGGAAGGAATTCAGTTCCCACTCAGCAGTGCTTTCCAAAACGAAAACCTGACCGCCATCGACCACGACTTCTTCAGCCCCCTTGCTCCCGGGAAGCTCATGAATCAGTTTTCCAGTCGCTGCATCCAAAACGCTGACGGGCTCATCCACTCCCAGAGTAATATATACGCGATTATCCACTGCCACCAACCGACGCGCCAATTGCGTTGGACCGCTTTTTAGGGGCCACAGATGACTATGCCATTTTTTCATCGGTTTCTTCCAGAGCACCACCCCGTTAAAAGCATCGCGGGCAACCACTGTCCAGCGGGCCGGCAATTGAATGGAAACCCGTGAACCTTCATCCATTACATAAAAGACCCGGCCATTGGAGGAAACCAATGCACTCATACTCGCCATCCGGTCATGATGACGCGACCAACGGGGACTTCCCAACCACTGCAGGTGGCGCGGTGGGCCAACCTTCTTATCGTGTGCCACGGCGTTGCCTCCCGGGCCATGCAGAAAATGGGTCCAATCATCAATGTCCTCGGGACGGGGCTTAACAGTCGTCTTCCATTCCCCTCCCTGGTTTACATGAGCTACTCCCTTGGGAGCGAGAACCCTCATCACTTCACTCATGGGAACTTTACCCAGATCTTCTGCCACCACCAGGTTCACCATGTCATCAATATAGGGCAACCTGTTGCCGGCCAATCGATCAATAGAGACCGGGCCGTATACTCCAGCCGCCTTCACCTTGGCACGAGCTTGAGTAACATTCTTGGAATCGGTATCGAGCCCATGCACCTGATAACGATCATTAGGCCTCAGCGCGAGGGTGCGTTGCCCATCTTTACATCCCAAATGCACAATGAAACCACCTTTAACGTTTAGGGATTCAGGAAGGCTGGCCGCGTCCACACGCATTACGGCTGTCGATGTGAGAAGGGCAACAGACAACACCAGCCCAGAGAGGGAACAAAGGATTTGCATGGGACTGATTGTAATCAGTCAGTCCAATTGAGCAAGCTCAGGGAAAGGGATATGAGATGAGGCAGGATAATCCCCCGTCCGCAGTGGATTTGATCCTATTTTATCCCAGCTTAGTCCCAAACGGTATTGCCCTGTACCTTGCCATGTTCAGCTTCGCAGAGAATGCCCCCCTTTGATCCTTTGGTGAGGGCGTTATTCTGAATGAGATTTGATTTACCGGCTACCTCAATGGCAACAGGCATCAATCGATCCTCGCGTCGCTCGACTATGGAGTTATCGGAGATGCGGCACCGCGTCGTGTTGTCGAGGACGATGCCCCGTTTGCGGGGATTGGTAATCTGGTTGCCGCTGACAGAACAGTCGGTACTATCCTTAAGATAAAGACTGTCATCCTGCATGTCATTTAGCACGTTACCGTTGATCACGCAGTCCTGGCAATTTTCCAACCGCACGCCATCGCGGTATTTTAGCGCGCTAGAATGCATGTTAGGCCGAGTGCAAATGGAATTACTGCCAATCACGGTGTTTTGGCAGCTTTGCAGAAGAATATTTTCGCGAGCAGCTCCGTAGATCGTGTTGCCGGTGATGCTTGCACGAATGGATTGCTTCATCCAAACCCCACGATCACGACTTCCCAGCACATTGCCGGTTATATTCAGAAGTCGCGCCCCGGTTGAGGGGATGTCGGTGTGCTGGCCATCCACCAGGATGTTTGCACCACTTGCCTCAGCCGTTGCCTGGATTGTGTTACCAGAAATTGTAAATTCACTGATAATACCTTTGGCCGCTTCCAATACGATCTCACCCGATGATCCATTGGCTCCACTATTATATTCGATGTCGTTACCGGTGATCTGAATGTTATGCACATCCCCTTCCAACTGGCGAATCCCGGCACGTTTACAGTAACTGATATGATTGCCGATGATGATAACCTGATGCAGGTTGCATTGATCAAAAAACACACCGGTGTCGCTGTTGTCATATATATGACATTGAGCGAGCAAAAAGTTGCGATTGCGCTCTTTAAGATGAATCCCATACCGGCAGTTGCGGATGAGCACTTCGCGGATGGTCGTTTGCAGGGTACGGTAAAGTTGAATGCCATCGGCCTCCGCATGACGCCCCTGTATCTCAAAGCCACTGATTACCGGAAAGCGCTCCCGCTTCCAGGTTTGCTCCTTCACCGTTGAAGGCGTAGCGGTTCCCTGGTGGTCGCCTACAATGTGCAGTGCGGGGCCCGGGCCTTCCATCAGGATACGCGCCGTGCCCTGATCTCCACGGATCCCCATAAAACCGGTGCGTTGCAGTGGGATAAGAATCGGCCCTGAGATTCGGTAATCTCCGCGGGGTAATTCAAGCACCCCATCAATTTCGTTTACCGCATGCTGCAGCGCCTCAGTGTCGTTTGTTTTGCCGTCACCCTTGGCCCCAAAATCCTTTACGTTGGCCATGCTCGAAACTATGCCCGATCCATGCAGCTGCTACAATAAAACCATTGCGTAATCGGCATATACTGATGACAATTGCGCTCCCCCCATGAAAAAAACAGCACTCCTTCTTCTAACCCTTTGCTCTCTCAATCTTTTGGCAGAGGACTGGCCAGCTTATCGTTATGACGGGAAACGGTCCGGAGTAACCCCAGCTAATTTACCCGCCAAACTTTTTGCGCAATGGACGCTTCAGTCGCGTCACGCTCCCCAGACCGCCTGGCCGCTCCCCGGAGAGGAAACGCCTCGCATGCATACTGACCGCGCCTACCACGTGGTGGTGGCAGGAAATACAATTTACTTCGGCAACAACGTGGACAACCACGTGCACGCTCATGACACCCGAAGCGGAAAACGTAAATGGAGCTTTGCCACCGATGGTTCGGTCCGTTTTGCGCCGTTCGTTAGTAAGGGTCGAATTTATTTTGGCTCCGACGACGGCCACATTTATTGTGTGGATGCTCTTAATGGATCACAAATCTGGAAATATCGCCCCGGCCCCAGCGGAGAACATATTATCGGCAGAGAACGAATGGTTTCCCTTTGGCCGATACGAACCGGCGTCTTGGTGGAAGATGGAGTCCTCTATGCTGCTGCAGGAATTTTCCCCTATGAGGGGCTTTACATTGTTGCCTTAGATATCCAGACCGGCCGACCTATTTGGGTAAATGACACTGCTGGAGATCAGTCTTGGGGCCTGCAATATGGGGGAGCGGCTCCGCAGGGCTACATTGTGGCTTCTTCAGACACCGTTTTTATACCTGCAGGTCGAAGTATGCCTGTAGCTTTTGATAAGCGTACTGGTAAATTCAAACGCTTCCTTTCCGGAGGCGGCAAGATCGGCGGATCCTGGACAATGATGGATGGCAATGAGCTTTTTGCCGGGAACAATAATCAGGGAACCGATACCAAAATCGCCTTTAATGCCAATAGCGGTTCAAAGCAGGCAGATCAATTTTCCAGTTTTCCCTCCATAGATATGGTACTCACTGAGGACACGGCTTTTATCGCGACACAAAAAGGCATTTACTGCATTGATCGTGCCGCCAATCGCAAGGCCAATTCAGCTGTGCCATCTCTGGATAAGGAATCGGCGGCACTGTCAAAAAATATCACTGAGATACGCAAGAAACACAAAGCCGCCGCCAATAACCCTGAGGAGCTCAAAAAACTGACAACTGAATTAACCAGGGCCACCGACAGGCTCACCGCCATAGCAAAAGAAAAGAGTGTTCTGAATGCGGCCCGGATAAAGTGGTTCACCCCCCGCGAAGGTCTTGGTCCAATGGTGCTTGCGGGAAAAACGCTTTTTGCAGGTGGAAACGGCTATGTCATATCCTTAAACACTTCAGATGGCAAAATTGCGATGGATCACGCCATTGAAGGCCATGCAGTAAGCCTGGCTGTTGCCGATGATCGGTTGTTTGTGAGTAGTGATAATGGATCCATCCATTGCCTGGCCGCGCAACCTACACAAAAGAAAATGCGTTTGGTCAAAGAACCCTCTCAACCCATTAATGATCAGGGCATCAAGGGTGCGGCAGACCAGATGCTGGGGTTAACCGGTATTAATCAAGGCTGGTGCCTCATCGCCGGCGCGCGTGACGGCCGGCTAGCCGAGTACTTGGCCTCAACCACCAAGCTCCACATTGTGGTGATCGAACAGGACGCCAAACGCCTGGCAGCAATTCGCTCACGCCTGATGACAACCGGATTGCTGGGAGACCGGGTGATTGCCTTTGATTGGGCATACAGTGATTTACCTGATTATTTTGCCAACCTGATTGTATCCGAGCGCGCCATGCTGGGTGAGGAAGTGAATCTCCCCGTCAACCATTTGGCTCGAGTGTTACGGCCTTCAGGTGGGAAACTGGTGTTGGGTCCCATCAACAAGTGGCCGGCAGCAAGCCTGGACAAAATCAAACATGGACTGGCGGCCAATGCTGCAGCCCAAACCAAATCCCAAACCATTAACAACCACTTCCTCTTTACCCGCGGCAAACTTAAAGGGGCAGGCAACTGGACTGGGCTTTATGGCAATACCGCCAACACTTCCTCCACCCCGGACACTCTGGTAAAGGGCCCGCTGGGTGTCCTGTGGTATGGTGAACCGGGTAGTGAGGACATGGTGGATCGTCATGCACGTTCAACCAGCCCGCTGGCAATTAATGGCCGACTCTTTGTTCAGGGCATGGAAGTTGTAATGGCTTATGATGCCTATAACGGGACTTTTCTCTGGAAACGCAAAATTCCCGGAGCAGTGCGGGTTCGCGTGGATGTAGATGGTTCGAATATCACTGCAACCGATGATGCCATCTTCGTTGCCACCCATAACCGGGTTCAGCAACTGGATGCACAGACAGGCAAAACAATCCATGAATTCGAAGTACCGCGCAAGGAAGGAGCCAAGGCACTGCGCTGGGGCTATATCGCTGTGCATGGAAATCTTTTGATCGGAACGGGAGCAACACCTATGGCTACTGAATACGGATTTTTGTGGAATTCGATCGTAGAAAATGGAGAGTGGAAGGCCGAGGCTGAGGTCCCCAAGGGAGCCCTTTCAACCCTGCAAAAGGCAAAAGCAAATTACGCCAAGCCTGACGATCGTGCCTATGCTTATTTCAAGCGTGCCGGGTTGCACTGGCACGCCATAAACCCCTTCCCCGGCTGGCTCCCGGATCACAAGCCCTCTCCGGTAACCGACCGTATCATGACCAGCGAAAAGGTATTCGCTTATGATATTACCACCGGAAAGATGTTGTGGGAACATGAAGGCAAAGCGATTCCCAATATCTCTCTGGTGATCGGCGATCGGCGGGTATATTTTCTGGAGGATGACTTGAATGCCCGTGAACAGGAGCAGGCAAAGCAGGCTACCCAGGCAAGCATTGCAGGAGGGGTGTTCGTCCCTGAACGGGAACAGAAGTTGGACGATAAAGATCGAGATTATCGCCGGGTTGTATGCTTGGACGCCAAGACCGGTCAAGGGTTGTGGAGCCGGCCTTATGATCTAACCGGGAGCGGAGGCACAAAACTTGGCCTTGCCTATCAGAGCGGTAAATTGCTGGCCTTCGGACACTACAGTAACCACGATGAAGGCCCCTTTAATAAGGGGGAGCTTAATTGGCGTCGAATTACTGTCATGGATGGCGGGGGCGGCAGCCTGCTATGGAGTAAGCCTCTCAATTACCGTCGTCGCCCAACGATCATGGGTGATACCATCTATATTGAACCTCGCCGGTGCGATCTGGAAACCGGAAAAATACAACAACGCAAACATCCGATTACCGGAGAATCGGTCGAATGGGAGTTTTTACGTCCGGGCCACAGCTGCGGAATTGTGACCGCCACTCCCAACAACCTTTTCTTCCGCTCCTACAGCGGAGCAATCGTCAATACCGAGCAGGATAGCGGTTTGCAGCTTTTCGGCGGCCTTCGCCCTGGTTGTTGGAATAGCATGATTCCGGCCAATGGCCTATTGAGCATGCAGGAAGCCAGTGCCGGTTGTGCCTGCAGTTATTCATTACGTACCACGGTGGTATTAAAGAACAAACCGCAAAAAGGTCATGCTGAGTGGGCTGTGTTTATTTCTCAGGCAGCCACCAAGCCGGTGGAGCGGATGGCCATCAACTTCGGTGCCCCCGGAGACATGCGCGCAAAGGACGGCACGGTGTGGTTCGGCTACCCGCGTCCAGCAACAACGGTTGGTCAGGGAGCATTCCGTAATTATGGAATCAAATTTAATCTGGCAGAGGCTGGGCTTACTGAGGTTGCCCAACGTGACTGGCGTAACGTAAAATTAGAAGGCACCGAAAGCCCCTGGATTTACACTTCAGCCTTGAAAGGGGTTTCCAAATTAAGTGTGCCTCTTTTGGATAAAGGTCATAAGGGAAAATATACCGTGCGCATGGGCTTCACACCCTTGCCGGAAGATAAACCCGGTAGCCGGATTTTTGATATCAAGCTTCAAGGAAAAGTGGTTTCACCTAAGTTTGACGTATTAAAGATTTCCGGTGGCCCAGAGAAAGTCACCATTCAAGAATTCGAAGGAGTTGATGTTGAGGAGAATCTCACTATCGAATTGGTTGCACAGAGACTTAAAGGGACAGCTGTCTTTGATGTAGATTCAAAATTACATCACTTGGGAGATAATGTGGTGGCTGGCTGGACCGAATCTTCGCCTAAGCCAAAGGGGTTTGAGCTCAAAATTCCCTTTGAATTCAAAAGTTCCGAAAATGTTTACTCATTAGCCATTGAACAACATGATGTTAATAACGATTGGTCTATAAAATTAAATGATCGGGAAATTGGCCGATTAAAAAAGGATACCGCCAAGCAGGTTACGTTGATTCCAGCGCCAAGAGATTTACTTAAACAGGGAGCCAATCAATTGGTAATTCAGGCCCTTGGGAAAAGTAAGGATGATATTCAGGTAGGCAGGATAAAGCTGATATCAGGACACCCTGCATCGACCATTATTCAGTCACTTGAAGTCATTCGCGAGGATGGCCCGAGAAAAGTTGCCAATTAGCCTCAAAATCGGTAGGGATTCGGGCCGATTGATTCGCAAGAATAATCTATATCTGAAGAATGAAAACCCCGGTTAAGTTTGCTGTTGGCTCACTATTGATGGTCATTGGCCTGACGGCTTTTATGGCGAGGGATACCTCCATTGAGGACCCAGGATCAACCGATCCCAATTCCTCCTCAAAATCTCGTGCGATTGAATTCTATTGTGCGGCCGGAATGTCCAAGCCCATGGATGAAATCATCAAGGCATACCGCGAGGATTTCCCGGGGCGCAAGGTTGAGGTAAGCTACAGTGGTTCAGGCACCTTACTGACAAAAATCCGGGCACAAAAAAGTGGTGACCTCTATCTGGCAGCTGATACCAGTTATATTCAGATTGCCCAGGAAAAGGATCTTGCCGAGGAATCGATTCCCGTGGCGCGTCTCTGGCCGGTTATCGTGGTAAAGAAAGGAAACCCAAAAAAAATACTCAAGGTCGATGATCTGATGCGTGAGGATGTGCGGGTGAATCTGGGGAACCCCGAAGCGGCCAGCGTTGGGGAAAAAACAAAAAAACTCATGGACCGACTCGACAAGTGGGAATCTCTAAAGAAAGCAGTCGATGCTCGCGGAAATTTCAAGCCGACGGTTAACGAGATAGCCAACGACGTTAAAATCGATGCAGCCGATGCAGCGATTGTCTGGAACTCAATTGCCAGCCAGTATCCCGAACTCGAGGCAGTGGAGATTGAAGGGGCGCCACGTGGGACCGTAACCATTTGCGTGCTAAAATTTGCGAGGCTTCCGCATGAAACCCTTCATTTTGCACGGTACATTTGCGCATCTGATCGGGGCCTGAAAATCTTCCGAAAACATGGCTTTGAGTCGGTTGATGGGGATATATGGGAAGATCGGCCCAATATCATGTATTTTGCAGGCGGACTTAATCGTCATGCCACCGAGCCCATCATTTCCGCTTTTGAAAAACGCGAGGGTTGCACCGTGGAAACAGCCTGGATGGGTTGTGGATTACTGGTAAGCAAAATGAAGGGGGGCGAGACCCCTGATGTATACCATACCTGTGACGCTTCATTTCATGCCATGGTCGAAGATCGGTTTGGGCAACTGACCAATATTTCACAAACTGATATTATAATTTTAGTACCGAAGAATAACCCCAAAAACATCAAGTCATTAGAAGACCTGACCAAGCCGGGGATGAAGGTGGGCATCGGTGACCCGGAAAAGACTGCGATGGGTAAATTAACGGTGGACCTACTGAAGGACGAAGGTGTTTACGAAGAGATTAAAGAGAATATCGGCAATCCTTTTCCTGAAGCCCCAATGGTTGTGGGACAGGTAACCCAGGGTGCACTGGATGCGGGCCTGGTTTACGTGGCCAATGCACATGCCCAGCGAGATAAGGTAAAGATGATCAGGATAGAAAATCCCCTCTCGAGTGCTACTCAAACCTATGCCGTCAGTAAAACCTCGAAACACAAGCACCTGATGCAGCGCTTGTTGGACCGCTTGCGCTCATCAGCCGGGCAGGAGAATTTCGTTAATGCAGGATTTGAGGTAATCACAGGTCCCAACCCGGAAAATGAGTAGCCTCACTCCTCCGGATTCATCTCCTTCCCCATTTCGGCCCAAATCCGATACAGCCTTCTTTTTTGGACTAGGCTCCCTGGGGGGTTTCTATTTATTTCTGATTCTGGCCCTAATTCTGGCACTGGTCATCGTCCCTCGCTGGGGGAAAAGCGACGAAACCAAACTGTTATTAATGGCGCCATCTCTTGAAGAAGCCTTCTCTCACCTGGAAGTTGCATCAAGGAAAGCAAACGGCACGAATTTGGCTCAAGAGGTTGAGGATGCATTAAAGGAAGCTCGGGCATTGGCCAATCTAAAGCCAGAAGGCCAATCTAAAGCCAGTTTGGTGAAGCAAACGGCCACCGAAGCCCGGGCATTGGCCAATATTGAACTCAGTGAGTTGGCCAAAAAAGCAGAGACTGAGAAAATCAATATTGGTAGAGAGATTGATCAGGCGAAAAATTCACTCCTGAACGCGGTTGCTTTTGATCGCCCCAGCGATTACGCAGCCGTGTTCAACGATCCCAGAATCCGCGCGTCAGCCAAGCTCAGTTTTGTTTCCTGCACCATCTCCGCATTACTGTCACTTTGGGTTGCTGTCCCCATCGGCTACACCATGTCGCGTTTCCAGTTTCGAGGCAAAAACTTCATCGACACCATTCTTGATGTGCCCATTGTACTGCCACCCTTGGTTATTGGCCTTGGGTTACTGATTCTCTTCAATAATATTTCCTTTGGCACCATGGACGTGGTGTATTTTGATCGTGATGGAAGCCAATATATTGTGGAGGAAAACCGGACTATCGAACGGATGATCCAGCAGGTGGGCGCATCCATCGGTTTCCAGATGCGGATTACCAATGGAGCGGCAGGGGTGGTTTTGGCCCAGTTTATGGTGGCTTGTGCCTTTGCCGTCCGCACCATGCGAAACACGTTTGATCAAATCAGCCCGCGTCAGGAAGAGGTGGCCATGACACTGGGCAGTTCACGTGGTGAGGCGTTTTGGAGCATTGTGTTGCCTCAAGGTTACCGGGGATTACTTGCCGCAGGCACTCTGGCCTGGGCAAGATCCTTGGGTGAATTTGGCCCTATCCTGATTTTTTGCGGGATCAACGCGCACCGTACTGAAGTCATGTCTTCCTCAGTTTATCTGCAATTCAGTATCGGCGAGATTGAGAAGGCAGCGGTTGTTTCACTCCTGATGATCGCCCTCGCTTTCGTGGTTCTTTTGCTTGTCCGCAATTTCGGCAAGAGCGATGCCATGGCCAACCGATGATCCAGCTCGAAAATCTTTGCCTCCGTAACGGTTCCTTTGAGCTGAATGATCTCTCGGCGACCATTCCTTCCGGATCTTATGGCATCCTCATGGGCCGCACCGGCTGTGGTAAGACGACTATTTTGGAGGCGATTTGCGGACTCCAGCCTCATGTGAGCAGTGGAAATATCCGGCTCAATGATAGCGATGTCACCCTGCTTAAGCCCGCCGAACGCGGCATTGGTTATGTGCCACAGGACAGCGCCCTGTTTGAGACCATGTCGATTTTTGAAAATGTAGCTTTTAGTCTCCGCCTTCGCAAATGGATTGAGAGCGATATCGAAGAGCGCGTCCATAAGCTGGCTGAACTGATGGCCATCACCAAGCTACTGGATCGCCGCCCCTTCGGATTGAGCGGCGGCGAAGCCAAGCGGGTTGCCCTGGCGCGTGCATTGGCTGCTTCACCGGATGTTCTATGTCTGGACGAACCGTTGAGTGCGCTTGATGAGGAAACCCACGGCGAAATTTGTGACTTATTAGGAGAGCTACACCGGGAGATTGAGGTGACTATTCTCCATATTACTCATAGCAGTGCTGAAGCTCACAAGCTCGGGGAAACTTTTTTGCGACTTGAAGAGGGTCAGTTGATTGAAGGGAATCCTGAATCATGAGTGAACCTGAAGAGCTGCCTGAGTTGAGCGATATCGAGAAAGAAGTCTATTCATGGCAAACCACCGTGGAAGGGTTTGGGGAAAAAGGTCAGCGAAAACTCAAGAACGCCAGTGTTATGATTAGTCGAATTGGAGGGCTTGGAGGACTGGTGGCCTATGAATTGGCAGCGGCGGGCGTGGGCAGGTTAATCCTGGCCCACGGAGGCGACCTGAAACCTTCGGATTTAAATCGTCAATTGTTGATGAAAAGTAAAGCAGTGGGCTCTTCGCGTATGGACTGTGCCGTTGAACGTTTAAAAGAGCTTAATCCTCGCCTGGAAATAACCCCGATCCCGGAAAATGTTACCGAATCAAACGTGTCTGATCTTGTTGCCGAGGCGGATGTAGTGGTGGATTGTGCCCCGCTGTTTGAAG
>Ga0208411_1002386_pt1 | contig 11460 bp, 10 predicted proteins | sample ETN01SmetaG_4_FD_185793 | JGI IMG/M metagenome (GOLD analysis project Ga0208411, IMG submission 185793) | Marine microbial and viral communities from oxygen minimum zone, Eastern Pacific Ocean - ETNP2014F12-01SV261 (SPAdes) (version 2) | ecosystem: Environmental > Aquatic > Marine > Oceanic ...
TTTCAGCAAGTGTGACCGCTGTCACTTCAATAAACACTCAATTCCTCCACACTGCAGTTAAAGAGTGATCACCTGCCCAAGATATGGAGGTGGTCGCACCTGGTTCAAACTGAACGAGGAAATGGAGAATTACGGTGTATATTAGGAGCGTGAAACCAAGAGCGACCGTTATCATTGCAGGGTTTTTTCTTGCGGTGTTTTCGTTCTTTTATGTCCAGACCGAAGGTGCTGCAGACGATGCCTCCGGATCCATTGGCAAGGTGTATAATCTTGCCGGCGGCGTCATCATAACTCGCGCCGATGGCACCAAGGTTGCAATCTCCAAGGGCACCGCCATCTTCCAGGACGATGCAATCGAGACCGCTGCCGACGGCAAGCTGGGCATCGTCTTCAACGACGACACCACCTTCTCGCTGGGCAGAGACGGCCGCATGGTGATCGACACCATGATTTACGACGCCGCAGCCAATACCGGGGAAAGCGATATAGATGTGCTGGCTGGCACCTTCTCCTTCGTCAGCGGCAAGATAGCCAAGACCGGGGATGACGCCATGACGGTTTCGACCCCGGTGGCCACCATCGGCATCCGCGGCACCACCGTGGCCGGCCATGCGGCAGCGGAAGGTTTCCAGAACACCATTACGCTGCTGGCTGACCTCGACGGCGGTGTGGGTCAAATCGGCGTCACCAGCGGTAGCCAGACAACAATAATGTCGGTGGCCTTCCAGACCACCACCATGACCAGCGCCTTTGTCCCGCCGGCCCTACCGGTGGTTATGACGGCGGCCCAGGTCCAGGAACAGTACGGCGAGGTGATATCTTTCATGCCAACTCCACCGGCCTTACGTTTGCTGGAGCGGAAGATGATTCGAAGAGCTCCGAGGATCCCTACTTACATTCCCACGAGTCCCCCTACGCCTAGGCTCCCCCCCCCACCGTCACAGGGAGGTAAGCGTTATAGGTATTGATTCACTGTCAAGAATCTACTGAACGAGGAAATGGAGAATTACGATGCCTAAGTTAAATGTTATCTGGGGTACGGAAATTAATAACATTATTTTCGGCAGCGCCCGCGGGGATTATATCCTGGGCTTGGCTGGAAGCGACTACATCTATGGCAGCTACGGCGATGACCGGATACTCGGCGGTGTTGGTCACCTACTCTAAGAACCTACCACGCTAGTATCTTTAGCCTATCCATTGTGTAGGTTAATTCTTTAAGGACTGACTTTGCTTCATTTTATTGATCTCGGCTAAAGCATCACCGACGTCTCTTAAACCCTCAAAGACAATTTCTGCCTTCTTTTTAGGTCCGCTGTATCCAGCTGTGTGAACCCATATGCTCTCAAGCCCTATCATGCGCTCGAAAAAATTCTGGCTTTTTTCCACGTTGTGTATTTTGTCGTAATTTACGGATCTATCTCTGTATCTGAGGATACCGCCTTGCAAATTAACTCTTTTACTAGTCAAGGTATAAACATATGTTTTTTGCAGAAAAGATATATATATGAGTGCAGCAATAAAAATTACTATCACTGCCAAACCGGCCAGTAAAATACCTACCACCCCTGCCGGGTGGATATAGACAGTATCAGAGGGAGCGATATCAGCACCTGGAGATAGGATTGTCCCAAAAAAGGTAATTGCCCAGAACACTAGAAATCCGCCGATAAAAGCAGCGGGTATACATTTAGTGAACAACCATATTTTTAATACAGCGCGTTCTGGACGCATCTCCATTGTAAGAGTTTCACCATTTTGCAGTCGCATGGTCGCGCCCTCCATCCCAACATTATTATGGGCGTTATTGCATCCGTAGAGTATGCAAATAAAAAGGGATTTATATTGTCATTATAAATCCCCTTAGGAGGAAAGTCTGGTCTTAATATTGCCAAAGGCTTTTTTCAGCCAGAATTAAAGGCTGGAGCCCGGGAAAATATGTCATAAAAAAATGCTTGGGATCGAAGTGCCGGGGCAGAGTCAAGAGATGTGATACGCATTTCCGGCAATCGGAACTGCCGAAGCCGGGAATGGGCGCAACTACGTTACCTTGCGTAAGGAGCCCGGATATTATTTTACATTCGTCTCCACCCGGAAACAGGGCAATGCAAGTGATGCGCCCCTTGCGGGTTAGGTAGTCCACATGCCAGTGCGGAAACTTCGAGGGCCTGAGATGTCTCCGGACACGGCCACGCATTCCACCCGCGCCCCTGGCGTTTCCTGCATAAAGATAACGGCCTGGAACCAGGTTCCCCGAAGCCAGCCGCGGCACCGGAATTATAATTTCCGTCTCGGATTCAATCACCAAGGCGTAGGCCCCCCGTTTGTCGGGAATCCCGGTTTCGGTGAGGTCAATTGGCGTGGGGTGTTCGGCCATCCAGTAGAACCCCAGGATGTGAAGGTAAACTAAATCTTTCTGGGAGTGCGGTTTCAGAATTAGGACAACATGAAGACCCCGTGGGAAAACCTGCTGGGTTTTTTGCGTTCCGGCCACGTCCGCTTTGGGTCATTAACTTTAAATTTTTCTCCCATTGAAATTCTTGGTGGGCGCTGAGGGACTCGAACCCTCGACCGTTCGATTAAAAGTCGAATGCTCTACCACCTGAGCTAAGCGCCCTTGGGAGGGGAAGCGCGCCAGTTTCGTCGGCGCCCTTGCGTCAAGAATCCCTTACTTAGGCTCCACCTACCCGCCGGTCAAGCCCGTATGCTTTTATTCGGAAACGTCGGCGGCCACCTTCATGGAAACGATTACGTCGGGATTCCTGAAGACCCTGCCGCCCCTACTTTCCGAACCTTTTTTGATACGGTCCACCAGATGCATGCCCGAGGTTACCTGGCCCCATATGGAATACTGGCCGTCGAGGCTCGGCTGATCGCGGTAGACAATGAAGAACTGGCTGTCGGCGCTATGTATGTCATCCCCGCGCCGGGCCATGGATACGGTGCCGCGCTCGTGCTTGAGGTCGGAGAATTCGGCATCAATATTTTGACCGGAACCGCCCGTTCCATCCCCCTTGGGATCGCCTGTCTGCGCCATAAAGCCGCTGATTACGCGATGAAACGTGATCCCGTCATAAAATCCTTCACGCACCAGTTTTTTGATATGGGCCACGTGGCCGGGGGCCACATCGGGAAACATTTTGATCACCACCCGTCCACTTTTAAGCTCAAGATAAAGCGTATTTTCAGGGTCATTCATCTTCACCGGCTCCGCCATTGACTGAGAAGCGGCAACCATACAAGCCGCAAAAAGACACATAATAATATTCTTTAATTTTAAAATTTTATGGCAATTTTTATTATGCAAAAGATTAACCTTTTCTAATATGTTTTGTGATCCGTTTCGCCACCTTGGGGGGAACGAAGTCCGAGATGTCGCCGCCCAACTCGGCAATCTCCTTGACCAGCCGTGACGAGGTAAACTGGTGTCGGTCCGAGGCCATCAGGAAGACGGTTTCGATGGCGGGATCGAGTCTGGCATTGGTGCCGGCCATCTGAAACTCGTATTCGAAATCAGACACGGCCCGCAACCCCCTTATAATAACATTGGCGCCAACCGAAGATGCAAAACTCACCAACAATTCCTCGAAGGGCCGGACGACAATTGACTTGCCGTTGCCCTTGAGGGGGCCAATTTCGGTTTCCATCATGTCAATCCGCTCGTCCACATCAAACAAGGGCGATTTTCCCTTGCTGACGGCGATGGCGATGATCAACCGGTCGACGATGGGCAGGGCGCGCTTGATGATATCGAGATGGCCGTTGGTCACGGGGTCAAAGGCACCCGGATAGACGCCGGTATGGGTTCTATGTTTCGTCGTCACCATCACCCGTTTCTTCCCCTTCTTGCGCCGGGTCTTCTTCTGGAGGTTGGGCTTCGCTCTCACCTGCCCTATTACCATTATCGCCACTTTCTTCCGTCATTTCAGCCAACCAGGCCACGGAGACGACTTTTTCGTCTTCGGCCACCTTGAACAGGGTGACGCCCTGGGTCTTGCGGCCAGCGATGCGGATATCGTGGACAGGGCAGCGTATCAGCTTACCGCCGTCGGTAACGAGCATGATGTGGTCGTTTGCACTTACAGGGAAGGAAGCGACGACGGAAGTTCCGTTCTTTTTCGTCAGGTCCATATTGGCCACGCCTTGTCCGCCCCGCTTCGTGACCCGGTATCCGAACGCGGAGCTGCGCTTGCCGAAGCCCTTGTCGCTGACGGTGAGGATGAATTCCTCCGCGTCGGCCAATTCCGCGATCCGGGCCTCGGAAAGAACCGGCAGGTCGTCGTGTGTAACCTGGCGGCTGTCGGCATCGTCACGTTTGGATTTTCTGCGGTCCTCTCCGGCGCCCGTTTCATCATCGCCGTTTTCCCCACCGTTTTCAGCGCGGCGCTGGGCATTGGCGTAGCGCAGATAGGCGTTCCGTTCCTCGATCTCGAAATCGGCGTGATGAAGGATGGTCATGTTGATCACCTCATCCCCCTTGCCGAGTTTGATGCCGCGCACCCCGGCCGAACTGCGGCCCGAAAAGACACGGCAGTCGGTGACGGGGAAACGGATACTCTTGCCAAGCCGGGTGGACAGCAGAGCGTTTTCAATTTCGTTGCATGTATGCACCCCGATCAGGCGGTCATCCTCTTTGAGCTTCATGGCGATCTTGCCGTTGGCCATGACATTGGTGAAATCGGAAAGGCGATTACGGCGGATATTGCCGCTGGCGGTGGCGAACATGATGAACATGTCTCCCCAGCTTTCCTCGTCTTCGGGCAGCGGCATCAGGGTGGAGATGGTTTCACCCTCTGACAAGGGGAGAAGGTTGACCATGGCCTTGCCCCGCGCCTGGGGGCTTCCCATGGGAAGTTTGTAGACCTTCATCTTGTAAACCATGCCGCGCGACGAAAAGAACAGGACCGGCGTATGGGTATTGACTACGAAAACCTGGGAGACGAAATCCTCCTCCCGGGTGCTCATCCCGGCCCGCCCCTTTCCGCCGCGGCGCTGCGCGCGGTAAGCCGACAGCGGCACCCGCTTCACATAGCCGCTGTGACTGACGGTGACCACCATGTCCTCGGGCTGGATCAGGTCCTCGTCATCCTGTTCGTATTCGGCTTCCTCGATGGCGGTGCGGCGGTCATCGCCAAAGGTGGTGCGGATTTCCACCAGTTCGTCACGGAGAATCTTCAGCAACAGTTCGCGGGAACCAAGAACATCTAGATAATTGGCGATCTGGTTCACAACTTCTTTCAGTTCCTCGGCTATTTTATCCCGCTCCAACCCAGTCAGGCGGTGCAAACGCAGGTCGAGAATGGCCTTGGTTTGGGCTTCGGAGAGCCTGTAATTCCCTTCCTCGTCCACGGCGCGGCCGGGTTCGTCAATAAGCGCGATCAGGGAGCCAATTTCCTGGGCCGGCCAGCCACGTTCCAGCATCTTTTCCTTGGCCACAGCCGGATCCTTGGCGGCGCGGATGAGTTTGATCATGGCATCGAGGTTGGCCACCGCTAGCGCCAACCCCACCAGGGTGTGGGCTCGTTTGCGGGCCTTATCGAGTTCAAAGATGGTGCGCCGGGTGATGACCTCCTCGCGAAACTCGATGAAGGCCTCCAAGGCGTCCTTAAGGTTCAGCATCATCGGCCGGCCGCCGGTCAAGGCCAGCATGTTGACCCCGAAACTGGACTGCAGCGTGGTATGGCGGAAAAGCTGGTGCAGCACCACTTCGGCAATAGCGTCACGTTTTATCTCAACCACCACCCTTACGCCGTGACGGTCGGATTCGTCACGCAGGTCGGCTATCCCCTCCACAAGCTTGTCGCGCGCCACCTCGGCGATGCGCTCCACCAACCGTGACTTGTTGACCTGGTAGGGGATTTCGGTGACGACGATGGCCTCGCGGTCCTTGCGGATTTCCTCGATCGCGGTTTTTGCGCGGAGGATGACCGAACCGCGTCCGGTATGGAATGCGGAGTGGATTCCGGCCCGGCCCAAGATAATCCCGCCGGTGGGAAAATCCGGCCCTTTGACGTGAGCCATTAGGTCTTCGATGGAGATTTCCGGATTGTCAATGCAGGCGCAACAGGCGTCAATTACCTCGCCCAGATTATGGGGTGGAATATTGGTGGCCATGCCTACGGCTATTCCACCCGCGCCATTAACCAGAAGGTTGGGGAGCTGGGCGGGAAGAACCGAGGGCTCCTCCACCGAGTTATCGTAGTTGGGCTGGAAATCCACCGTGTCCTTGTCGATGTCTTCCAACAGCGAATGGGCGGACAGAGCGAGACGGGTTTCGGTATAACGCATGGCTGCCGCACGGTCGCCATCCATGGATCCGAAATTGCCCTGCCCTTCCAGCAACGGCAGGCGCATGGAAAAAACCTGGGCCATGCGCACCATGGCGTCGTAGATGGCTTGGTCGCCGTGGGGATGGTACTTACCCATGACGTCGCCGACCACGCGGGCCGACTTGCGGAACGGCTTGTTATGGTCGTATCCACCCTCTTTCATGGCGTAAAGAATGCGGCGGTGGACCGGTTTCAGACCGTCTCTTGCATCGGGCAGCGCCCGTGAAACGATCACGCTCATGGCGTAATCGAGATAAGACCGGCGCATCTCTTCCTCGATGGTGACCGGAATGCTGTCTGACGGCTCTGAAGTCTGCGTGAGATTCACTAAATTTTACAAGTAAAATCAATATGATAGTAAAAAAAGCCGACGATGGCGCCGGCCCCTTTTACGAGGCTCTCAAATCTAGCAGATTTTGCCATCCGGAACAACGGAATCAGGGCGTGAATCGGGGACTTTTTTGAGCGTTTTTCTGCCCTGATTCAGGCTCTTTGGAAGCTCTTAATAAAAACCCGAAACAGAACTCCGCAGCGCTCCCTAAAAGGGAATGTCATCGTTAAGGTCGGGAGAAGGACCGGCGCCACTGGACTGGTCTCCACCGCCCGTATCGCCGTCCGTATCGCCTCCTGTATCGCCGTTCATATCACCACCGGAGACGCCGCCGGAATCGCCTTTGGAATCGAGCATGGTCAGGACCCCGCGGAAGCGTTGCAGGACAACTTCGGTGGAATATTTCTCGACACCGCTCTGATCGGTCCATTTTCTGGTCTGGAGCTGGCCTTCGAGGTAGATCTTGCTTCCCTTGTGGACGTATTGCTCCACCACATCGATGAGCTTTTCATCGAAGATCACCACCCTATGCCATTCGGTTTTCTCACGGCGTTCGTTGGCCTGTTTATCGAACCACCTTTCCGAGGTGGCCATGGAAAGATTGGCGACCCGGTTGCCGTTCTGCATGGTGCGGATTTCGGGATCACGGCCCAGATTACCCACCAGGATGACTTTGTTCACGCTGCCTGACATCAATAGCTGACCTTATTCTTGGCCGCCGCGGCGGCCGGGTGGAGAAGACGTTCCGCACTCTACACGCAAAGGAAAGCTTTTCGCCACCGCCTTTGCACGGGTGGAGAATTTTATCCCCGGAATACCCGTCAAGGCTCGCCATTGCCCCCCTGCAATGCTTATAGTGGGGGTTTCCCTTTTTCTGGAAAGACAGGCGAAAATTTCCTTATGGCATCGAAAAAAAGCTCAAAAAAGTCCCCTTCCAAGGCCCTCGGGAACAAGAAAGTCCGCACGGTAAAGAAAGCCAAGGCCCCAAACGATGATCACGTTATCAGCGTCAGCGGCGCCCGTGAACACAATCTCAAAAATATCCATGTGGATATCCCCCGCGACAGGCTGGTGGTGATTACAGGGCTGTCGGGGTCTGGCAAATCGTCGCTGGCCTTCGACACCATCTACGCCGAGGGCCAGCGCCGCTATGTGGAAAGCCTGTCGGCCTACGCCCGCCAGTTCCTCGAGCTGATGCAGAAACCCGACGTGGATTCAATCGAAGGGCTGTCTCCGGCCATCTCCATCGAACAGAAAACCACCTCCCGCAATCCCCGTTCCACTGTGGGCACGGTGACGGAAATTTACGATTACCTGCGTCTGCTGTATGCCCGCATAGGGGTGCCCTATTCCCCGGCTACCGGGCTTCCCATCGAATCCCAGACCGTTTCCCAGATGGTGGATGGAATCATGACACTGTCAGAAGGCACGCGCATTTACCTGCTGGCGCCGGTGGTGCGGGGGCGCAAGGGGGAATACCGGCGGGAACTCAAAGACCTGCAAAAACGCGGTTTCCAGCGCGTCAAGGTGGATGGCGAGATGTACGAAATCGATGAGGTGCCGGCGCTCAACAAGAAGATCAAGCATGACATCGAGGCGGTGGTGGACCGTCTCGTGCTGCGCGGCGACCTGGAAACCCGGCTCGCCGACAGTCTCGAAACCGCGTTGGGGCTCTCTGACGGGCTGGTGTTCTGTGAAAACGCCGACAGCGGGAAGCGTCAGACTTTTTCCGCCCGTTTCGCCTGTCCTCAATCGGGGTTCACCATAGACGAGATCGAACCGCGGCTGTTTTCCTTCAATAATCCTTACGGGGCCTGCCCCGAATGCGACGGGCTGGGGGTGCGGCGTATGTTCGATCCCGAACGTATCGTCCACGACGAACGACTGTCTCTGCGCGAAGGAGCCGTGCAGCCTTGGGCCAACGCTCCTACCCGTCATTATGCCCAGACCCTGGACGGGCTCGCCCGTCATTACGGTTTCAGCACTGACGTCCCGTGGCGGGACCTGCCGGAGTCCGTCCATCGGATTATCCTCTACGGGTCTGGCGATGAGGCCGTGACCATGGATTACGAGGACGGGTTCAAGAGCTATTCCGTCACCAACCCCTTCGACGGGGTGATTCCCAACCTTGAGAAACGCCTGCGCAAGGGTGACACGTGGCTCAAGGAGGAACTCTCGCGCTTCATGAGCGACTATCCCTGCCAAAGCTGTAGCGGCAAGCGTCTCAAGCCGGAAGCCCTGGCCGTGAAGATCGAGGGGTTGGACATCACCGAAGTGACCCATATGTCCATTTCCGAGGCGCTGGCGTGGTTCTCGGGGCTGGGGGCTAAACTCACCTCCAAGCGCCGCGAGATTGCACGGCGCATTCTTCGTGAGATCAATGAAAGACTAGGGTTTCTGAATAATGTGGGGCTGGAATACCTGACCCTGTCACGGGCTTCGCGCACCCTTTCGGGGGGCGAATCCCAGCGCATCCGGTTGGCCTCGCAGATCGGGTCGGGGCTCACCGGCGTGCTTTACGTGCTTGACGAGCCCTCCATCGGACTCCATCAACGCGACAACCGGCGTCTTCTCGACACCCTGATCCGGCTGCGCGACCTCGGAAATTCGGTGCTGGTGGTAGAACATGACGAGGAAGCCATCCTGTCGGCCGATACCCTGATCGACATGGGTCTGGGGGCGGGTATCCATGGCGGCGAAGTAGTGGCCACGGGCACCCCGCGGGAAGTTATGGCCTGCAAGGAAAGCCTCACCGCCCAGTACCTGACCGGGGAGCGCTTTATACCGGTTCCCGGGTCACGGCGCCCTGGAAAGCTGGGGCAGGCCATCAAAGTCCACGGGGCGCGGGCTAACAACCTCCAGAACCTCGACGTAACCATCCCCCTGGGCTGTTTCGTCTGCGTCACCGGGGTCTCGGGCGGCGGTAAGTCGTCGCTGATTATCGAAACCCTGTACAAGGCCCTGGCACGGCGTATTTTCGGGGCACGGGAACATGCCGGGGACCATGACCGTATCGATGGCATCGCCTTCATCGACAAGATCGTGGATATCGACCAGTCGCCCATCGGCCGCACGCCACGCTCTAACCCGGCCACCTATACCGGGGCCTTCACCCCCATCCGCGAATGGTTCGCCGGGCTGCCCGAGGCCAAGGCCCGGGGCTACAAGCCGGGGCGGTTTTCCTTCAACGTCAAGGGCGGCCGCTGCGAGGCCTGCCAGGGCGATGGCATGATCAAGATCGAGATGCATTTCCTGCCCGACGTCTATGTGCAATGCGACGAATGCAAGGGCCGCCGCTATAACCGTGAGACTCTTGAAATAAAGTTTAAAGACAAGTCAATAGCAGATATTCTTGATATGACAGTTGAAGAAAGTGCTGTCTTTTTCAAGGCGGTTCCCATCATCCGCAATAAGCTCGATACCCTGCACAAGGTGGGTCTCGACTACATCCATGTAGGACAGGCCGCCACTACCTTGTCCGGCGGCGAGGCGCAGCGCGTGAAACTGGCCAAGGAACTCTCCAAGCGGGGCACGGGACGCACCATGTACATCCTCGATGAGCCCACCACCGGCCTCCATTACGAAGATGTGCGCAAATTGCTGGATGTGCTCCAAGCATTGGTGGACCAGGGCAATTCGGTGGTGGTGATCGAGCATAATCTGGAAGTCATCAAGACCGCCGACTGGATTATCGACCTCGGGCCCGAGGGCGGCGACAAGGGCGGGCGTGTCGTCGCCGAGGGCACGCCCGAGGACGTGGCGCAGGTGGCGGCGAGTTATACCGGACAGTATCTGGCGCCCATTGTGGGGGCCAAGCCCCGTCGCAAGAAACGGGCATGATGGAAGCAAGTCCCGTTCACGTGATCGGCGGCGGGCTGGCGGGCTCGGAGGCCGTGGGGCAGATCTCCCACGGCCCTTGTTATTCCTCGCTTTTGCCGGCTTGCAGCCTGGCCCTAGCCGCCTTGATAAGGGGATGATCCTCGGCGCAAGCGCCCTCCTCCGACCCGCCCTTTGTTCCCAGCCCGATTTCGCCCGCCATCACGCGTGAGGCAAAGGTGGTTGCCAGCTCCGGATCATTGGCGGGATTGAGCCTCGCGGCTAACTCTCTGGCCGCCGCCACGGCCGTCCCGGGCCAGAGCCAGGAAAGACGAAGCTCCTCTCCGGGGTGGGGATTTTGCCAGACGTGCTGGAGGCTTCGGGCGCCTCTTCCCGTTTCCACCACTTCAAGAACCCCCTCAACATACTCACGATGGCCGTTGTCTAGGCGGAACAGGGCATTTTCTGGGCAGGGGCCTTCAAATATCATGTGTATGTCGCGCTGATCCGTGGGGTCCCTGACCTGGAAAGTGAATACCGCCTCCTGGTTCCGCAAATCGCACAGGATCTCCATTTCCTCGTTCAGGGTGAAGACCCCGCCCGCATCCACGGGGTGCGGCAATGTAAAATCGAGCATGAGGGACCGCGATTCCGAGATCTCTGGCACCGGCTCGATGGCTCCGGTGTTTTCCATACGGCATCTATAGCCCCAATTTTTAAGCAGGGCAGTGGGATCAATACGGGTGGGTTCGGTGATGAATTTCTGAAGACGCAGGCTCGTCAGACCGTCGCGCCGGGACTGATAGGTGGTTGCGGTCTCGATATATCCGCAAACGGCTCCCTCTTCACCTCTCGCGCCAAAGGTAATGGTGGTCTTGTCACGGAGAATCCGCACATGATGACGCCCCCTCATATACCGTCCGACTGGAGTAAAAAAGGCCATGCAGATGATATTTTTTAATCTTAAAAGGTAATTTTTCAGGA
>Ga0208411_1002388_pt1 | contig 11457 bp, 12 predicted proteins | sample ETN01SmetaG_4_FD_185793 | JGI IMG/M metagenome (GOLD analysis project Ga0208411, IMG submission 185793) | Marine microbial and viral communities from oxygen minimum zone, Eastern Pacific Ocean - ETNP2014F12-01SV261 (SPAdes) (version 2) | ecosystem: Environmental > Aquatic > Marine > Oceanic ...
TAGACTTTCTATTACAGCAGAGACTCTATCGGCCCTTTCTGGGTGTCCTTGCCCTGTATTATGATCTAAATATGTGTTAGTAGTTATAATTCCAGTTTTCATATTAGCTTATCCACTTTATTGATCCTATGATTTTGCCAGCAGAGTTTTTAATGGATCTCTTTTTGGCTTTTTCGATTTGATCATTATTAATTATCTTAAGTTCTGATATTAATCCTGCAATAGCCACTTCAGATGCGCGACTGGCGCCGTCGATAATTTTAACTGCCAAAGCAGATTTTAGACCAGGTATTATTGCCACAAACACTCCCTCCGCTCCATTTTTAAAAAAAACTTTTCCTTTTGAAAGCTTAGTTAAAATAGAATTCATACTTTTATTACCGCCAGCAATTTCTGGAAATTTTACACAAGAATCAAAAATTTTCTTGGCTATAGTCGAATGTTCATTTAGTTTTTTATAATCAGCTAATTGAGCCATAGCAAATGTAAATTTTTTTAAAGGAATTAATGGATTAGGCAAAGTACACCCATCAACACCTATATTTTTTATTTTATATTTTGACAAGTCTTCAATCAATTTAATCAAATCTTTTTGAATTGGATGATTTTTGTGTTGGTAGTTTTTAATTGGTAAATTTTTGTATTTACTTACAGCCAAATGACCACAATGTTTTCCAGAACAATTGTGGAAAATTTTTCTTTTAACCTTATATTTTGCATGAGCCTTAAATTGATCTTTTATATTCCATGGCCAACTGGGCCCACAAGAAAGATAGTTTTCTTTTAAGTTAATTTTTTTTAGCCAGTTGCTAATCATTTTTTGATGAATATTTTCTGCGTGATGTGAGGCTGTAGTCAAAGCTATAAAATCATCTGATAAGTTTAAAGCTTCAGCTATTCCATCCTTATAAAGATTCAGTGATTGAATAGGTTTTAATGCTGATCTTGGATAAATTAATATATTTGAATTACCCCATTCCCTTAATATTTCTCCGCTTGAATTAATTAATACAGCAATACCATGGTGTGCACTTTCTGTGAAATTACTTCTAGTAACTTCAACCATTTTAACGTTATTCATAATTTAGCTAAAATAATTTATTAAAATACTTTGATATATATGAGTTAGTTTTTTTAGATCTGAGACAGATACAGCTTCATCAACTTTGTGCATGGTTTTTCCAACTAAACCAAATTCCACACATGGGGATATTTTTCTTATAAATCTTGCGTCTGATGTTCCCCCAGATGTTGATAATTTTGGTTTTATTTTAGTTATCTTTTTGATCGTATTTTGAATCATTTTAGTTGTTTTGTTGGGAACTGTTACAAAAGCTTCTCCAGATACCATGTAGGAAATTTTAAAAGAACACTTGTTTTTTTTACAAGCTTTTCTAAAAATATTGTTTAGTTTCTTTTTTAAAGAACTTGATGAATGTTTATTGTTAAATCGTATATTAAAGGTAGCCGTTGCTTCTGGCGGAATAACGTTATCAGCCGTATTTTCAATATTTATTTTAACTATTTCAAGGTTTGAAGGTTGAAAGTTTTTTGTTCCTTTATCGAGTTTTATATTTTCAATTTGATTTAATATTTTTATCATAACCGGAGCAGGATTGTTGGCATCATGCGGATAGGCAACATGGCCTTGAATTCCACAAACAGTTAGATATCCAGTTATGCTTCCTCTTCTACCAATCTTCATCATTTCTCCCAGCTTGTTTTGATTGGTAGGCTCACCAACTAGACAAAAATCAATTTTTTCTTTTTTTCTTTTTAAATATTCAACAACTCTTTTCGTTCCATTAATGGCTATACCTTCTTCATCACCCGTAATTAACAAACTTATTGAGCCTTTAAATTTTTTGCTTTTAAACTTGCTCACAGCAGCAACAAAACAAGCAACTGAAGCTTTCATGTCATTGGCACCTCTTCCAATTAAATGATTTCCTTTAACTGTGGGTTTGAATGGATTTATGGTCCAATTATTTAAATTGCCAGGTGGCACAACATCTGTGTGACCTGCATAACAAAAATTAGGTTGAGAATTTCCTAATCTTGCATATAAGTTTTTAACAGGCTTTGAATTTTTTGACTTAAATTCTAAAATTTTACATTTAAATCCTAGAGCTCTTAATTTTCTTGCTAGAAAATTCATTGTTCCGGCATCTACGGGTGTAATGCTTGGAAATCTCATTAGCTCCTTGGCTAATCGTAATTCATTGTAAATTTTCATTATTTTATTCTCTCAGTAGATCGTTTATTGAAGTTTTAGATCTAGTTTTTTCATCAACCTGTTTAATTATTACCGCACAATTTAATGAAGGAGCATTTGGGTTTTTTCTATCTGGCAGCGAACCAGGTACAATAACTGAATATGGAGGAATTTTTCCGTAAGTAATTTCCCCTGTTTTTCTATCGACAATTTTTGTTGATTGGCCAATATGTATACCCATACTTAATACCGACCCTTCTCCAACAATTATTCCTTCAACTACTTCAGACATTGCTCCCAAAAAAACATTATCTTCTATAATTGTTGGTAATGCTTGAACTGGTTCTAAAACACCTCCGACCCCAGATCCTGCAGATATATGACAATTTTTTCCAATTTGACAGCAACTTCCTGCTCTTGAATAGGTGTCCATCATTGTGCCTTCATCAATATATGCGCCTATATTTACAAAGCATGGCATTAACACAACATTCTTTCCAATATAAGATCCTTTTCTTACAGGAGAATTAGGAACCATTCTGAATCCAGCTTTCTCAAAATCTTCTTTTGTCCATCCTGCAGTTTTTCCTTTAATCAAATGAGCTTTATCATACCATGAACTATATGGACCAGACAAAGTTTCCATTCCATGAACTCTAAAGCTTAACATTATAGCTTTTTTAATATGTTGGTGAGTGACCCATGCCCCATTAATATTTTCTGCAACTCTTACTTTTCCTTGATCTAAATCTTCGATTATTTGATTTATTGAATCAATAACTGACTTATTAGAATTTTGACTAACCTGATCTTTATTTTCCCAAGCATCATTAATAATTTTTTCAATATCGCCCATATAGACTATGCTGCTTGTAATATATTAATTTCTTTTAAAAAACTAGAAAGATTTTTAATTTTTAAATCAATAAAATTTTTATCAGAATCTTTTTTACCCCAATATTCATTATTAATTAACCATACAGTTTTCATGCCAAGTTTTTTTGCTGGCTCTAAATTTTTTGCAATATCATCAATAAAAACTGTTTCTTTAGGATTTATATTAAATTTTTTAGCTAGTTTTTCATAAGGCTCTATGGCGGGTTTTGGTATAAAGTTGCAATCTACAATATCAAATGATCCATCAAATAAGTCATCAATACCCAAATGTTTAGTTATATTAATTACATGATCATTTGATCCATTTGTGAATACGATTTTTTTGGCATTTAGCTTCAAAAGTTCTTCTCTCAAAATAAAATCTTTTTCCAAGAAATTCAGATTTATATCGTGGACATATTCAAGAAACTCACGTGGATCAATTTTGTGATGTACCATTAATCCGTTTAAACTTGTATTATATTCATGAAAGTAGTTTGTTTGCATTTCCTTTGCTTTTTTTAAATCTATATTTAATTTTTTTGAAATATATTCAGTCATTCTTTTACTAACTTGACCGAAAACTTTTTCAAGATTAGCGTAAAGAACTCCGTCACAATCAAATATAAAATTTTTTATTGTTTTAAACTCTTTCATTTTCTTATTAGAGTTCCAGATCCTTGATCAGAAAATAATTCATAAAGAATTGAATGAGGCCTTCTCCCGTCTATAATAACCACTCCTCGAACTCCATTATTTACAGCATCTATACAAGTATTTATTTTAGGTATCATTCCACCAACTATTACATCTTCATTCATCATTTGAACTGCTTGGTTTGGGGTGATTTCTGAAATTAATTTTTTATCTTTATCATAAACTCCTTTCACATCAGTCATTAATAAAAGTCTTCTAGATTTTAGTTTTTTTGCTAAAGCACCAGCAGCAATATCAGCATTGATATTATGTGGTTGATTATTTTCATCTAAGCCTATGGGCGCTAAAACCGGTATTTCATTTGCATCAATTATTTCATTTAAAATGTTTGTTTTAATTTCATTTGGTATTCCAACAAAACCAAGTTCTTTTTTTTCTGGTTTTACCAATATTATATTATATTCCTTAGTTGTAATAGATCTAGCGTCACAAGACTGATTTCTTAAAGCTTTTACAATTTCTTTATTGAATTTAATTAAAACATCTTCAACTATCTTAATTATTTTTTTATCAGTTACTCTTAAACCTTTAATAAAAGTACTTTCAATATTTAGTTCATTTAATTTTTTCTTTATTCTTGGACCTCCTCCGTGAACAATTATTGGAGTTAATCCTAATCTCTTCATAATTACTATATCTTGAATAAAAAGATTAAATAAATTTGAATCTAAAAGAACACTACCTCCACATTTAATTATTATTTTTTCGTTTTTGTATTTTTTTAGATATTTAATAACTTGCGATTCAGAAGGACCCTGTTTAGGCCAAATTTTATTTATTTCCGATTTAAGATTTTCAGATGACAACATTATTTTATGTTGTTTTAACTTTCGTTCTTTTTATTATTATCCACTGCTGGGCCATTGTTAAGATATTGTTAATGGTCCAATAAACAACTAATCCAGAAGGGAAAGGTGCGAGAATAATAGTCAAGAATAATGGAAAAAACATAAAGATTTTTTGTTGAATTGGATCTTGAGGTGGTGGGTTTAATTTTTGTTGAATAAACATTGTAAATCCCATTAAAATTGGCCATATCCCAATTATTAGAAATGAAGGAGGATCCCATGGTATTAATCCAAAAGCATTAAATACAGATGTTGGATCTTTAGCTGATAAGTCTTGTATCCATCCAAAAAATGGTTGTTGTCTCATTTCAATGGTAACAAATAACATTTTATAAATTGCAAAGAAAAATGGAATTTGGATTAAGATTGGTAAACAACCCGAAATTGGATTTACCTTTTCTCTTTTATATAAAGCCATCATTTCTTGTTGTAATTTTGTTTTATCTTCTTTATGTAATTCCTTTAATCTTGTCATCTCTGGTGTAAGAATTTTCATCTTTGCCATTGATCTAAAAGAATAGTTGGCAAGTGGAAAAAAGATTATTCTGACACATGCAGTAATCAAAATAATAGCAATACCAAAATTTCCTGTAAGTTTAAAAAAATAGTCAATCACAAAGAACAAGGGCTTTGTAAAGAAATAAAACCAACCCCAATCTATAGCCAAATCAAATCTATTAATATTTTCTGACTCTGCATATCCATCGATAATTTCTACTTCTTTTGCAGCTGCAAAAATTTTTATATTATTTGAAATTATTTGGTTTGGTTTACTTTCATATGGGTCTGTAATAATAAAATTTGCCTTGTATCTATTTTCATATTCAAACTCAGACTTAAAATTTTTATTTTTTTCTGGTACTATTGCAGTAATCCAGTATTTATCAGTGATGCCCAACCATCCAGTAACTGAATTTTTTGTAAATTTTTCCTCTTTAATATCATCATAATCTTTTTCTTCAAGCTCATCATCAAATACACCAAGCATTCCCTCATGAAGAATATAAAAGTTGGTTACTTCAGGTTTTATATTTCTAATAATTTGTGCGTATGGATAAAAATCAACAATACTATCCGATTTATTTTCAATCTTTTGATTTAATTTAAATAAATATTTTTCATCTAATTGGTATGTATTAGTAAAAATAATTCCTTGTTTATTTATCCATTCTAAAACCACAGGATTATTTGGTGTAAGTTTGTTATTTCCTTTAGCTGTCCAAATAGAAGAGTTATTAGGTAGTTCAATATTTTTATTAGTAGTAGACCAGCCCGACTCAATAAAATAACCATTTTCTATAGAGTTTGGGTTTAATAAAATCACATTTTGATTAGAATTTAATTCAGTCGTATATTTTTTAAATATTAAATCATCTATTATTGCCCCCTTTAAAGAAATAGAACCAATAATATTATTATTTTCTATTTTTATTCTTTCACTTAAATCTAAAGCCGAATCCCTAGATATAACTTTTGTTTCCACTTTTTTTTCTATCTTTGGAGAAGATATATCGGAATTATTTTTAGTATTTTCAATTTTATTTTTTTGTTCATTTAAATCGGGAGGAGGAGGAACAAAAAATAGCGAATACAGTATTAAAACAAGAGCTGATAAAGAAATTGCGGCAATAATATTTTTTATATCCATAAAATTATTTTTTTTGCTTTAAGTTTGGGGCGGGATCAAAACCATGTCCTCCGCCAAGAATTTTTATTGGATGGCAACTTAAAATCCTTTTAATGCCAAGCAGAGAACCTTTAAAGGTTCCATTTATCTTTATACAATCTATAAAATAGTTAGAGCAGGTAGGTTCATATCTGCAGTTTGACCCCAGAATTGGGGATATCAAATATTTATAAATTTTTATCAATATAATTATAAAATTACTTAGTATTTTCATTCTAATTAATTATTCTCTTTATCTTTTCAAATGTTTTATTGACTTGTTCACTAATAATTGAAAACTTTTCTCTATATGCTTGTGATCTTGCAATCATTAAATAAGCATAATTTTTTTTTTGTAAAATATTTTTATTCAAATTTTTTTGCACTGCTGATCTAAGTTTTCGTTTAATTTTATTTCTTTTTACAGCATTTCCTATTTTTTTTTTGGTAACAAAACTTATATTAAGACTATTATTAGTCTTGCCAGAATAAATTTTTCCAAAATATACTGTAAAATAATTATTATGAATTTTTTTTAATTTAAGTAATTTTTTAAATTCATCATCTGAATTGAGATTGGTTAACTTAATCATTAATCTATACTGTTAGGTTTTTTCTACCCTTCGATCTTCTTCTTGCCAGAGTTTTTCTTCCACCTTTAGTTGCCATCTTGGCTCTAAATCCGTGACGTCTTTTTCTTACTAAATTACTTGGTTGATATGTACGTTTCATGGTTGTTTATAAATATTAAAAATTTCGGTATTTATAGAAAATATCGCTATATAAGTACAGAAGAATTTAAAATGAAGCAAAATAATAATATAGAAAAATCAAATATAGTAAAAATAATTATTGGTATAATTTATATAACCATACTTTTTCTATTTATTTACCTTTTTTTTTCAAATTTTACTTACGAAGAAGTTACAAGCTATAAGTTTATACAAACTAATAGAGAGTTCTTTCTTAACTTACGTGAAAACAATTTAATATTACTCTCTTTAATTTTAATTATTTGCACAGTTTTTTGGGTATTGTTACTAGGCTTTGGAACACCTGTTGGTTTGTTGGCAGGTTTTATATTTGGAAAATGGATAGGGACTCTATTAGCAGTATTTAGCTTAACATTGGGAGCAACAATCTTATACATTTTAGGTAAATATTTTTTTTTAAACTTAATAAGAAGTTTATATTATGAAAAATTTAGCAAATTAGAAAATAAATTTAAAAAAAACGAATTTATTTTTTTTCTACTTTATAGATTTATTGGCGGTATTCCTTTTGGTTTAGCAAATTTATTACCAGTGTTATTTAATGTGAATTTGAAAAATTATTTTTTTGGAACTTTTTTAGGTATCTTGCCATCAATATTTGTATTTACTTCTTTAGGTAGTGGGCTTGAGAAAATCATAGGCCAGAATGAAGAAGTTCCAAACTTTATAAATATGTTACAGTCCTCTGAAATTTATATACCTATTATTGGTTTTGTAGTTATAATTTTATTTTCTTATCTGTTAAAAAAAAAATTTAACAAAATTAATTAAATTTTATATAAGTAAAAATTATGTTTATAAATAAATTTAAAAATTATTTTTTATTATATTTAAGTTTATTATTGTTATTTGGAATTTTTTTTTTATATGAAAAACATATAATAGGAAACGATTCAACCATATCAGAATGGATGATTAATTATCAAGGTGGATTTATTAAAAGGGGCGTGATAGGAGAAATATGTTTTCAAATAGCACAATTTTTTAATATAAAATTAAGATTTATAATATTTTTATTTCAATCAATAATTTATTCTGTTTATATTATTATGATTTTTCAATACCTTAAAAATATAAAAATTAACTATTTAATATTATTTGTAATTTTTTCACCAATTTTTATACTTTATCCGGTTGCTGAAATTGAGGTTCTAGCTAGAAAAGAATTATTTATCTTTATTGGTTTTTTATTATTTTTAAATTTTTCATCAAGTAGATACAAAGATAATGTATCCCTATTATATAATTTTATTGTATTGCCAATATTATGTTTAATTTGGGAGCCTGTAATTTTTTTCTTTCCTTTTTTTTTAGGAGTTTTAATTAGTAGGTTTGAAAATTTGAATAAAAAAAATATTTTTAAAATTTTTGTTTCTTTTCTACCAGCTACTATTTTATGCAGTTTTTTCGCATTTAATCCAATAACAAAAGAAAATCATATATTAATGGTAAATTCTTTAAATGGCATGGGTGAAAGCTGTTATATGTCATGTGCTTTATTACTTTCTAAATCTTCTATTTATGCACAATTCAAAAGTAATTTTAATATTTATTCCTTTACAATTTTTTTAAGATATTTTTTAATTATTATTATTGGGTTTGGGCCAATTTTTTTGTTATCATTTTATTCAAAATTTAAAAATAAAAATTATTTTTTTTTTAAAAAATTTAAAAATCTTTTATTTCCAGTATTAATATTATTATCACCAGTTATTTTGTTATTTGCAATGGCTTCTGATTGGGGCAGATGGGTCAATATAAGTTACACATTTACAATTTTGTTTTATTTCTTTTTACTTGAAAATAAAGTTATTATTTATGATGAACTCAAAATTGTCTATCTGTATAAGAAATTTATAAAAAAAGGATATATATTAATTATTCTTTTTATCGTTTTTGCATTTGGTTGGAATCCCAAAACATCATTGGGAGGAGATGTTGGATCAAAACCTATTTATCAAATACCTTATAAAACTATAAAAATGTTATTAAAATAATAATAATTGCTATGTTTAATTTAAAAGAAAAAATAGAAAGATTTAAAAACAGTAGAAAACTAATTAAGTTAGCTTTTTTTTACCACAAAATTTTTGGAGAGAAAAATGTAGGTGAGATTGGATTCAACTTTGATGATAAACCAAAAAAAAATCAAATAGTTCAGGAAACAATAATGAGAAAAAAATTTCAAAATTATCTTGAAATAGGATGTTATAAAAATGAGTTATTTGATTTTATCGAGTGTGAAAATAAAGTTGGTGTAGATCCTTATTCTGGAGGAACACATAGACAGACAAGTGATGATTATTTTAAAACTAATAAGAAGAATTTTGATTGTATTTTTATTGATGGGCTACACACTTATCATCAAGTAAAAAAAGATATATATAATTCATTAAATTGTTTAAATGAAAATGGTGTAATATTTATTCATGATTGTTTACCTAATAATGTTTATGCTCAAGCGATACCAAGATGTCAATATGATTGGAACGGAACTGTATGGAAGGCCATTGTTGAATTTAGAACTAAAGAAGAGTTCGATACTTATACCTGTTATGCAGATCAAGGAATTGGAATAATTTTAAAAAGAAAAAATAGAAATAAATTAGATATTAAAATTGATAATTTTTCAAAGCTAAAATTTTCTAGTTTTTTTAAAAACTATAAAGAATTTATGAATATTATAGAACATCAAGAATTAAAAACGCTTTTTTAATTTTTTTTTTTAATCTTTGCTCAAATCGTAAAATATTATAGGCCATTCTAGAGTTTTGGCATTCTTATTAAACCAATAAGACATAAAACGTTCTGCTAAAAATGCATAAATTCTAATTTTACTATATCTTTCTAAATTAAATCCAAAAATTTTTTCACATTTGTTTAACCAGTTAAAAATAGTAGTATAATAATTTTTAATAAGCGTTTTAGACTTTGATATAAACATATTGACCTGGTTAAAAGATCTATTATTATTTACATACTCCTCAAAATCACTTTTATTTTCATCGTCCAACAAAGCAATTGCTCTATCCAGAATTCCTACTCCATGAAATAAGTCAAAATTAAATTTTAAATTTCTATTTTTTTTAAATATAGCTTTGGGATTTTTTAATATTGCAGCTTTGCCATATTTTAAAACTTTCATCCACTTTATCACATCAACATTTTGGCGGTCTCCTAATATTACATCATATTCATTCCATTCATTTGGTATTTCATTTAATACTTTTTCAAAAATTATTTTTGAATTTTCATTTTTTTTATTACTCCAAAATCTTCTGTAAGTACAAAAACCAACCCATGTATTGTCTGGTATATTATCAATTTCATTTTTCCACATCCAATAATGAAAAGAATATTCTCCATAAAATGGATTTTTTGTGGATATATTTTCTCCCGTATTATCTCTGATCCACTCTGATGAAAATTCATTTTGTCCAAGACCAACTGCTAAATAGTTTAATTTTTTGACTTTTTCTAATAAATTATCTTGTAAGCACAAACAATAAATTCGAGCATTATTCATTTTAGTTTTTTACATAAATTAGAATTTATTTTGTATTCATAAATGATTGATATACTAACTATAATCTATAAAAACAACTAAATGAACATAAAATCAATATCCAAAGTAATAAATAAATTTTCTAGAAATCTTAGGTACACTTTTGCTTTATAATAGATTTTATAAAACAAAACCAATAAAATACAATTTATAATTATTATGGCAAATTTAGACATTTATTGTACAACAATTCGATATTTCAGTGTCATTGATAAATTGCCACCATATATTAAACCATTAGGGCTTGGAAATGTTGATTATCCAGAGGATTGGCTTACTGAAAAGAAGGGAAATAATATTTCCGCATTAAATAAATATTACGGAGAAGCTTCGGGTTTTTATTGGATCTGGAAAAATAAACTGAAAGGTTTAAATGATGACGATTGGATAGGTACCTGTCATTATAGAAAATTATGGCTAAATAATCTTTATGACGGAAAACAAAAATTATCCGTTGATAGCTTGTACTCAAATTTATTAAAACCTAATAATAAAATTTTCATGGATTGCGATGTTATTCAAGTTCAGCCAATATTTTTTAAAAATGAAACCATTTTTGAATCATTTTATAAAGTTCATAAAAATAATGCTTTAGAAAATTGTATTAATTTTCTAGAAACTAATGAGAGAGAAAAGTTTAAAGAACATCTTAACGGAAATAAATTATGTGGTTTAAATATGTTTATTACAAAAGTTCATTTGTTCAAAAAATATTGTGAAAACTTATTTCCGTGGTTAGAAAAATCTCTTGCCTATTGCATAAAAAATAATCTTTGCAAAGATTACAATACTAGACT
>Ga0208411_1002398_pt1 | contig 11420 bp, 8 predicted proteins | sample ETN01SmetaG_4_FD_185793 | JGI IMG/M metagenome (GOLD analysis project Ga0208411, IMG submission 185793) | Marine microbial and viral communities from oxygen minimum zone, Eastern Pacific Ocean - ETNP2014F12-01SV261 (SPAdes) (version 2) | ecosystem: Environmental > Aquatic > Marine > Oceanic ...
GGCATTCATACCGTACGAGACATTCTATATTACTTTCCCCGCACACATCAGGATAGATCCAGAGTAGACGAAATTTCCAATTTGACAGATGGTGACACTACAATGGTGAAGGGTATTGTCTTCAATATCAAGTCATACAAGACCAGAGGGTGGAAGAATGTTTTTGAGATATCAATTGGGGACGGGGCAGGCATTCTACAGGTTAAGTGGTTTAACCGGCCCTATCAAAGTGATATGTTTCAGGTTGATGATCATGTATTCTTATATGGTAAAGTTTCTTTATATAAGCAGTCACTCCAGATGGTGAATCCTGAATTCGAGATAGTCACAGAGGAAGATGGCTCAGCCAGGAGTGTGGGAATAATACCCGTTTATCCACTTACAGAGGACGTCAGGCAAACCAGTTTTCGCAAACTTGTGAAAACGGTTGTTGACGGGCAATATCAAAAGGTTGAAGAGATATTTACGGATGATATTATCAAGAAGCATAAGTTTGTGCCAATTACCTTTGCAATAAAGAATATTCACTTTCCGGATTCCTTAGACAGCCTGGAAGAATCCAGAAGAAGGCTGAAGTATGAAGAGTTCTTTCTGTTTGAGACGGCGATGGCACTTCGTAAGCGTAGTATAAAAGAGGTCAATGGAAACAAATTCAAAATAGGGGCAAATGTTGAAAATCATATATACAAGCTCTTTCCATTCAAGCTTACGAACAGCCAGAAGGAAGTTATCGGGGAGATACATGAAGATATGTGCAGTGTGAGGCCAATGAATCGTCTTCTGCAGGGGGACGTTGGCTCCGGTAAGACTGCCGTGGCTGTTTATGCACTTTTTGTCGCCATTGCCAATGGTTTTCAAACAGCCTTTATGGCTCCTACAGAAATCCTTGCCGAACAGCACTATCGTACGCTGGGAGCCATGCTCTTGCAAGCCGAGGTAAAAATACTGCTCCTCACAGGGGGAGGTAAGGCAAAGATACGGAAGGAAAATATTGAGCGTATAAAACAGGGTGAAATTGATCTTGTCATTGGCACACATGCCCTGATCCAGGAGGACGTGGAATTTAAAAAGCTGGGGTTGATAGTGATTGACGAGCAGCACAAGTTTGGCGTAATGCAGCGTACAAGACTTAGGCAAAAGGCACACAAGCTGCAGCCGGACGTACTTGTCATGACGGCAACCCCTATACCCAGGAGTCTTTCTTTAACGGTCTTTGGTGATCTTGATATTTCTACCATTGACGAACTGCCTCCCGGCCGTACACCGGTGGAGACATATCGTGTAACCGCAAAGAAAGAAAACGATGCTTACGGGTTCATTCGTAAAGAGGTAGAGAAGGGGAGGCAGGCATTTGTTGTATTCCCGCTTGTGGATGAATCTGAGAAACTCGACCTCAAGTCTGCAACTGTAGAAGCGGAGAGGCTCAGGGATGAAGTATTCACCGGACTAAATGTAGGGCTATTGCACGGTCAGATGAAATCAGACATGAAGGATTTGATCATGACTGATTTTATTAATCATAAATATGATATTCTTGTTTCTACAATTGTTATCGAGGTGGGAATTGATGTGCCGAATGCAACCGTGATGGCGATTGAGCATGCTGATCGTTTTGGTCTCGCTCAACTTCATCAGCTCCGTGGCCGGATAGGGCGTAGTTCATACCAATCATACTGCCTGCTATTTGGTACACCCAAAAGCCTCGAATCTCGTCAGAGGATCAAAACCATGCTGGCAACAAACGATGGATTTAAGATTGCGGAAGAAGACTTGAGGCTCAGGGGGCCGGGGGAGTTCTTCGGGACAAGACAGCACGGTCTGCCCGAATTCAAGATAGGAGACATTATCAACGACTATGCAATTTTAAAGATGGCACGAGACGATGCATTTAAACTTGTGAAAGAAGGTCATAAATCTGAGAATCCAAAAAAACAGATGCTGCTGAAAAGGATTACGGAAAGTTTTAAAGATAAGCTTGACTTGATGAATACGGGTTAAATTCAACGCTCCCCGGACAAAAGGTGCTGAGGACAAGGAGGGCGGAGAGTAAGACAGAAAATAATAGTCGCCATTTACTACCTGAAAAAGGCTGATTTGTGAGTGTGAAATAGGCAAAAATTTCCTGATTAGGGTAATTCGGAGAGGCGTTATGTTAAGAAACGGAGATGTTCTAAGGTGAGCAGAAACGGTGAACCGGCGAGAAGGTGATTTGATATTCTGGATTTGCGATTTAGGAATAACTAATGGTGAACAGTATCCTGTTTTTTGTTTCAGTGTCTTCCCGTAGTAAACAATTCTTTTACTCCAAGGAAAACATCCTCCGGCAGGATTGATGACATACATATTGGATCACCGCATGTTCTTTTCCTGCACGGACTGCATGGTACATCCTTTTTTATTACTATTGCCTTGCCGTTGTACGGACCATAGATTTCAGGGTCTTTCGGCCCGTAAATTCCTACAACCGGAATGTCCAGGGTGGAAGCAATATGTAGAGGGCCGGTATCTCCGCCAATAAAGAGACTGGCACGTTTTATAAGTTCTATGAGTTGTTTGATGGACTTGGTCTCGCATGCAGGAATCGCCTCGTGTTTCATTTTCTTCAATATCTCTTTGACTACACCGAATTCATACGGTCCCCATGTAAAGACCACGTTGGCCTCATAAGTATCCAGTATCATATCGCCAAGTAAAGCATAGTTTAAAGGAGGCCATTGTTTGTATGAGCCGAACTTGCTTGTACCGGGATGAATAATAATTATAGGGAGACAGGGATTAATGCTTGTAGTGATGAATTTAGAGATGTATTTCTTGTCCAGCTTGAAGACGGGAAGCTTTGGCCTTTGAAATCCGTTCTCAATACCAAGTTCTTTCAGCAGAAATAGATTTTTGTCTATCCTGTGCATCTTCTTTTCCGGTGGAAACGCCTGATATTGAGTTGTTAAATAATTTAATTCCCGGCAGTAACCTTTTCCAAATCCTACCTTTTTTTCTGAGCCCGTTATCAGGTTCATTATCCCACTCTTGAGGTTGCCTTGAAAGTCAATGATCAGATCATAATGTTCCCTTCGAAGTCTCTTGTAAAAGGAATAAATTTCAGACAATGTATTAAAGGTTTTATTAATCTTCAGTATTGTCCTTTGCCACTTCTTTCTAGGAAATACTATAACGTCATCAATATCAGGGTGACCTGTCAGGACGCCACTTGCCTTGTCCTCTACCAACCATGCTATTTTCGACAACGGGAAATGAGAGCGTAACAGCCTGAGTGCGGGGAGTACGTGGACTACATCTCCTATTGCGCTGAGGCGGATAATCAATATCTTTTCCGGCTTTTTAGTTATTAGTATACCCATGGTCGTTATTTTACAGATTTTCAGTCATGAATGGAAATGTTTACTGAAATTAATTCAGTACAAGCCTTTGTTTGTCATTATACTTTTCTCTGCGCCCTTTGCGGTAAATTGTAGCGAACTTTTTTGACATAACAATTACTCTTTAGTATAATCCTTCGACAATGAAGAAAGTGGAACTACCTGCTTATTTTTCAACTTTGACTAGAGGGAAAGCAACCTTATATATCAAAAAGGAGTATGAACACAGGTTGTCAGCAGAAGATATTGATATGCTATTTAACCTGCACAAGGATACTGATAAATTAAAGGTCTCTTACCACGGGAGAACACCCTGTAAAATACTCATAATGGAGAGTCTTAATAATGAAAGTTTTGTGGTGAGAGAATACTGGCATGGCGGATTATTTGGAAAGATACTCAGGGATATTTTCTGGGACAGCCTGCGTCCTTTAAGGGAGTTGTCAATATGTGAGGCTGCCGGCAAGGGCGGTATTAAGACCTCAGAGGTAATTGCAATTGCTAAGAATAGAATTCTGGGGCCTGTTTATAAATGCCGGTTGGTTTCAAAGGAGATAACTGGTGCCATAGATTTAATGGAGTTGCTGTTTAACCCTGAAGAAAATAAGTTAGTTGAACGAAAGAGACAAATCATTAATAAGACGGCAAGGGCAGTAAAAGAGATGCACGATGCCGGTATTTATCACGCTGATCTGCACCTGAAAAATATTCTCGTCCAATCTGCTGCCGGTGGGAAAGATAATGTGTATATAATAGATTTAGATAAATCCAGGCAGTATGAAAAGATTAACTTCCATCAAAGAGTGAAGAACATAATGCGTCTGGACAGGTCAGTTGAAAAAATGATAAGAAACAATAAGGATGTTTTTGGTCAAAGATTTCCGTTTCCCATATCTAAAACTGATAAATTCAGGTTTTTGGCGGAATATATTAAAACAGATAATAAATCAGAAAGACCACTTAGATATTACCTTCAGTCATATAAGACATCCCATAATCTACATAGGTTTTGGTGGAGTGTGGGAGGTTTTGGAAAGTGATATTAACTGCGAACTAAATCGCGAGGGACGAAAGACGAAGGGCGTTTAACGAACAAACAGTAAGCGAAGGGAGACTTGTTTGTGATTATATCATACATCGTTGGGATTATTATTTCATACTTGATCGGGGGTATTCCTTTTGGTTATTTGATAGCCGTTATAAAGGGAATAGATATCCGGACAGAGGGTAGTGGAAATATAGGCGCTACAAATGTAGGTAGAGTACTTGGGAAAAAGTATGGACTAATAATATTTATCCTGGACATGCTTAAGGGATTTATAGTTGTGTTCTTCATTCCGGCGCTTGTCAGCAGTGCGGTAAATATCCCAACGACGACTGACAACCTGCTGGTGGTTCTCTGCGGTTTCTGTGCGGTACTGGGTCACGCCTTTCCCGTATATTTGAAGTTTAAGGGTGGTAAGGCTGTTGCTACAAGCTTTGGAGTGTTTATATGGTTGGTGCCCATATCTATAGGTATAGCATTTGGTGTCTGGCTTCTAACCGTAATAGTAACACGTTATGTTTCTCTGGGCTCAATGATTGGGTCTCTATCCCTTGTAGGTGTCATTGTGATAGTTGTAGATTCTCCTTTTGGAGATAATATCTACCTTCTGGCAATGTCTGTAGCGGTTGCTATTCTCATAATTGCAAGGCACACTTCAAATATACAGAGAATTATTGCAGGAACAGAAAAAAAGGTCTTTTCAAAAGAAGACAGTTAAGAAATCGGGGTTAGAATGCTATATGCATTTAAAGATATGTTACGACGATAGCCATCGTGCGGCGTCTTTTGCCCAGTATGTGAGAATAATATCTGCGCCCGCCCTTTTAATGCTCATCAGTGTTTCCAGGGCAACAGCCTTCTCATCCAGCCATCCTTTTTCATGAGCAGCCTTTACCATAGAATATTCACCACTCACGTTATAAGCAGCTACAGGATATCCAAATTGATCTTTTATAAGCCTTATTATATCTAGATACGGGAGTGCGGGTTTTACCATTATAATATCTGCTCCCTCTTCTATATCCAGCGCCACTTCTCGTATAGCTTCTTCTGAGTTTGGTGTATCCATTTGATATGTCCGCCTGTCTCCGAAACTTGGTGGAGATTCGGCCGCATCTCTGAAGGGGCCAAAGTATGCCGAGGCATATTTGGCCGCATAAGACATTATGGGAATGTTGTCATAACCGTTGTCATCAAGAACGTCCCTGATTGCGCCTACACGTCCATCCATCATGTCACTGGGGGCCACCATATCCACACCGGCTTCTGCGTGTGAGAGGGCCTCTTTAGTCAGTAGTTTAAGTGTCTCATCATTATCTATTTGATACTCACCCGTCTTTTCATCTTTCTTTATATAACCGCAGTGCCCGTGATTTGTGTATTCACACATGCAGACATCCGTAATAACCAGTATATCAGAAACGTTTTCCTTAATAGCCCTGACAGCTTTTTGTATGATACCATCATCCGCATATGCTTCCGTGCCTAATTCATCTTTGGTGCTGGGAATACCGAATAAAATTACGCCTGGGATGCCGAGAGAGGCAAGCTCTTTTACCTCTTCTACCAGTGTATCTACAGAAAACTGGTAATTTCCGGGCATGGAGGATATTTCGTTCTTGATACCGTTTCCGGGACGCACGAACAGCGGCATAATGAGATCTTTTACAGATAAGTGATTCTCGCGAACGAGATCACGTATAAGTTTATTACTTCTTAACCTGCGTGGGCGGTACTTTGGAAATTGCATTGTAAAGTTCCTTTAAAAACATATCTTTATAATAGTGAATATATAGTTTATAGTGTACTACCATTTTGTCAAATAATATATTTCATTCAGGAGGTATACACAATGCAGGAATTAGCACATTTTCTCTTTGAAGTAGGGTACTTAAAAAAGGCAAGCAGAAGTGGATGGTGGTTACTGGGAAATAAAGCTCCTGAGAGTGTTGCTGAGCACTCTTTTCGTTGTACGATCTTAGGTTATATATTAGCAAAATCAGAAAATGTTGATACGTCTAAAGTGATTATGATGTGTCTGTTTCATGATGTGCATGAGGCCAGAACAAATGATCTTCATAAAATAGCACAAAAATACATAAACCTCGAAGAGGCTGGAGACAAAGTAACTCAGGAACAGTTAGAACCCTTAAAAGGATCTATAGGAGATGAGATAGCGGATGTATTAAGTGAGTTAACAAATCAGGAAAGTAAGGAAAGTATAGTTGCTAAAGATGCGGATATACTGGAATGTGCGATGCAGGCCAGAGAGTATCAGACCCAAGGCTATGATGACGCAGTTGATTGGGTTAAGAGAGCCAAGGACAAACTAAGGTGTGAATCATCAAAAAAACTACTGTCAATCATAGAACATTCAGATCCTAACGAGTGGTGGAAGAAGCTTAAAGATTGACGACAAACTAACTCCATTAAAACAAAAACATTTTGACAATTATTGCTTATTATCCTAGAATTTTGCAGTAGTTTGAAAGTACTTACATAATTTGAAAAGGGGAAAATAGAATGAAGACTCAACTTGACAGAGCCAGAGATGGCGAAATTACACAAGAGATGAAAGAGGCGGCTGTCTATGATGATGTCAGTCCTGAATTTATACGTGATGGAATTGCTAATGGCCACATTGTTATATACGGGAATCCTCAGAGAAAATCCACGGTTGTCGGTATCGGGCAGGGCCTGAGGACAAAGATAAATGCAAGTATCGGGACTTCTCCGGACATTATTGATTTTGATATGGAAGTAGAAAAGGCCAAAGTTGCTGAAAAGGCCGGCGCTGATACATTGATGGAACTTTCGACTGGTGGCGACCTGGGTGAGATAAGGAAGAGGGTCCTTGACTCAACCAGCTTAACGGTTGGAACTGTGCCTCTGTATCAGGCGGCAATGGAAACTATTGAGAAGAAAGGTTCTGTAGTGAAAATGGAGTCGGATTTCCTGTTTGAAATTATTGAGAGACAGGCACAGGACGGAATAGGCTTTATGGCGATTCACTGCGGCATAAACATGATTACATTAGAACGTCTAAGGAAGCAGGGGTATAGATATGGCGGTCTCGTAAGCAGGGGAGGTTCATTCTTAACTGCATGGATGAACCATAATAAGAAAGAAAACCCATTATACGAAGAGATTGACAGGCTCATTGATATAATGAAGAAATACGACGTGATTTTAAGTCTCGGAAATGGTTTAAGGGCAGGTGCCGTACATGACAGTACAGACAGGGCTCAGATCCAGGAATTGATTATGAATTCAGAGGTTGCCGAATATGCGCAGAAGAAGGGTGTCCAGATAATTGTAGAAGGCCCCGGACACATACCAATAGATGAGATAGAGGCAAATGTTATTATACAAAAAAGGATGAGCAATAACGCTCCATTTTACATGCTTGGACCTATCACTACTGACGTGACGCCGGGATATGACCATATCTCTTCAGCAATTGGCGCAGCTTTATCATCCAGGTATGGTGCTGATTTTATCTGTTACGTTACACCACCTGAGCATCTTGCGCTTCCTACAGCTGATGATGTAAGAGAGGGAGTTATGGCTGCAAAGGTCGCCGTTCATGTTGGAGATATGGTAAAGCTAAAGGATAAAGTGAAGAATCATGATCTTAAGATGGGTATTGCCAGGAGAGATCTTGACTGGAAGACCCAGTTTGAAACGGCCATCACGTCAGAGAAAGCTGAGGAGATAAGAAAAAGCAGGCCGCCAATGGAAGAGGAAACATGCACAATGTGCGGTCCGGTGTGTTCGTTAAAGGGTGTGATGGAATATTATGAAGATGATCTGAAAGATAGCAGAAAGAAGAGTTACAGCACGGCAGTGCCATCAAATGGTTTTTAGTATCAATTGTAATGTCGGCTTGATACCTGCCTTTCTTGAACGAAGTGAATAATCTAAGGCTCCATACCTGGGCTGACTGAAAGATTCATCAGGCGTTTTTCCTTCAGAATGATGTGCAGAATTAATCCTCGTTTATTAATCTATAGAAGTAAGAAACATGTCCATCGTCCTGTTAGAGCATCCAAGACCAAGAACTCCGGACAGATATGAATCTGTGGTCAATACACCGCTCTCTTCATGTCTGATGACCGGTTACGTTGCGTCAACCCTGAAATCCAATAATTATGATATAGATATTGTTGACGCAAATCTTTATGGGTGGTCTTTCAATGAAACTATTCAGGAGCTTGAAAAGAGAAACTTCAAATTATTAGGAGTTCATCTTGTCTATTTGTGGGAGAATACGGCGAGTGTGTTTGAGATGCTCATAGATCTCCGAAGAAGTGTTCCAGATGCACACATAAACCTTTACGGGCACTTCCCCACATTTGCATACAAGGAGTTGTTGGCCAATTATCCTTTTGTCGACTCTGTTACTATAGGCGAACCAGAGACCACGTTTCTGGAGCTTTCAGATGCAGTCACAAACAATAAAAACACTTCTGCTTTATACACAATTAATGGTCTTGCATTAAATTCAATCAATTGTAAGAACGAAGACGATGTCTCTAGATCCAACGTAACTCTGAACAATCCGAGAGAGCCGGTCTTAAATCTTGACAATCTCCCCTTTCCTTATCGCAACGACTTCGAATTAACAAAGAAAAAGGGAGTCTCTACCTTTATCCTTGCCAGCAGAGGCTGCTATGGAAAATGTACTTTCTGTTATCTGGATAATTTTTATGGTGAGGAATCATCCTGGCGGGGAAGAAGCCCGGAAAATGTATTTAATGAGATGTATGATATTTATGAAAATCTCGATGAGAGTTATTTCTATTTTGCCGATGCGAACTTTTTTGGTCCGGGCAAAAAAGGAAAAGAACGTGCGTGTGAACTGACAAATCTCATTATGGATAAAGGTTTGAATATAAAGTTTGGAATTGAGTGCAGGGCTAATGATATAGAAGACAAAACGATTGGAGTACTGGTCAGGGCCGGACTTAAAGACGTTTTCCTTGGAGTTGAAAGTGGAAGCCAGAGGTCTCTGAATAAATTCAGGAAGTTTACAACGGTTGAGGATAATAAAAAAGCCATAAACATACTCAGGCGGTATGGTATAGAGCCTAATTATGGTTTTATCATGTTTGAGCCGGATTCAACCTTGGCAGATGTCAGGGAGAATTATGAATTCCTTAAAGAGATGAAGATGCTGAATTCACCGAGCATTACAGCCCATCTATTGCATCACAAACAGACCGTATTCAAAGGAACACGTGATTATGAAAAGAATATCGGTGCTGTCGGTCCGGATTCAGTAGTTATGTATGAACGTCCTTGTGAATTTAAGGATAAGGCAGTAGAGGCGTTATCAGAAAATATAAACACTTTTTGCCTTAAGATACTTAAAGATTTGTCCTTGAATAGAAATTTCAAAAGTGAAGAACGTGATTCGTGTGTGTATGATGAAGATGATACATTTTCAAAACAGAAAAATGAACAACTGATTGAACATTTCGAACAGACTTTGTGCTCATATGAATAAACCTGAAGATATAGAATATCTCAATGAAATAAGCTATAGCTATTGGAAGGCCCAGGTTCTTTTTGTAGCTACCGATATGGATGTGTTTACGCTGATTGCGGGTAATGGCAAAAGTTGCAAGGTCATTGCCAGGAGGCTCAGGACCGATCTCAGGGCAACTGAAATGATCTTGAATGCACTTGTTTCATTGAAATTCCTGAGAAAGATTAAGGAGATATACAGGAATACTGCCATATCCAACCGTTATCTGGTGAAAGACTCTCCACTGTACCAGGGCGACAGAATACATCATTTTCATAATTTGATGGATTACTGGTCAAAATTGAGTGATGCTGTCAGGACCGGTAAGCCTACCGCATACGATAACGCAGAGGAGGAGGTTGATGAAAAAAGATTGAGAGAGTTCATCAGGGCCATGCACAATATCGGGGCAGTACAGGCCGGTGAAATTTACAGGAAATTACATCTAAAGAAATACTATAGCCTTCTGGATCTGGCTGGAGGGCAGGGAACTTATGCTGTAAGATTTGCTAAAGAAAACCCGAAGATGAAGGCGGTAGTCTTTGATCTTCCTGAGGTTATTAAGATTACCAGAGAGCATATTAAGGAATCGGGTATGAAAGGGAAGGTTGCTACTAAGGCAGGGGATTGCCTTAAGGATAGTTTCGGTAAAGAATTGTATGATATTGTCTTTGTGTCAAATTTACTACATATTTATAGGCCGGGTGAAAATCGGAAAATATTAAAAAAATGTTGGGATTCCTTATTGAAAAAGGGTATAGTTGTGGTTCAGGAGTTTGTCTTAAACTCTGCAAAGACACAACCACTTTTTGGTACGCTTTTCAGCCTGAATATGTTGATGGGAACACATAGGGGCTCATCTTATTCATATGCTGAAATGAAGGAGTGGCTCAAGGATGTGGGGTTTAAAAATGTAAAAAGAGTTAATCTGGAACTGGATTCAGGCTTAATTATTGGGCATAAGCCATAAATACAATTTAAGGAGAGTTGGTAATGTATAAGAAGATTGTCGTGCCGGTTATGTTGATACTTTTCATTTTGCAAACCAGCAACTTGCTGTTTGCAAATGAAAAAACAGAGACAAAGACTGAAGTAAAAACTGAGGCGACTGCAGAGAAAAAAGTCAAGGCAGATGAAGCTGCCGAATCTGTAAAGGAGACAAGGGACGATGTTGTTGCTACTGTAAATGGTGAAGAAATATTTCGCAAAGAACTTGATAGAAGACTGAGTGTCTATAAACGTATGAATCAGGAAGTGACGCGTGCTGTTCAAATAGAGGTAATAAACCGGTTAGCAACGAAAGTACTACTTAAACAATTTGTTGAAGGTCAGAATATCGGCGTAAGTGATGGAGCGGTGCAGGGAGAGCTGGAAAAGATAAAGTATTTTCTGAGATCCAATCCGAATGATAGCGAAAAGTCGCTGGGAGAGATTTTGGAAACTCAGGGTTCCAATATTGGTGAACTCGAAG
>Ga0208411_1002400_pt1 | contig 11416 bp, 8 predicted proteins | sample ETN01SmetaG_4_FD_185793 | JGI IMG/M metagenome (GOLD analysis project Ga0208411, IMG submission 185793) | Marine microbial and viral communities from oxygen minimum zone, Eastern Pacific Ocean - ETNP2014F12-01SV261 (SPAdes) (version 2) | ecosystem: Environmental > Aquatic > Marine > Oceanic ...
GCATAGTTTCTTATTCAACTGCTGAAAAAACCATTTAATCTTTGGTTTTAGTTGGCAGCACCATTCAGGGCTGAACTCTCCTGTCTATGATTGTACAATTGCAACAATGGAATGCAAATTGTAAACAGATTTTGCTAACCATATTCCTTTTTTCAACTTCATGGGGTCAAACTCCTGCTGCCCTTTTGGATACTCTCAATCGGGAAAAGGGCTGGAAACCGGTAAACTACCTGGATGACGGTACCCGCTTTGAAAGTAAGACCCTAGTTGGGAAAGATCTATCTGCGGTAAGGGTCAGCCGGGTGACGGATGTTCCCCCCCATTTCATTCGCGACGTGATCATGGACTTGGACCATTATGGAGAATTTTTATCCAATGCCAGCACCCTGAATTCCGCTGTACTTAAGATTACCGATGAATACGTAGAGGGCTACCAGCATATTCAGGTAGCCCTGCCATTTTTCAGTGACCGCCGATACTGCTTTCGCATGACAGCCTATGAATGGCCGCTGGACAGCAGTAATGTTCTGGTAGAATGGTACCTGCTGGACAAAGAGGGTGACTATGCCAGCTATCTTAAGCAGCACGACCCCCCGGCAGTGTACCTGGATTTTGGAGCGGGATCCTGGTCCGCCAACGCTTTGGGGAAAGGACGTTTTGAAATTTCCTACCGCTTATACATGGACCCCGGCGGTTCCATCCCGGACTTTTTGACACAGAGGGTTAACGCCATCAGCATTATCAACCTCTTCCAGGATGCCCTGGCAGAAGCCGGCAGCCGTATGAAGGCTCAGGAGCAACCCAAGCTGCATAATCCGCCAAATACTACGGGTCTTAAAAGTTACCGCTTTTAGGTTCTGTTTTCTTACCACATCTGTATTACTAAAAACTATTATAGAAATAATTTGGCCCTTTCAATATTAGTTGCACTAGCAACTATATTAGTTGTAGGTTCGACCAATGACCGATAAGGAATCACTGAATCTTCATATGAATCTCGGCATGCTTTTAAGCAATGCCCATCGTGCCATGACCAAGCGATTCGTCCAGAATACCCATAAGATTGGCCTGGATATATCCCTGGATCAGTGGATGGTGCTGGGCCCGATCTGGAAATTAAATGATGCCTGCCACAAGGAATTGGCGGAATATTGTCTGAAAGACAAAACCAGCATCACTAAAATCATAGATAATCTGGAAAAAAAGAACCTGGTTGTGAGAGTGCCGGACCAGGTGGATCATAGGAAGAAACGGGTAGTGCTGACCAATGCCGGGAAACAGCTGTTCTTTGATGTGCTGCCGGTCATGGAAAAGACCCGATCAGAAGTGCAGCAGGATATTCCTGATAAGGATATTGAAATATTTAAACAAGTATTAATGCGGATTACAGCCAATTTGGATGATGAAGAAAGTTGCACTGACAACTAAATATTCAGCTCAATTATTTTTTCTTATTCTAGCGGTTTTTCTTTTTGGTTGTTCAGCCACAAAGCCTATACGCCTGGAAGAGCTTGAGGTGCCTCTGCCGGATAACTGGGCCGCTGCCATTCCGGACAGTGAACCATTCACCAGTAAATGGTGGGAGGTATTTGCCGATACAACCCTTGAAACAGTGATCCAGGACATCCGTGCCAACAGTCCGGACCTGAAATCTATCCTCCACCGTCAGCAAATGGCCCTGCAGAATGCCAGGATCAGCGGTGCCGGGGTATTCCCTTCTTTGGGTGCAGGGGCCAGCGGCAGTAAAAGTCAGCAAAACCTGGCGGGATTCGGTTTTGCCGACGCCTTTTTAAATATGGGCAGCGGGTCAGATTCCAGTTCTGGCGGAGGGCAGCAAACAAACCAGGTACTCTCTTTTGATACCGAAACTTATGGATTGAATTTCAATTTCCAGTGGGAGCTGGATATCTGGGGACGGGCCTTAAACGGCCGCCGGGCCGCCTTTAAAGATTATGAGGCTGCAAATTATGAACTTTCCTACCTGGGTTTTTCTACCCTGGTGAGAGCGGCCCAGACTTATTTCCAGAATGTAGAAGCATCGGGACAAGTGGCTATTGCAGAACAGTCCTATGCTAGTCTGGTGGAAATCCGGGACCTGGTGCAGGATCGTTATAACCGCGGTTTAAAATCCAGCTTGGATTACCGTCTTGCAGAAACTTCCGTAGCCACAGCCCGGGTATTGATCGAAAATCGCCATAATCAGCTGAAAAATCTCAATCGGCGTCTGGAAATCCTCTTGGGGAAATATCCTTCAGGAACCTTGATTACTGCCGTTGATTTTCCGGAAAGTCTGCCCATAGTTCCTGCTGGAATTCCTGCAAATCTCCTGAGCAGGCGGCCCGATATTCGGGCCTTATTCCAGAATGTAGAAGCAGCAGACCTGCGGGTAGGGCAGGCCAAACGAAATCTTTTGCCCGGAATCACACTCACCGGTTCAGCGGGTACATCCACTAAGGATCTTAAGGAGATATTCAATGATGATAACGGTATCTGGAACCTGGGGCTCAATGCAGCCACGCCGCTTTTTAACGGTGGCCGGCTGCGGTCGGCAGTCAAATTGCAGGAAGCGGTACTGGAACAGTCTAAGCAGGAATTAGTTCGGGGGCTATTGACTTCCTTTTCGGAAGTGGAACAGCTCCTGGATTTGGAAAATTCACTTTTGGTACAGCTGGATGCCTTGAACAACGCAGTTCAGCAGTCCCAGGATGCTTATAATTTATCGAAAGAAAGGTATGATAAAGGTGTGACCACCCTGGAGTCTGTCCTGAACAGCCAGCGGCAGTACAATGATCTCCGCTCTCAGTATTTGACCCTTAAGCGTCAAAGAATAGAATATCGCCTATCCTTAATTCTGGCTCTGGGCGGCGCCTACGATCCAGCCGATACACAAATGTTAAACTAATTGAAATAATGCCTATGAAAAAATATATCCCAATACCAATCATTTTAGGCAGCATCCTTATTGCCCTGTTGCTGATCCGATCCAGACCAGAAGCGGTTGCGGAAAAGGCAGAGCCTGAAACACCTTTTGTAAAAACAATGATGATATTCCCCCGTACGGTTCAAGCAGCCATTCAATCTCAGGGAATTATTCTTCCTGAAAGGGAACTGACAATTCTATCGGAAGTTAACTCCAAGGTTGAGTGGGTAGCACCCAATATGGAAGCAGGATCCAGTTTTCGCCAGGGAGATACATTGATTGTTCTGGATAAACGGGACTATGAATTGGCGCTTATTACCGCTGAGTCTAATATTCTTAATGCAGAGGTAAACCTTCAGCGGGAAAAAGCAGAATTTGAATTAGCTTCCAAGGAATGGCAGCGTGTGGGCGACGGCAAAGGCAGTGACTTGGCCCTGCGAAAACCACAGATGGCCCAGGCAAAAGCCACTCTGGCGGCGGCAAAAGCCAACCTGGAGCAGGCGCAGCGCAATCTGAGAAGAACGGTGTATGTAGCTCCCTTTGACGGCCGGGTCCGGGCCAAGAACCTGAATGCAGGCACAACCGTTTTCTCCGGTACCGCCATGGGTATTATTTATGCCACAGATTATTTTGAGGTCCGCCTGGCCGTTGCCGATCAGGATGTGCCCTTTACGGGGTTGAATTTTGACGGCAAATTAATCCCGGAAGGGGATCAGCTGGATGTGGATATTACTCCCAGTTCCGGATCGGGTGACATTCTATGGCCGGGCAGAATCACCCGGGCTGAGGCGGAAATTGACCCCATAACCCGCATGCTGGCCCTGGTGGCAAGGATAAATAATATTAATGCAGTACTATCAGCCAATACACCCCTGGCCGTAGGCCAATTTGTGGAAGCAACCATTTTCGGGATTGAGCTAAATGATATTACAGTGATACCCAGGACAGCAGTTCGTGATGAAAGTGTGTGGGTTGTGGATCAAGATCTGCGCTTGCGGAATCGGCCGGTGGAAATTATTCGCTATGAGGATGCATTTGCTCTTATTGGCGAGGGTTTTGAGCAGGGAGACCGCCTGCTCACTTCCCGTATGTCATCACTTGTAAATGGCCAGCAGGTGAAATTTGATACCAACTGAATAGACGGTATGGAACGAATAACACGCTGGTTTGTGCACAATAGTGTCGCTTCCAATATGGTGATGATTTTTATCATTATCGCCGGTGCTCTGACCATCCCCCTGATCAAGATGGAGGTTTTTCCCGCCATTGAGGTGGATATTGTTAATATTACCGTCTTATATCCAGGTGCCTCTCCTGGGGATGTGGAGGAAGCGATCTGCATTCGCATCGAAGAAAGATTACAGGGCCTGGAAGGGATCAAACGGATATCTTCCAGTGCCAATGAAAATGTGGGCTCAGTCAATGTAGAAATACTGCCGGACCAGGATATTAGCGATATGCTGGATAAAGTGAAAGCTCAGGTAGATGCCATCGATACCTTTCCCGTAGATGTGGAAGAGCCATCCATCCAGCAGTTCATCGCTGTATCAGAGGTAATCACCGTTGCCGTGGATGGCGATGTAAATGAATCCATTCTGATCGATTTTACCGAAAGTATCAAAGATGAGCTTGATGCCCTGCCGGAAGTCACCTATACCACACTCGTGGGCAAACGGCCCCGGGAAATTGCCATTGAGGTATCAGAGATAACGCTTAGAAAATATAATTTAACCCTGGATCAGATCTCAAGGGCTATTCAGAGCTGGTCTGTCAATATGCCCGGCGGGACGATTGAAAATAAAGATGGTGAAATATTGATTCGGGCAGAGAATCAAAGCCACAGCGCCGCTGAATTTGCTGCTATCCCTGTTATTACCGATTCCCGGGGGGCCGTGGTGCGCCTGGGAGATGTCAGCTCTGTTAAAGACGGCTTTGTGAACAATGACCTTGATTTGAAATTTAACGGGAATCCCGCCAAATTGATTCGCGTATACCGGGTAGGCGATCAGAATGCCCTGGATATATCCCGGGCGGTCCGGGATTATATCCGTCTGAAAAATTCTGAATTGCCCGCCGGCATTCATCTAACGCCCTGGAATGATGAAGCAATCATTCTGCAGGGCCGTATCGACCTGCTTGTTGAAAATGCGTTTTACGGTCTTTTCCTTGTGGTGCTTGTGCTGGCATTGTTTCTAAGGCCGAAGCTGGCCTTTTGGATTTCACTGGGGATTCCCATTTCCTTTATGGGCGGGTTCTGGTTTTTACCCATACTGGGTGTTTCTATCAATATGCTGTCCCTATTCTCCTTTATCCTTGTACTGGGAATTGTAGTGGATGATGCCATAGTGGTCGGCGAAAATATCACTCTGTTCCGGGAACGGGGCATGGGTCGAAAAGAGGCTGCTGTAAAGGGCGCTGCCCAGGTTTCCACTCCTGTTATTTTCGCTATTTTGACCACCATGGTTACATTTGCACCTATGCTGGCAGTGGAGGGTGTAGTGGGCCCAATCTGGCGTATATTCCCCCTGATCACCATTACGGTTCTGTTCTGGTCCCTCTTTGAGTCATTAACGATTTTGCCTTCCCACCTGGCCCACGCCAGCGATAAGGAGCCTAAGGATAACTGGATGGGTCGTATTGCCGTCCGATGGGAACGAATGCGCATGAGCATCAAGAACAGGCTCTATTTTGTTCGGGATCATTACTACCAGCCCATACTCTTAAGGGCCACCACCTATCCCCACGTGGCTCTGGCAATTGCTACTGCCATTTTCATCATTACCCTGGGTGTGATTGGCGGTGGTCTGATAAAATTTTCTTTTTTCCCGCCTATTGAAGGCGATCTGGCCATCGGCGTAATCGAATATCCTACGGGCACACCTGTGGAAATGACAGAAGAAGGTTTCCTTGAAGTGCAGCAGGCAGCGGAAAAACTTGAACGTAAATTACAGGAGGAATATCCCAGTCAGCCCATAATTTTGAATATCCTGGCTACCCTGGGAGACCAGCCCATGCGTACCAAGACTTCCCAAGGTCCTGGAACTCTCGACGCATCTTTTGACGGTTCCAATCTAGCGGAGGTGGCCCTGGAACTGGCGCCCGGGGAAGAACGTGATGTGAGTACCGAGGAGGTGGTTCGCCAATGGCGGGAATTGACACCATCCATCCCTGGTGTTAAGAATGTGTCTTTCCTATCCGATTTATTTTCCGCGGGGGACGCTGTCAATATCCAGATAACCAGTAAATATATGGACGATCTTTTAACTGCCCGGGATGAATTAAAATCGAAATTGCTCCAATATCCCGGGGTTTTCAATGTGAAGGATAATTACAACATTGGCAAAGAAGAGTTGAACATTACTCTGCTACCCGCCGCTGCCAATTATGGAGTGACCATGGCGATGCTGGCAACGCAGGTGCGACAGGCTTTTTACGGCTTGGAAGTGCAAAATTTGCAGAGGGGCAGGGATGAGATTAAAGTGATGCTTAGGTACCCGGAACAGGATCGTTCATCCATATCTAATTTGGAAGAAATGATGATTCGCACACCTCAGGGCTCCACCATCCCCATCCGCCAGATCGCTCGTCTGAATATTGGGGAAGGGCTTGCCACTATTCTCCGCAAAGACCGCAAACGGGCTATTAATGTGTCTGCAGATGTGGATTTAACCGTAACCACAAGCAATGAAGTAATTGCCGCAATGATGAAAAATGTGCTTCCTGACTTAACCAAGCGCTATAGTTCGCTATCCTATTCTCTGGAAGGAGAACAGCAGGAACAGGGCCAGAACCTGAAATCCCTCGGAAAAAATTTCCTGATTGCCTTGATTGTGATCTATACCCTGCTGGCCGTACCGTTCAAGTCTTATTTTCAGCCACTGGTGGTAATGTCTGCAATCCCTTTTGGGCTTACTGGTGCAGTTATCGGTCACCTGATCATGGGCATTAACTTTTCTGTTCTTTCTCTTCTGGGCATTATAGCCCTGGCAGGTATTGTCGTCAATGACAGTCTGGTCCTGGTAGATTTTATCAACCGCTACCGTGAAGAGGGCCACAATATCAAGCAGGCAGTTCTGGAAGCGGGACCGCGACGCTTCCGACCTATAATTTTAACATCCATGACTACCTTTGCCGGCTTGGTACCGCTGCTATTGGAAAAAAGCATCCAGGCTCAGTTTATCATTCCCATGGCTGTATCCCTGGCTTTTGGGGTGGTGTTTGCCACCACCATCACCCTGCTGCTGGTCCCGGTGTCTTATCTGGTTCTGGAAAAACATATTCTGAACACCGAGACCAATTGAAATGAAATATTATGAACTGGATGTGGAGCAATTTATCGATCAGCCTGTTGAAAAAGTGTTTGAGTTTTTTTCCCGGCCGGAGAACCTGGAGGAGATTACACCGCCCCGATTGGGGTTTACCATTATGACTCCCAGCCCGATCCCTATGGAAAAAGGTAGCCTGATCGATTACACCATAAGGATATTGGGATTTCCGGTCCACTGGCGGACGCTCATTACGTCCTATGATCCGCCCCATGGTTTTGTGGATGAACAGATTAAGGGACCTTATGTACTTTGGCACCATAGGCATAGTTTCAAGAAAGAAAACGGCGGCACCATAATCCGGGATACCGTCCGATATGCTGTACCCCTGGGGATTATTGGCCGTTTCCTGAACTTGATCTGGATTCGAAAAGACCTGAAAGACATCTTTGCCTACCGTAGAAATTTTATCGCAAATAAATTCGGGGAACAAAATTACGATTTAAGTTTTCATAAGGGATGGAGGGAGACAGCTTGAAAGTAGCCTTGTTTGGCGGCACCGGGTTTGTGGGTTCTTATATAGTGGATGAACTGGTATCCAGGGAGCATAAACCCAGGTTATTGGTTCGACCTGGATCAGAAGGTAAAGTTTCCAAGCCGGAATATTGTGAGACGGTTAGTGGTGATATCCATGATGATTATGCAATTCGAGAAACACTGTATGACTGTGATGCTGCTATTTATTTAATTGCGGTTATCAGGGAATTCCCCAAGGAAGGAATTACCAATGAACTGCTGCAGTTTAGAGGCGCCCAGAGGGCGGCCAATATTGCTTTAGAAGTTGGTGTAAAGCGGTTCCTGCTGATGAGTGCCTTGGGAACCAACTGCGGGCCTGGAGCGTCCAAATATTTTAAGGCCAAACACCTGGCAGAACAGGCAGTAAAAAACACAGAACTAAGCTGGACTATCCTGCGGCCTTCTTCCATATTTGGCGATCCCAGGGGATTTGAGCGACCGGAATTTTGCACCATGCTCAATAAAGATATGCTGAATCTGATACCATTCCCGGGATTTCTTCCCTTTCCAGCACCGTCATTTTTTACCGGATTGAACCCTTTTAATGCAGGCAGTTTTTCCCTTTCCATGATCCATGCAGCAGACGTGGCAACATTAGTTGCAAACGTTCTGGATGACGATACAGCAATTGGCAAAACACTGGAACTGGGAGGTAAGCAGGAAATGAGTTGGAATGAGATTATCAAAGCAATTGCATCGAGCAGCGGGAAAAAAATCTTTATGATGCCCGTTCCCTTCTTTGCTGTCTGGCTGGCTGCTCTCATGCTTGATCGTTTTACCTGGTTTCCGGCGACCAGAGATCAACTCCAGGATCTTGTTCAGGGGAATACATGTAATTCCAGGGAACTATTCAAACAATATTCCATAGAACCAATTCCATTTAGTGTTGAAAATATGGACTACTTATCGAAATAAATTCTATGAAAAAAAAGCTCATTATTTTAATATCAATTATCTTTTCATTTGCTTCCGGACAGAATGGTATCATATCAGGATTTGTCACCGATTCATCATCTGGAGAAGCCCTGATTGGTGCCAATGTTGTATTAATAGAAAGTGGAAAAGGAATGGCCACGGAAATGAATGGCTATTATATCATCCAGGGTGTTGCAGAAGGAATGTACACGCTGATGGTTTCCTATGTTGGTTTTAGAACCTACCGTGCACCGGTCTCTATAGCCGCCGGAGAATCAAAAAAAATAAATGTTACACTATCAGAGAAAATGGTGGAAATGACCGAGGTGGAAGTAACTGCAGAAAGACTCCAGCGGCGCAATAATATACAGCCCAGCAAGATCAACCTTAGCCCGCGGATGATGAAAGCGGCACCGGCACTGGCAGAACCGGATCTCTTTCGTACCATCCAGGCCCTTCCAGGGGTTCTGACCACATCTGAGTTCAGTACCGGATTGGTGATTCGTGGTGGTAATACGGACCAGAACCTGATACTGTTGGACGGCATTACTGTCTATAATCCGTCCCACCTGGGTGGAGTATTCTCCAATTTTATTGTGGATGGGGTAAAGGAAGCAGAGCTGATTAAGGGCGGATATAATGCGGAATACGGTGGCCGCCTTTCAGCGGTACTGAATGTAATAAGTCGGGAAGGAAACAGAAATAAATTCAAGGGCAAGGCGAACCTTTCGCTCTTATCGGCCCAGACCACCCTAGAAGGGCCTTTTTATAAAGGCGCTTGGCTGGTTTCAGGCCGTCGTACTTATTTTGATGTCCTATTACCAAAGGTGCTTCCGGAAGGCACCGCATCCAAGATTCCGCCGTACTATTTCTATGATATCCAGAGCCATATCTTTTCTGATATTACATCGCAGGATCGGGTGTCAATTAGCTTCTACAATGGAATTGATGATCTCATATTTGACACCTTCGGTTTAACAGCCAAATGGGGAAATAATACTGTAAGTACCCACTACAGACGGGTTTTCTCTGAGAGGTTAATTGGAAATTTTCTCATTGCCAACAGCATTTTCTTTACGGAATTTGGCCTAGGTGGTTCCAGCGGGATACAAAGTAAGAATGAGATTGACGATATTACTGTTTCTGGAAACATGACCTGGTTCAAATCTCCAGAAACCACGGTGAAATTTGGAGTGCAGCATAAAACACTAGGTTTTCAGTACCTGAATTCTTTTCAGGATTCCATACAGTTTGAAATCAAGACCCGGCCTGCGGAATTTGCACAGTATATGAAATTCAAATATGCGCCCAACAGTGTCTGGATTATTGAACCTGGTCTGCGCTTGAGTCATTACAACGTGTTTCCGGATTCTCTTTTCCCTGACTTGCGCCTGGGGGTGAAATACCTACTTACAGACGACCGCTATATCAACATGTCTATGGGGAATTATCACCAGTTTATCTGCACCTTCCAGGATGATTATAATCCTACCATCCTGGACCAGTGGATTGCAGTGGACCCCTCTGTTGCCCCGGGAAAATCAACACAATTTGTGCTGGGTTACGAGGAATATATCCGTAATACATATAAGGTCCAGATTGAAGGATATTATAAAGATATAAAAAATCTTCTGACCTTTGAGGAAAAAAGATCTACCACTGACGCGGAAATTTCCGATGAAAAACTTTCCGACATCCTGACTCCCGCCGATGGTTATGCATACGGCCTAGAAGTATTTGGCCAAAAAATGTCAGGAAAGCTTAGCGGATGGTTGGCCTATACGTTCTCTATTTCGCGAAAGGTCATGAACAGCATTTACGTTGGAGAAGTGCGTGAATACTATACTAATTGGGACCGTACCCATGCCTTCAGCGCCCTGGGAAATTACCAGTTTAATGAGAAATGGGAGATGAACTGGCGATTGGCCCTGCAATCTGGACAGGCTTATACGCCCATCCTGGGTTACTATGTACAGCATTTTCCCGGGAGCCCGGACGAAACCTTCCGCACCATTCCTGGCACCAGGAATTCAGGCCGTTATTCGCCCTACAGCAGGCTGGACCTGGGCCTGGTGTACCACGCCAAGATCCGCAGCACGAAGCTGGATATCTTCCTGCAGATTATCAATACTTTCAATAGGGAAAATGTTTTTGCTAAGCGTTACACCCTCGGCAACACTTACAATGGACTGGATGACGATGATGACTGGGTAGCAGAAGAGCATGACACCAACGGGAATGGTGAGCCGGACGCGGGTGAACCAAACGTGGATGAAGCTGATGAAAGCAAGATACAAGAGAATAAAATCAGCCTTTTCCCAATAATTCCAACCATTGGGTTTACCTGGGAATTTTAACAATGAAAAAATTAATTCAAGCTTTAGTCTGCCTCGGCATAATTAGCTTGCTGATACAATCCTGCGATTTTAATGACCAGGAAATTATCTATGAGGAAAAGTTGGTTGTGTTTGCTTCTATTGTGGCCAATATGCCCGTTATGGATACTGTTTTTGTATCTCGGTCTGCAAATCTGGGGGAGGATATTGTTGCGAATGAGCTTTGGATTGATGATGCTGATGTACGCCTGATACATGATTCAAGCTCTGCAGAACTGGTTTTCCATTCAGTCGGGAATGGGCGTTATTTCCCAATTCGGCCTGGTGCAGGTATGGAAGAGATTACAGAATACCTGGATTTCATCATACAACCCGGCGACACCTATCGCCTGGTTGTTGTCCAC
>Ga0208411_1002403_pt1 | contig 11405 bp, 8 predicted proteins | sample ETN01SmetaG_4_FD_185793 | JGI IMG/M metagenome (GOLD analysis project Ga0208411, IMG submission 185793) | Marine microbial and viral communities from oxygen minimum zone, Eastern Pacific Ocean - ETNP2014F12-01SV261 (SPAdes) (version 2) | ecosystem: Environmental > Aquatic > Marine > Oceanic ...
AATTTATTAATTTAGTCTTTTGCCAGTTTTTTCATCAAAAAGTAGTAATATTTCTACAGAGGTGGTTTATACAAGGATTAATTCAAACAGAGAAATAGATGAGTTTTTTAAAATTAATAGTTAATCATTACATAAACATAAGGAATTAATAATAATATAATCATTATTCCAAAAACTATTATTGTTTTTTTCATTCCATTTTTCAAAATTATTTTATGTTTCCACTCTATCCGCTCTCCAAATGGTCAGTGCTATGATCGCTAAAAAGGGAAGACACATCAGATTTATAGTTTGCCAGCTTGTCATGTTAAGAAATAATCCTGCTGAGAGAGCGGCCATTCCTTGTGCACTGAATACAGTAAAATCATTATATGCCTGGGCTTTATATTTCTCTTCTGACCTATAGCTGATAACCAGTAAGCTTGTCCCGGAAACAAACAAAAAATTCCACCCAAAACCAAGGAATACTAATGCGATTGCGTAATTGAAAAATGTCTGGTCGAAAAAATAACTTAAAAAAATACAGATTGCAAAAAAAATTATCCCAAAGTACATGATCATGCTGTGTCCCAACCTTTGAATTAATTTCCCCGTGATAAGCGAGGGTAGAAACATGGCAATGATATGCCATTGGATCACAGATTTTGTTGCATCTAAATTAAACTTTTCATTAACGTGCATGCTTATGGGCGTTGCGGTCATCAAAAAGGCCATAATTGCATAAGCAAAAGCGGTGGCGGTAATTGCTTGCAAGAATCTTGGTTGTAAAATTAATTCCATATAACTTCTTCCCTGAAAAGATCTGTCACTTTCAGATTCATTCATACTTTTCAAAAAAGTTAATAAAACAGCAGGCAGCAGGACCAGAAAAGCTAAGGATAGATATGAACCAGCATAAAGTTTATCAAAAAACAAATCTTTAGATAAATTTGCGATATTAGGTCCTATCAGGGCTGATAAAATTCCACCCAGCAAAATCATTGAAACTGCTTTTGGAATTTTTTCTTTATCAACGCTCTCGCTCGCAGCAAATCGATATTGATGAACAAAGGCTAAACCCATCCCCATCAGCAAACAGGAAATGCAAAAAAATACAAAACTTTCAATGCTGATTGAATAAGCCGCGAGAAGAGAAGAGAGGGAGCTGCCGATTGAAGCGCATACAAAACCGAATTTCCGGCCGAACTTGCTCATTACATAAGATGCAAAAATGGCGCAAGAAGCTGTACCAATGATGAATAATGCGGGAGGTAAAGTTGAAAGAGCTTTTATTGAAATAAGTCGGGAACCGATAATTCCACTTAAAAAAACATTAACAGTGGCGAGGCTAAAACCAAATGCTTGGCTTAAAGTTAACAACCATAAATTACGATTATTCATATTATCTCTTCACTCTTTATTTATTGCTCATATATTCAACATAGTTGGAGGTCAGTGGATTCTATTTAAGAAAATTTTTTATATCAAAAGATAATACTTCTTCAAGTATTTGCCATCTGCTAAAATACCTTTTGTTGGATTTTATAAATTTATTTATTTTATTATTACAAAAAACAATTGCCTTTTCTTTGCCAATAATAGAAATAAAGGTACTTTTGCCTTGTCGTTTATCTTTTCCTGGAGTCTTTCCTAAAAAAAGAAAATTCTCAGTTTCGTCATTAATATCATCAAGAATTTGAAATATTAAACCATATAAATTTCCAAATTCTTCAGCAAATTTAAAATCTTTTTTGTTTTTTTCCGCAAGAATAAATGGTGCGACACAACAATAACTAAATAAAGCCGAGGTTTTCATTAAATACATTTTTAAAATTTGATTTACAGTCACATTCGTATTTTCAAATAACAAGTCCAATGACTGACCGCCAGCTAATCCTTTTGAACCTAAAACCTTAGATAATCTTTCAACTAAATTAATCCTTACATTACTTTTTTTATGGATTTTCTTGTCAGACAAGATTTCAAAAGCCAGATCATGCAATGAATCTCCAGCTAAAATTGCCTTTGCTTCATTAAATTTTTTATGAACACTTAATTTTCCCCTTCTATAATCATCATTATCCATACTTGGCAGATCATCATGAATTAGAGAATATGAATGTATGCTCTCTATAGCTGCTGAGAGTCTTAAATAATTATTTTTTTTAATTTTGGCAATTTTAGCAAATACGCTTACAATAAAGGGCCTTATTCTCTTACCTCCATTCATTGATCCATATACCATGGCTTTAGCTAAATCATCATTTGACAAATTTGATTTTAATAAGTTTCTATAATAAACATTAAAATCTTTTTTTTCTTGATTTACTAAGGTATTTATATCTGTTGACATAATTTATAGTTGTTTAGGATCAGTTTTAATTTTATTAGACGAATATATTAATTTTTAGGATTAAATAACACTTATTTCTAATATGCGCATTGAAGAAGAAATTAAACTCGACTATTCGGATGTTTTATTTAGGCCAAAAAGAAGTACATTAAAAAGTAGAAAACAAGTAGAATTAAGCAGAACTTACAAGTTTAAACATTCTAACAAAGAATGGTTAGGAATACCCATCATAGCATCAAATATGGATGGTGTTGGAGAGTTAGATGTTGCAAGTAGCTTAGCCAAGCACAGCATCATGACAGCATTGACCAAACAGCATGATTTACAAATCATTAATGGTTTTAAATCAATTAAAGATATTTTTAATTATGTTGCGCTTAGTTGCGGTACAAGTAAAGAAAGCTTCGCTAGATTGAATCAAATATTAAGTGAACATAGTTATTTCCAATTCATTTGCATAGATGTTGCTAACGGATATTCAGAAAATTTTAGTCATTTTATCTCTTCTGTCAGAGAAAAACATCCGTCGAAAACAATAATAGCAGGAAACGTGGTTACAGCTGATATGACCCAAGAGTTGATTTTAAGTGGCGCAGATATAGTTAAGGTAGGTATTGGCCCGGGAAGTGTTTGTACAACAAGAGTGCAGACTGGTGTTGGTTATCCTCAGCTAAGCGCTGTAATTGAATGCGCAGATGCAGCTCACGGACTAGGGGCACATATCATCGCTGATGGCGGATGTACGTGTCCAGGTGATGTGTCTAAAGCATTTGGAGGTGGCGCTGATTTTGTTATGCTTGGAGGTATGCTAGCAGGTCATAAAGAAGGTGGGGGGAAGATTATTAGGCAAAATGGAATAGATTATATTGAATTTTATGGATCAAGTTCTGAAGAAGCCAATGAAAAACATTATGGAGGTTTAGCAAATTACCGTTCAAGTGAGGGTAAAAAAGTTAAGATTCCCCTTAGAAAAGATTTGGATAATACTATTAGGGATATTTTAGGAGGCGTTAGAAGCAGCTGCACATATGTCGGAGCGCTAACATTAAAACAACTTAGCAAGTGCACAACCTTTATTAGAGTAAGCAATCAGTATAACGATACTTTTGGAAAAATGTAGCTAATATCCGATTGCGCACCCATCTTTTCTAAAATCAGAACCGCCTATCAACACGCCCTTATTTCTATCTAAGAATATAGCTTGACCCCCGCCATGCGTCTCATCTGTATAAATCGTATCGTGTCCTTTGTTTTTTAATTGCTCAAGTATATCTTTAGGAAAAGATTTTTCAAATTTGTATTTATCATTTAGATAAAAAGCTCTTGGAAAATCAATTGCTTCTTGAACATTCATACCAAAATCAAATATATTTTGAAGAACTTGAGAATGTCCTACAGGTTGATATTGCCCTCCCATTACCCCATATGATAAGACAACCTCATTATTGTCAGTAACTAATCCAGGTATAATTGTATGCAATGGTCTTTTGTGACCATCAAATGAATTTGGATGGTTTTTTTGAAGTCTAAAGTTCACGCCCCTGTTTTGAAGCAATACTCCGGTATTTTTTGATGTTATTCCGCTGCCAAAAGCAAATGCGATCGAGTTAATAAAGGAAACGGCATTCAAATCTTTATCAACAACAGTTAAATAAATTGTTTCAGGGTGGGCGGTGATGGAAAGTTTTTTTGGAACATAACACTTGTTTATTGAAATTTTTTTAACCAAGTCTGTGATGAATTCTTTTTTAATTAAACGATTGACGTCTATGTTAAAAAAATTTGGATCTCCAATAAGATTTTCTCTGACTTCAAAAGCTATTTTTGTTGCTTCAGCCTGCAAATGAAATCTATCAACGCTCAAAGGATGCATGTTGTTAAAATCAAATCTCTCCAACAAAGCCATTATTATTAAAACAGTTATTCCCGGTCCATTTGGGGGACATTGGTGAATTTTTTTACCTTTGAAATTAATGTAAATACTGTCAGAAAAAATTGTTTTTTGTTGATGAAAATCTTCTATTTCATGACAACCGCCAAGTTCATTAAGCGATTTTACAATATCTAATGCAATATATCCTTCATAAAAATCCTTTATGCCGTTTTTTGCAATTGAATTAAGAGTATTAGCTAAATCTATGTTTTTATGAATTTCGCCAAATTGATATGATTTGCCTTTTTTTGAAAAAATTTTTTTTGTTGATTCATTTTGTAAAATTTTTTTAATATTTTTATTCCAAGTCTTGGCCATAACCTCATGAATTGGAAAACCATCTCTTGCATAATTTTTCGCAGTAACAAAAAGTTGCTCGAAATCCAATTTACCAAATTTTTGATGCATTGAATACCATGCATGCACTGCTCCTGGAATAGTGACAGAGTCAGGACTCAATAATCCAATTTCTGTGATATTTTTTTCTTCAAAATACTTTAAGGTGGCTTTTTTTGGTGCAATCCCAGAACCATTAACAGAAACTGGTTTTTTACCATTAAGGGAAATTAATGCAAAACAATCCCCCCCTACCCCTGTTGAACCAGGCTCTATTACAGACTGCACAGCTGATGCCGCTATAGCGGCATCAATTGCATTGCCACCTTTTTTTAATATTGATATTGCTTCTAGAGAGCTCAAGGGCTGCGAAGTAGCGGCCATACCATTAGCTCCTAAAACATTTGAGCGTCCAGAAATGCAAATATTCCTCATATTTTCTTATATCTAATATACATTTGATTTTCTTATATCTAATATACATTTGACAAAAATATACCTAGAATTTAATAGGCTTATTAATATGAAAGTTAGATGTTCGTTGAAATCAGCCAAAACCAGAGATAGAGGTTGTAAATTGGTGCGACGCAAAGGACGTATTTACATAATTAATAAGAAAAAACCTAGAATGAAAGCTAGGCAGGGTTAATTAATTTAGCTCAGCTAAAAATTTCTCAGCTTCTAAGGCAGCCATACACCCCATACCAGCAGCAGTTATAGCTTGACGGTATATTTTATCTTTAACATCTCCAGCTGCAAAAACTCCTTCAATGCTTGTTTCTGTGCTATCAGGTTTTGTGATTATATAATTTTCTTTATCCATATTAAGTTTATTTACAAACAATGAAGTCGCGGGATCATGGCCTATAGCAATAAAAACACCTGACACAGAAAGTTCAGAATGTTCTTGATTAATTGTGTCCTCAAGTATTATTTTTTCCAATGAGATTGGATCTTTACTTCCAATAAATTCTATTACTTTTTTATTCCATAAAATTTTTATTTTTGGATTTTTTAATAATCTGTTTTGTAATATTTTATCAGCTCGCAGGGAATCCCTTCGGTGAATTAATGTTACTTTAGATGCAAAATTGGTTAAATATAATGCTTCTTCTACTGCAGTATTTCCTCCACCAATTACAGCAACTTCTTTATGTTTGAAAAAAAAACCATCACATGTAGCACATGCTGAAATACCGTAGCCTTTAAATTTTTCCTCGCTATCAATATTAAGCCATTTTGCTTGAGCTCCAGTAGATATAATGATTGACTTACTTTTAAACTGAACTCCTGAATCAGTAGTCGCAACATAAGGCTTGGTTTGAAAATTGATATCAGTAATTATATCATTATGTATTACTGTCCCAACTTTTTTTGCTTGAGCCTTCATTTGTTCCATAAGCCAAGGTCCTTGTATGATATCTCCAAAACCTGGATAATTTTCAACATCTGTAGTAGTGGATAATTGACCACCTAACTCCAACCCTGATACTAGATGCGGTTGAAGATTGGCTCTTGCAGCATATATAGCCGCGGTGTAACCAGCTGGTCCTGAACCGATTATTAAAACATTTATCTCTATTTTTTTAGACATCTTCTATAATATAATATTGTATCTGAATATTAATTTTCAACTTGACCTAAGCAATTACAGGCCAATCAGTTTTAAATGAAACATAATTAATTTGAATGCATCGTCTCTCTTTTTTAATTTCTTTCATTTCTAATCCGTGCCAAGTATCATTTCCAGATGAAAAAAAATAACCAGTGTTATGATGATATTTTATTGTTTTAACAAGTTCAAATTTTTCATTATATAAATCGGTCCCAAGATTATCAAGCTCATTGCTTGGATTAACCCAAATCATCATTGTCATTAGTTTTTCAGGAATATCTTTATGTGGTTTTAGCCAAAAACCTTTTTTATCACCAATAATCTCAAGTCTTACAAAAGATTTTGATAAATTTTTTTGCAATAATAGAGAAATCTTAGATGTTAAACCACCTTGAAATTTATTAATAAGTTTGGTTAAGTTTGGGAAATATTGACAATTGTTTTTATCAACAAAAAGACGGAGTTTACCATCTACACCTTTGCCTGTATGGTCAGCTGCTCTTGTTCCATCATATATCCTTTCTCCATCTGGAATCTGGGCAAAAGAAATTTCACTTAAAGTTTCATGATTTAAACATTCAGATAATGCCCAATGTTTAAATGGATATGAGCATTCAAGAGTATTATCTAAATTCATTAAAACCTTTTATTATTCTTTCTTTTATAATACCAGATATTCTTTTTGCCTCATCAAGGGTTTCATATTGCCATGGATTCAAATCAACATGATCTAAAAATTTTTTTGTGATCTTCAAATTTTCAAATTCATGATGAAAGTTTTCAATTCTTTTGCTCAATCTCTTAAAAGGTAGATGAAAAACAAAAATAGGTTTACCTGTAAATGCACATTCAGAAATCATTGATGTTGAGTCAGAGGTGACTACAAAAAATATAGAATTATTAAGGGCAAAAATATAAGGATTTTCTCCAACACCATTCCATATATATGCAATTTTATCTAATTTTTCTTCCATAAATCTAATAACATCAAAATCTGTTCTTCTGGAGCTAATTACTAAAAAATTAAATTTTGAATATCTTTTTTTCAAATATTTTATTTTGTTGATTAAGTCTAGTAAACTTTCTTCTGTGAATTTATAATGTCTGTTGTTTCCACCTATAATAAAGCTGATTAAATTATTTTTTGGAACAGAGAGATAGGAATTTTTTTTTGATTCAATCATTTTATTAGTAAATTGATGTATTGCTCCAACGGATTTGATTACATTAGCACCTTCTATATTGTCGTGATTTGGTGAAATAACAAAATCAAATTTATTAAAATTAATCTTAGGATTTTGTATGTGTATTGTAATTATTTTTTTCATAAATATCTTTTTTAAATATAATGAAAAATAGACACTTTTTCTTCCACAACTAATTACCATATGTGGTTTGTTATAAAAATCTATTTTATTTTTAAATATCCATCGATAAACAGGGAGAAAGCCTGGCTGAAGAATAGACCAGGGGAAAATTAAATCAATTTTAATATTAAAGATTCTTTTGCTTAACCGCTGAGCTAATCCATTAACCTGGCTTATCATACCTTGGGATCCGTCTGTTACGACCCAAATATTTTTATTACTGAAATCCAAAATTATTATTGAAATCTTACTGATATAACGGTGTAAAATCTTATTCCTTTAGGACTATTAATTTCAACAAAATCATTTTTAGATTTGCCAATTAATCCTCGAGCCATAGGACTACTTATAGAAATTTTTTTATTTTCTATATCAGATTCATATTCTCCAACAATTTGATAGGTTGATTGCTCGCCTGTTTCATTATCTTTAATCTTAACTGTGGCTCCAAACATTATTTCTTTTCCTGATAATTTTGAAATATCAATAATTTCAGCTTGCATAATGGTGTTTTCTAATTCTGAAATTTTTGATTCAATATGACTTTGTTGCTCTTTTGCATATTGATATTCCGCGTTCTCTGAAAGATCTCCATGACCCCTTGCTTCAGCAATTGCAGCAATTATTGCCGGCCTTTCTGTATTAACAAGTTTTTTCAATTCATCTTGCAAATTCTTATAACCGGATTCAGTCATTGGTGCTTTATTCATAATAATATGATGGTCTTATTTGTTTTAAAGTCAATACATATTAGTTTATTGACTGAAGGCATGTAACAGTTAAGGTATTTTTCCTCAAGACTTCAATGGCGTCTACAGCAACTTTTGCACCGGCCATCGTAGTGTAATATGGAATGTTATTCATTAAAGATGTACGTCTTATGCTGTAACTGTCTCTTATTGAATGCTGTGTTTTCGTGGTGTTAATCACTAAATCTATTTTCTGAGATAGCAATAAATTTACAATATGAGGACTACCTTCTTTAACTTTGTTAACCATAGTTACTTCAACCCCGTTATTATTAAGAAATGAAGCAGTTCCCTTTGTAGCTATTATTTTAAAACTTAATTGTTTTAATTTTTTTGCAATGGGAAGTAATTTGCTCTTATTATCATCATCAATAGATAAAAAAACATTTCCTTTTTTTGGTAAATTTGTTCCAGAGGCAATTTGGCTTTTAATAAAAGCAGATAAAAAATTTTTGTCTAAACCCATTACTTCACCTGTAGATTTCATTTCTGGACCAAGTATTAAATCTACGCCATCAAATTTATTAAATGGAAAGACAGACTCTTTTACACTGAAATTATCTAATTTTTTTCGATTTAGTGAATTAACTAATTCATTCAATTTTTTTCCAACCATGACTTTTGCAGCAATCTTGGCTATAGGAATGTTAATTGATTTAGCAACAAAAGGAACAGTCCTACTTGCTCGTGGATTAACTTCCAAAACATATAACTGGTTGTCTTTAAGGGCTAATTGAACATTCATCAGGCCTATAACATTAATTTTATGAGCGATTTTTGTTACCCAAACTACAATTTGATCTTCTATATCGGTATTAATTGAAAAAGGGGGAAGCGAACACCCGCTATCTCCTGAATGTATTCCAGCTTCTTCAATATGCTCCATGATTCCAGCTATGAATACCTTGTCATCTTGATCACGAATTAAATCAACATCAATTTCTATGGCATTTTCTAAGTATTGATCAATTAGTATGTTATTATTAGAAGATACTAACATCGCTTTTTCAGCATATTGTCTTAAAGTATTATCATCATAAGCGATTTCCATAGCTCTTCCGCCAAGGACATAAGAAGGTCTAATTAAAACAGGATAACCAATTTTATTAGCAACATTTAATGTTTGATCAATATTATTACTAATTCCATTTAGGGGTTGTTTAATTTCTAAATCATTTAATATTTTACTAAATAATTTTCTATCTTCAGCAAGATCAATAGATTGAGTAGATGTTCCTAAGATATTAATATTTGCATATTCTAATTGTTTTGCAATTTTTAAAGGGGTTTGTCCTCCAAATTGAACAAACACACCAAGCACTTCTCCATTTTCTGACTCCTTATTATGTATTTCAATTACACTTTCTGCAGTTAATGGTTCAAAATATAATCGGTCGGCAGTATCATAGTCAGTAGAAACAGTTTCTGGATTACAATTAATCAAAATTGTTTCAATGCCAAGCTCTTTGAGACCATACACGGCATGAACGCAACAATAATCAAATTCAATTCCTTGACCGATTCTGTTTGGTCCGCCACCTAATATAATGATTTTTTTTCTATTTGTAGGTTTTGCTTCACAAAATTTTTTATTATAAAAACTCCAATCATAGGAAGAATAGAGATAAGGGGTTTTGGAATTAAACTCTCCTGCACAAGTATCAACTAAACGAAAAACTGGTGTAATATTTAATTCATATCGTTTTTTTCTGATATTGATTTCTTTGTCATTCTTTAATCTAGCAATTTTTTTATCAGAAAATCCTTTGGATTTTGCGAACAATAAAATTTCTTTATTCAATTCATTTTTCTTAATAATTTTTTCAAGTTGAATAATTGTATCAATTTCTTCTATGAACCAAGGATCATATTTAGTTATCTTGTTTATTTCATTTTTTTCAACACCTAACCGTAATGATTCGCCTATTACCAAAAGTCGCTGTGAAGATTGTATTTGTAGTTCTTTAATTATATTTTCTTTTGTTAACGAAATATTTTTTGGAGTGTCAAGACCATCTAAATCATGTTCAAGAGATGCAAAACCTTTTTGAAGAGATTCCGTAAAGTTTCGTCCAATACTCATTGCTTCGCCAACAGATTTCATAGATGTAGTTAAATTGGAATCTGTCCCGATAAACTTTTCAAAAGTAAATCGTGGAATTTTTGTTACTACATAATCTATGCTAGGCTCAAAACTAGCAGGTGTTGTTTTTGTAATGTCGTTTTTTAATTCATCTAAAGTAAATCCTACAGCTAATTTCGCTGCAATTTTAGCAATGGGAAATCCTGTTGCTTTTGAGGCTAGAGCGGAAGATCGACTTACTCTTGGATTCATTTCAATTATGTTAAACTCACCACTATCTGGGTTGATTGCAAACTGAACATTTGAGCCACCAGTATCTACTCCAATTTTTCTTAAAACTTTTATGCTTGCATTACGGAGTAGTTGATATTCTTTATCAGTTAAAGTTAAAGCTGGTGCAACAGTTATACTGTCTCCTGTGTGAACACCCATAGGATCAATATTTTCAATAGAGCAGACAATTATGCAATTATCTTTAGAGTCCCTAACAACTTCCATTTCAAATTCTTTCCACCCTGCAACTGATTTTTCAATAAGAATTTGATTGGTTGGGCTTGCATTTATCCCCCTCTCACACAATTCAAAAAATTCATTATCGTTATAGGCGACTCCCCCACCTGTGCCACCCAGGGTAAAACTAGGTCTAATTACAAGAGGTAGGTGCAATTCTTTTTTCACATCAATAGCTTGGTTAATATTTTCGACGATTACACTTTTAGGACAAGTTAAATTAATTTCGTGCATCGCTTCCTTAAATTTTTGTCTGTTTTCAGCTAATTCAATTGAGTTAGGGTTTGCACCGATCATTTTAACATTGTAATTTTTTAGAATACCATATTTAAATAACTCCATTGAAACATTTAAAGCTGTCTGGCCACCCATTGTTGGAAGAAGGGCATCAGGACTTTCAATCTTGATAATTTCTTCAACAAATTTTTTTGTAATAGGTTCAATATATGTTTTATCTGCAATTTCAGGATCAGTCATGAT
>Ga0208411_1002406_pt1 | contig 11399 bp, 9 predicted proteins | sample ETN01SmetaG_4_FD_185793 | JGI IMG/M metagenome (GOLD analysis project Ga0208411, IMG submission 185793) | Marine microbial and viral communities from oxygen minimum zone, Eastern Pacific Ocean - ETNP2014F12-01SV261 (SPAdes) (version 2) | ecosystem: Environmental > Aquatic > Marine > Oceanic ...
TTGCTGAAGCTGAAAGAAATTATCTATTAGCTCAATATAAGCTTTTAAAATCAGTTGGATTGTTGAATAGCGATTATCTAAAACTTAAGTAATTCAGTACTTTTTTAATTATTTTAATAATTATATTGTCAATGAGAACAAAATGTGTACATTTGTTTTCATGATTCGACCGTTAAAAAATGAAAAAAAAGAGGCAAAAAATGACGAAAAATAACCTAAAAGTGGTGAAATCCATAAAAGATAAAGAATTAGAAAATAAAGAGAAGAATAAAGCACTAGAGGCAGCAATAAGTCAGATCACAGATAACTTTGGAAAAGGCTCTGTAATGAGGCTGGGCCAACAAACAGCAATGGATATTGAGTCCATTTCTACAGGATCTTTGAGTTTAGATTTAGCTTTAGGAATCGGTGGATTGCCAAAAGGAAGAGTTATTGAGATTTATGGACCTGAGTCATCAGGAAAAACTACTCTTGCTCTACAAGTGGTTGCTGAAGCACAGAAAAATGGAGGAATTTGTGGATTTGTTGATGCAGAGCATGCACTAGATCCAGTTTACGCAAAAAAACTTGGAGTTGATACTGAAGAGTTATTAATTTCACAACCAGATACAGGTGAACAAGCTTTAGAAATTACAGATACATTAATTAAATCAGGATCAGTTTCTGTACTTGTCATTGATTCAGTTGCGGCTTTAACACCTAGAGCTGAGATTGAAGGTGAAATGGGAGATCATCATGTTGGTTTACAGTCAAGATTAATGAGTCAGGCTTTAAGAAAATTAACAAGCTCAATATCACGAACAAATACAATGGTTATTTTTATTAACCAAATAAGAATGAAAATTGGAGTGATGTTTGGAAGCCCTGAAACAACATCTGGTGGAAACGCACTTAAATTCTATTCTTCAGTTAGAATGGATATAAGAAGAATTGGTGCGATTAAAGAAAAAGATAGCATTATTGGAAACGCAACTAGAGTTAAAGTAGTTAAAAACAAAGTTTCTCCACCATTTAAAGTGGTTGAGTTTGATTTAATGTACGGAAAAGGAATTAGCAAAGTAGGAGAACTAATAGATCTTGGTGCCAAGGCAGATATAGTTGAGAAATCTGGAGCCTGGTATGCTTACAAAGGTGAAAAAATTGGGCAAGGTAGAGAAAATGCAAAACTTTATCTTGAACAAAATCCAAAAGCGGCAGCAGAAATAGAAATGGCAATCAGAGAAAAAGCAGGTGTTATTTCAAAAAAGATTGAGGGAAATCCAATTGATCCTGAAAAAGTAAAAGTTGAAGACACAACCGAAGAGATTCCCACAAAAAAAAATTAGCAAATAACTTTTAGTTATTAAAAAGGCGCTTTAATAGAGCGCCTTTTTCCCTTTAGATATATAGACATCATTAAAAAATGCTGTATTTTAAAAATATGGCAGACAAAACACTAAACGAAATAAGAAATACTTTTCTCAAATATTTTGAGAAAAATGATCATAAAATAGTTGAGTCTAGCAATTTAGTTCCAAACAATGATCCAACACTAATGTTTGCCAATTCAGGAATGGTTCAGTTCAAAAATGTATTTACTGGATTGGAAAAAAGAGATTATCAAAGAGCCGTTACATCACAAAAATGTGTAAGAGCAGGAGGAAAGCACAACGATTTAGAAAATGTTGGTTACACTCCAAGGCACCATACTTTTTTTGAAATGCTAGGCAACTTTTCATTCGGCGATTATTTTAAGGAAAGGGCAATAGAACTTGCTTGGAATTTAATTACAAAAGACTTTGGATTAGATAAAAACAGGCTTTACGTTACAGTGTTTCATGAAGATGATGAGGCTTTCAATTTTTGGAAGAAAATAGCGGGTTTTAGCGATAATAAAATTATCAGAGTAGCCACATCAGATAACTTTTGGTCTATGGGAGAAACAGGACCGTGCGGCCCTTGCTCAGAAATTTTTTATGATCATGGAGATCATTTAAAAGGTGGGTTGCCTGGAACTAAGAATGAAGATGGAGATCGTTATATAGAAATTTGGAATTTGGTCTTCATGCAATTCGAACAAATTTCAAAAGAAAAAAGAATTAATTTACCAAAACCTTCTGTTGATACAGGGATGGGTTTGGAGAGAACAACAGCATTATTACAAGGAACACATGATAATTATGAAACAGATCATTTTAAAAAATTAATTGAAACTATTTCCGAAATAACAAAAATTAAACCAAATGAAAATAATCTTTCAAGCTTCAGAGTAATAGCTGATCATTTAAGAGCTAGTTCGTTTTTAATTGCCGAAGGTGTTTTACCTTCGAATGAAGGAAGAGGATATGTTCTTAGAAGAATTATGAGAAGAGGAATGAGACACTCTCATCTATTAGGATCTAAAGATCCAATTTTTTATAATATATTTAAAACGCTAATGGATGAAATGAAAGATAATTATCCAGAACTAGAAAGAGCAGAATCTTTAATTAAAGAAACTTTAAAGATGGAAGAAGAAAAATTTTTAGTACTTTTAGATAGAGGAATAAAAATTTTAAGTGATGAGATTTCTAAAATTGATAAAATTCTTCCTGGAGAAGTAGCTTTTAAACTTTATGATACCTATGGTTTTCCACTAGATTTAACTGAAGATATTTTAAAAAATAAATCATTGACAATTGATAATGAAAAATTTCATTCTCTTATGAAAGAGAGTAGAGAGCTTGCAAAGAAAAATTGGAAAGGTTCAGGGGATAGTACGGTTGATGATATTTGGTTTAGTATAAAGGACAAGTTAGGTGCAACAGAATTTTTAGGTTATGAAACTAACCAAGCTGAAGGAGTTGTTTTATCTCTTCTTAAAGATAACAAAGAAGTTAATCAATTAAATTCTGGCGACGAAGGCATGATTATAGTTAATCAGACGCCATTCTATGGAGAGTCAGGAGGGCAAGTGGGAGATAAAGGAGAGATTATTTCTGGAGAATTTAAGTTCGAAGTATCTGATGTTCAAAAAAAACTAGGAGATTTATTTGTACATTATGGAAAAGTTAAAAGCAGTTCAATCAAATTAAATCAAAATGTTGAGATGAAAATTGACGTTTCAAGACGTGATAATATTAGAGCTTATCATTCAGCAACACATTTACTGCATGAATCTTTAAGAAGAGTTTTGGGTTCTCATGTTACCCAAAAAGGATCTTTGGTAGAGCCAGATAGACTTAGGTTTGATTTTAGCCACATGAAACCAATTTCTCCGGATGAAATTAATAAAATTGAAGATTTTGTGAATTCAATGGTTGATAAGAAATCAGATGTTGAAACTAGATTGATGACACCCAAAGAAGCCGTTGATAATGGTGCTCTAGCTTTATTTGGAGAAAAATATGGTGATGAGGTAAGAGTTTTATCAATGGGAAACGAAGATAATAAATATTTCTCAACCGAACTATGTGGCGGAACCCATGTAAGAAACGTTGGTGATATTGGTAAATTCAAGATTGTCAGCCAATCTTCAATAGCCGCTGGTGTTAGAAGAGTTGAGGCATTAAGAGATAAGCAATTAGAGGATTACCTCAAAAATAAAGAAAAACTCTCTGATTTGTCAGCTCAAAAGGATGAAGAAACAATCAAAGATCTTTCAGAAAAAATTATCAAACTTGGAGACAAACCAAACTTAGATAATAAAGATCAAAAAGAATTGATCAAAGATTTATCAAAACAGCTTGAGCATTTGAATGTAAAATCTATTCTAGAAGATGAATCTAAAAATATAATTAAAGACGAAACAATCAACGGAACTAAAGTAAGACTTCAAAAAGTTGAAGATTTACCACCTAAAGATCTAAGAAAATTAGTTGATAGCGGTAAAAAAATATTAGGAGATGGAATAGTTATTGTATTTGCAAGCAAAGATGACAAAGTAGGTTTAGCTGTTGGAGTAACTGACAAACTAATTGAAAAATATGACGCTGTTAAATTTGCTAAACTTGGTTCAGAGATTATTGGAGGTAAAGGAGGAGGGGGAAGAAAAGACTTTGCTCAGGCTGGAGGTCAAGATGCAAATAAAATAGAAGAAGCTTTTGAAAAGCTTAAATCTTTAGTTTAACTGTTTTTTTAAATTTCCATCAATTTCATCAAGAAACTGATTTGTTGTAAGGTATTTTGTTGATGGTCCAACTAATATAGCTAAATCTTTTGTCATTAATCCATTTTCAACAGTTTCTATGCAAACTTTTTCTAAAGTTTTTACAAATTTTTTTAAATCTTCATTACCATCTAATTTTCCTCTATGATAAAGACCTCTTGCCCATGCAAAAATAGAAGCTATAGGATTCGTCGAAGTTTCTTTACCTTGTTGATGCAATCTATAATGTCTTGTTACAGTTCCGTGTGCAGCCTCAGATTCTATAATATTGCCATGTGGAGACATTAAAACGCTACTCATTAAACCTAGCGAGCCAAATCCTTGAGCAACTGTATCAGACTGAACATCTCCATCATAGTTTTTGCATGCCCAAATATAATTTCCGTTCCATTTCATTGCGCAAGCAACCATATCATCTATAAGCCTATGTTCATAAGTTATTCCTCTTTCATTAAATTTTTCTTTAAATTCTTTTTCATAAACTTCTTGGAATAAATCTTTAAATCTACCATCATATTTTTTCAAAATTGTATTTTTCGTAGAAAAATAAACTGGCCATTTTCTATTGAGACCATAATTCATACATGCCCTAGCAAAATCTTTTATAGATTGATCTAAGTTATACATTGATAGAGCCACACCCGGTCCTGGAAAATTAAATACTTCAAATTCTTTTTTTTCTTTTCCATCTTCAGAAGTCCATTGTATTTCTAATTTACCTTTGCCAGGCACTTGAAAATCTGTAGCCCTATATTGATCACCAAAAGCATGTCTTCCTATACAAATTGGGTTAGTCCAACTTGGAACTAGTTTTGGAATATTTCTACAAATTATAGGTTCTCTAAAAACTGTACCTCCTATAATATTTCTAATTGTTCCATTCGGAGATCTCCACATTTTTTTTAATTTAAATTCTTTAACTCTAGATTCATCAGGAGTTATTGTTGCACATTTAATTCCAACACCATTTTTTTTGATTGCCATTGCGCTATCGATTGTTATTTGATCTTTGGTGTTGTCTCTATTTTTTATTCCAAGATCATAGTATTCAATTCCAAGATCTAAATAAGGAAGTATTAATTTTGTTTTGATAAATTCCCAAATTATTCTAGTCATTTCATCACCGTCCAATTCAACGATTGGATTTTTTACCTTAATTTTGCTCATATTTAGATGTATCTAATTAATTGAATTTAGATTTTTTATATACATATTAACCTAAAAATTATCAAATAAATAAAAATGCTAGACAAATTATTTCCAAAAATTCATAACGAGGGATACAAATTCATAGTCATAATTGTACTGGCTACAATTATACTATATTTTATTCATGGATTTTTAGGTTTTATAGGATTTGTACTTAGTATTTGGGTTTATTATTTTTTTAGAGATCCGGAACGAACATCAATAAACGATGATAACTATCTGACTAGTCCAGCTGACGGTTTGATTGTACAGGTAGTTGAAACAAATGGCCCAAAAGAATTAGGACTTGAAAATAAAAAATTTACAAAAATAAGCATTTTTATGAATGTATTTGATTGTCATGTGAATAGATCTCCATGTTCAGGAAAAGTTTCAGAAATATTATATAAGCCTGGAAAATTTTTAAATGCCTCTCTTGATAAAGCAAGTGAGGATAATGAGAGAAGTTATTATAAAATTAGGAGTAGCTTAGGAGAAGATATAATTGTAGTGCAAATTGCAGGCTTAATAGCCAGAAGAATTGTAACTGAAGCTTCAAAAGATCAAGATTTACAACAAGGGTCTAGAATAGGAATGATAAGGTTTGGAAGCAGAGTGGATCTTTATTTTGAAAACTATGTCTCTTTAGCAAAAGTGAACCAAAAAGCAACGGCAGGAGAAACCTTGCTGGCAAAAAAATAATTTATGGAACAACCCAAGAAAAATTTTAAATTAGTGAGTGATAAAAAAACGAGAGTTATTCTTCCAAATATTTTTACTTTAGTTGGAGTTTGTATTGGTTTAAGTTCAATTAAATTTGCAGTTGATGAAAAATTTACTTTATCCATAATAGCTATTATTATTGCTGCAATTATTGATGGTTTAGATGGAAGAATTGCAAGACTAATACAAGGTACATCTAAAGTTGGCAAAGAACTAGACTCTTTAACAGATGTTATTAGCTTCGGTGTTGCTCCTGCTTTCATTATGTATTTTTGGAAACTCAATGAACTTGGAAGAATAGGTTGGTTGATTTGTTTAATATATGTAATTTGTGTTGTTTTAAGATTAGCTAGATTTAATGTAAGTTCTGGAAAAGAACCTTCTTGGCGTGATAACTTTTTTGAAGGAATTCCATCACCTGCTGGGGGAGTATTGGTTTTAATGCCACTAATTTATAGCATAAGTGAAATTCAATATTTTGAAATTGATTACAACATATTAGTACCTTCATTGTTTGTTATTATTTCAATTTTATTAATTAGTAAAATTCCAACTTATGCGATGAAACGAATATCTGTTCCAAGAAAAATGACAATATTTTTACTTTTTGGAATAATATTTTATTTTGGTATAATTTTAGTTTATACTATCAATGCGATTCTTATTTCAGGAATAATATATTTGGCTATTATTCCAGCAAGTTATCTTCATTATAAAAATTTGAATAATAAATTTAAAGACCAAATTGTAGATTATGAAGAGGATGAAGATATTTTATAGATGAACGAGAATACAATTGTTTCTCTAGCAGATTCTAAATATTTTGATCTATTAAATGAATTAATTGAATCCATTAAAAGCTTTGAACAAAGTAAAGATATTGATATTTGTATATTAGACGCAGGTTTAAAAGACGATCAAATTCAAATATTATCAAAAAAAGTTAATCAAATTAAAAAAGCCAAATGGGATATAGAAGTTCCAGATTCAAAAATCAAAAAAAGGGAATGGTTAAAAAGTCAAGTTTCAAGGGCATTTATTCCTAATTATTTTCCAAATTACAATAAATATCTTTGGATAGATGCTGATGCCTGGGTTAATTCATGGTTTGCTATAGAATTGTATTTTAAAGGAAGTGATAATAATAAATTAGCAATCTCAACTTCTGCTGATAGATCGTATGGTAGAGTATTAAGAGCAGATTGGATAATAGGAAGCTATGCAAAAATTAAATCTCAAAATTATAAACATGCAAAAAGTTCTGGTTTCTCTGAAAAGATTTCAAGACAAGTTGCTCTAGAGCCGCATTTAAATATTGGAGTTTTTTGCTTAAATGGAAGTGCCCCTCATTGGAATAATTGGCAAAAAAATTTAAGACATGCATTAAAAAAAGGAACAATATGGGGATCAGAACAAATTTCAATGAATGTAACCATTTATGTAGATAAAATGGAAGTGGAATTACTACCAGCATATTGCAATTGGACGTTAATTGATGGATTAAAATTTGATAAAAAAAATAACACTTTCGTTGAACCTTATTTGCCTAATCATAAAATTGGAATAGTGCATCTTGCTGGAAAACATAATGATGAAATTAGATCAAATAAAAATATTTTTCTAGATATTAAAACATTAGATGGTGAAATTATTAAAAAAAAATTAAGGTTCATTAAATAGTTGAAAAAAAACAAAATTTCTAAAAATTGGATAAATAAACAAAGACGAGATATTTATGTCAGACAATCAAAAGTTGAAGGCTACAGATCAAGAGCAGTTTATAAACTTCAAGAAATAGATGAAAAATTTAAAATTATTAAAAATGGTATTTCATTAATCGATTTAGGCGCAGCACCAGGTAGCTGGTCTCAATATGCTGCAAAAAAAATTAAAAATGGTAAAATTTTATCAATTGACTTAAACGAAATTAAAAATATTGGAAATACATTTCAGCTAAAAGGTGATTTTACAGATTCAAAATATAAATCTGAAATAAAGGAATATTTTGGTGGAAAAGTAGATGTTGTGTTATCTGATATGGCGGTCAATACAACTGGAAATAAGAATTTAGATTCTATTTACACAGGCGAATTATGCATTGGTGCTATGAATTTTTCTAAAGAAATTTTATGTAATAATGGAAAATTTATATCAAAAATATTTATGGGATCCACATTTAACGAGATTGTGTCTCAAGCAAAAAAAATATTTAAAGAAAGCAAAGTATTTAAGCCTGCTGCAAGCAGGAAAAGTTCAAAGGAAAGTTTTATAATTTGCAAATTTTTACGATAGACTCTCTTTAAATTTTTTAAGAATCGTATATACAATGACATGGATCTCATCAAAGAAGCACTCACTTTTGACGATGTTTTGCTCACACCAAAATACTCAGAAGTTTTACCTTCAGATGTAATAACAAACACTTCTTTATCAAAAAGTTTAAATTTAAAAATACCAATCCTTTCTTCTGCAATGGATACTGTTACAGAGTCAAAAATGGCGATAACTTTAGCTAAGGCCGGAGGCATAGGAGTTATCCATAGAAATCTTGAGATTAAAAATCAAATCTTAGAAATTAAAAAAGTTAAATCAAAAAATTTGCTAATTGGTGCTGCTGTTGGAGCGGGACCATTAGAACAGAAAAGAGCAGAAGCAATTTTAAATGAAAATGTAGATTTAATAGTAGTAGATACTGCACATGGTCATACAAAAAAAGTATCCGAAATAATTAATAAAATAAAAATGCTAAAACCTAAAAAAACAACATTATGTGCAGGCAATATAGCAACCAAGGAAGCAGCTGAATTTTTAATCAAATTGGGTGTTGATGTAATCAAAGTTGGAATTGGACCTGGATCTATTTGCACAACAAGACTGGTCGCAGGTATTGGAGTTCCTCAATTAAGTGCAATACTTGCAGTTAGAAAAGGCGTTGGTAAAAAAAAAGTTTCAATTATTGCAGATGGTGGAATTAAATTTTCTGGCGATATACCAAAGGCTTTAGCTGCAGGAGCAGATGCAGTTATGATTGGATCTTTGTTTGCTGGAACAGATGAATCTCCAGGAAAAATTATAAAAAAAAATGGAAAATATTTTAAAAACTTTAGAGGCATGGGATCAATAGGCGCAATGAACAAAGGATCAGCAGACAGATATTTTCAAAAAAAACAAAAAAATGTTTCAAAATATGTTCCCGAAGGAGTTGAAGGATTAGTAAAATACAAAGGATCAGTGGAGAAAATAGTTTATCAATTAATTGGAGGCTTAAAATCTTCAATGGGTTATTTAGGATCAAAAAAAATAATGAACCTAAGAAACAAACCAAAATTTGTTAAAATTACAAAAGCTGGTTTTTATGAAAGTATGGTACATAATATTGATGAAATTAAAAAATAAAATGACTAAAGCATTTAAATATGGGTTAATAATTTTTTTTCTTTTAAATTCACATAGTTTTGCAAAAGAAGATTTTTTTGCTAAAGCTATAAAATTATTTGATAATGAAAAGTACGAAGAATCAAAATTTTTGTTTCAAAGAAATATAGTTTTTAATCCAAAGAATTCAAAATCATATTTATATTTAGCAAAAATTTACAAAACAGAAGAAAATAAAAGAGAAGAAGAAAAAAATATTAACACCGCATTATTACTAGAACCAAATAACGAAGAAGCAATGTATATGCTAATTGATTTAAAATTAAAAAGATCTGATTATAATAGAGTAAAGGAGCTAACTGAGAAATTTGAAATTATTTGTTCATCACTTTGTGACAAAATAGATTTAATTAATGAGAGATTAACTAATATTGAAGCAAAAGATGAGTCTTGAGGTAAATTTAAAAAAAATTCTAATCATTGACTTTGGATCACAATTTACGCAGCTTATTGCAAGAAAAATAAGAGAACTTGGAGTTTATTGCGAAATAATTAGTCACAATAAAATCACTAATAAAAAGAATTTAGAAAATAATATTAAAGGCTTAATATTGTCCGGAGGTCCACTTAATGTTTATCAAAACAATAAAGTAAAATTTAATAAAAAATTGTTGCATTCTAATATTCCCGTACTTGGTATATGCTTTGGACATCAAATTATTTCTAAAGAAATGGGTGGTAAAGTTAAACGATCTAAATCTAGAGAATTTGGTTTAGCAAAAGTTAAAAAAGTAAAAAATAGCATTTTAACTAAAAATTTTTTTACCAAAGGAGAAAATAATGTTTGGATGAGTCATGCTGACGAAGTAACTAAACTCCCAAAAAACTTTAAAGTAGTGGCTAAAAGCACTAACTCAAAACTATGCATAGTAGAAAATAAAAAGCAGAATTTATATGGAATTCAATTTCATCCTGAAGTGACTCATACAAATAAGGGAAAAATAATTCTAAAAAATTTCGTATTTGATATATGTAAATTAAAAAAAAACTGGTCGGTAAAAGACCAAAAAACAAAACTTATTAAAGAAGTTAGAAATCAAGTTGGAAATTCAAAAGTAATTTGTGCTTTATCTGGTGGAGTTGATAGCAGTGTTGTTGCAAAATTATTATCAAATGCAATTGGGAAAAAATTAATCTGTATTTTTGTAAACACTGGTTTATTAAGAAAAAATGAAGAGCAACAAGTGGTAAATACTTTTAAAAAAAAATTTAAAATTAACTTAATTAATATAAATGCAGAAAAAAAGTTTTTATCTAAATTAAAAAATGTTTCAGATCCTGAGAAAAAAAGAAAGATAATTGGAAATCTATTCATAAGAATTTTCGAAAAATATTCCAAAAAAATTAAAAACATTAAGTTTCTTGCACAAGGAACACTTTATCCTGATCTTATAGAGAGTAAATCTGTTACAGGAAGTCAAACTTCAAAAATTAAATCTCACCACAATGTAGGTGGTTTGCCAAAAAAAATGAATTTAAAATTAGTAGAACCATTAAAATATTTGTTTAAAGACGAAGTAAGAAAACTTGGATTGGAATTAAATTTGAATAAAGAAATTATATCTAGACATCCTTTTCCTGGACCAGGATTAGCAATTAGAATGCCGGGCATAATTACAAAAGAAAAGATTAAAATTTTAAAAGAAGCTGACTATTATTTTATTAAAGCTTTAAAAGATAATAAATTGTACGATAAAATTTGGCAGGCTTATGCAGCATTATTGCCTGTTAAAACAGTAGGAGTAATGGGAGATAATCGTACGTACGAATATTTATGCTTATTGAGAGCAATAACATCAGAAGATGGTATGACAGCTGATTTTTTTCATTTCAAAAAAAGTTTTATGCAATCAATATCCAATCAAATAGTAAATAATATTAGAGGAATTAATAGAGTCGTTTATGATATTACCTCTAAACCTCCAAG
>Ga0208411_1002416_pt1 | contig 11362 bp, 12 predicted proteins | sample ETN01SmetaG_4_FD_185793 | JGI IMG/M metagenome (GOLD analysis project Ga0208411, IMG submission 185793) | Marine microbial and viral communities from oxygen minimum zone, Eastern Pacific Ocean - ETNP2014F12-01SV261 (SPAdes) (version 2) | ecosystem: Environmental > Aquatic > Marine > Oceanic ...
CAGAGCTGGGGTAGAGGTACGATCATTCTCACGCTATCATTTAACTTCTTAGGTTAAATATCCTATGCTTATAAATCTAATCAATCTGTTACTGACTCAATAAAACCTTTAACCATTGCTTCAGAGTTAAATAAATTGATATTAGAGGAATCCAACGGATAATATTGACCACCCAGCAGTAGCAAATTCCCTGGGTATAAAGTTCGATGGTAATTAGCATTGTCTGGATCATTAAGATCACCAGTGCGAATGCTTTCAGTCCCCACATTAATATTTCTTGAATAGAGACTGTTTCTAACAATCACAAGATCATAACTAGGTATGATAGTTATATGATTAGTACTATAGCCCTTTGCACCAAAACCAAAGACATCTATAAATTCCTCCCCAGCAGTAAATCCGTCATGCATATACCATTGATATCCATACTCAACAGTCTCAGACCAATCCACTTTTGCTGCAGGTTTTAAAGATTCTTCTATCCAAGTTGATGCAATGATTTGCTCACCGTCCCAAAGACCTTGGTTAAGCCAGAGCAATCCAAAACGTGCAAAATCCCTCGTGGTCGAATCAAGACAACAGTAAGTGAGATAATTATTTTGCCCATCCCGCCACCAATCTACAGTCATTCCAATTTTCGAAAATAAATATCTATCACCGAACTCCATTGCATCTAATCCAGTTGCGTTTAATAAAACCTCTCCTAAAATCATGGTGTCAGCGTTGCAATAAACCCAACCATTCTCAGGTAGATCTTGGTTAAAGCCCCTTTCAATAGAAGGGGTAAGCTGATCTTCCTGATAATAAATTGAACTTCCTCCGTTGCCTCCTAGTGGGCATTGAAGTCGAGATCTCATTTCCAGAATGTCTTGTATCGTGACACTATTTTCTTTATCCGTGCCCATCCAATTTGGCAGATAAGTTGAAACATATTCATCAACGGAATCAATAAAACCATTCTCAATTGCAATACCTATCAGAGAACTGGTGAATGACTTTGCTGCGGACCAGCTTGTAGCTAGACTGTATTGATCTCTGGTTCCCCACTTGTTTCTCCATTCATCAATATCATAATCCCAATCATTATTACTGTACACAGATTGCAGACCTGAAAGAGTGGATTCAGAAATCCCTTTATACTCTTCAACAACAATTTTATCGCCTCTCACTACAATCAACCCTTGAGTGCTAAAATCATCATCTAATACATATTCCACAATTTCTTTGACTTTATTTGGATCCATACCTTGTTCTTCTGGAGTGTTGGCTTCCCAATAAAAACTTGGAGGCTGAACGGGGCTTGCTTCCGGGATCTCGGGTGAATTACCACTACCACCGCAACCGTTTAGTGATAAAAAAGAAATACAGAATATTACTTTTATTGAAGGAAAGAGTTTATTTTTTTTCATAGCACTACTTATAGCAGATTAATGGATTACTCTTAGCAGGGTTGTGGAGCTAATCTATTCCGCCTTTGGGGACTGAATCATTGCTTCCAGGTAAGTTGCTGTCACCAGTTGTTGGCCACTTTCTGTTTGCAATTCAATCGTGTCAATAGCAAACTCTGATAATCGGGAGACCTCCTCCAGTAATTGTTTGGTCTTCCTGAGATTCACTGGAATAAACGAAATCCTCAGGGATCTTTCTGTTGCTGCGATATCCTCTAGTTTTAAATCATATGACTTGGCAATGTCCTGGATTGCTGGTTCTAAAGTTGCTCTGTTGTTTTTAATTTCGGAAATTTTAGCCGACTGCAACAGGTTCATTGCCCCAGCTTTAACGTATTCGTAATCACTCTTGGCATTCTGATATCTTTTGGCAGCCAGTGAGTTTCTGGCAACAAGATTGGAGACTAAACTCACCGCCAATAAACACGTAATGAGAACAACTGCAATGACCAAGACATTTTGTTCTCTTTTGCTGCGCTGGTTGAAAAAATTGAGCAATCTAGTCATGGCTAAAATCCAATACTAATGTTCCTGAAATCTTGCCATCAAGATTATTGGTACGGTCCTCGACAATTGTGACATCAAATCCGTCAATGAGTTTTAAAACAAATGTATATTTAAGGGCTGGCAAACCATCAATATCAAGCTCCAGTATTGACTCTGAGAAATTTATGGTTGATCGCCTGATATTGCTTAAATCTATCTCATCCAGATAATTCAGAGCACCAAGATCAATTGTACTAACGGCCTGGGTGATCTCCGGGGAGGCATTGATGATTTGATCCATTTGTAGTTTTGGGTTAATGACTCTTCTGGTATCGGGGTTCAGTGATTGAAATATTTCCAGTGTTGCGCTTTGGTATTGCTGCTCATAATTCTCCAGCAGAAAAATATTCACATAAGGCAACAGCAACAAGGAACACATAATTAGTAACCCCCATACCTTCTCAAATCTCGAAAAATTTAATTTCTTGAATATCGTGTTAGATGAGAATTCAAACTTAAATAAATTCGGTATTTCCAAGTTATGATTGAAGAAATGACTGTGCAATGCTTCTAGGGTTATCGGCTCGACCGTGGTTTTATCACCAAGGATTTGTCTCAGTTTTTTCTCTTCTTTGCTTAACAATGTCGGGGTGTAATGTTCTTTCTCTTCCATCAATAAACCCAGATATTGCTCAGCATTGGCATAGCTGCAAGAAAAACCAGTGCCATCTTTGAATGCAAAAACCAATCTTTCCTCGATAGTTAAAATGGATTCTGCTGCATGCTGATGGATCAAATGATGCTCGGCATGGATTGCAACGCTGCATCCCAATTGATTCAGTTCGTTATTGAATTGCCCTAAGAGGCTCTTGCCCACGATCACTGCCAAGTTTTTCTCTTGGGAAAAAAAGAAATCATTATCGGAAATATTGTTGATGATACAGTCATCATGTTCAGCAATAAATCGGGCTTCAAACTGTTGCAAGGATTCGGATTCCCTCTTGACAGCAACAAATGAATGGATCAAATTTGAAGGCAAGAACAGAAAAACTTTGGCATCGGCTTGGATGTATTTTGACAACTCCCCGAAGTTCGCCTTGAAATTGTTTGTACAATTTTCTCCGGTAAAATCATAGACGCGAAATTGTGAGAGATTAGATGTTAAATGCAGACAATAGTGTTTCATGGTGGTCAAAGCTTATTTTAAATTCCATTATAAGATCTAGAGACGATGTAAGCTTTATTATTATTCATATTGATCAATGTTCTGGAGGTTGCCGAATACTTTTCAAAAGTAATGACAGCATCAAGGTAGAACCATTCGGTGGTGAAACTGACGGGCAGGTGAGTGGTGCTGAAATCAAAATTTGGAAATACACCGGCCAGTTGGCTGGTGGATGCAAAGCCCTCCTCGGGGATGGTATTGATGATGGATTCCGCATCATCAAGGCTGAGACCTGGGTAGATGGATGCCAGTAACAATACATCATCTGACTCCAGAGTATTCAGATTGATAGCATAATTTCCCCTGGTGGAGGGCCTGACACAAAAGTGTTGTCTGAACGCTGGCCAGGCGATCGCCGTTGAAGCGGGTAGGTTTTTTAACTCAGACAGGTGGTAGAACAGCCGTTTTGAGGTAAATTGCTTGGCTGTGTTCATCGGTCCAATGTAATAATAATCCTCCAACCCGTTGGATCTGGGTTGGTCGTCTGCATCGATCCAATCGAGAATTTGATCGGTGAGCGAGTCAATGTCGTTGTTATCAAACTCCAAAAATCCCAGCAGTTTCTGAAAACCGGCAATGGCTTCCAGGTTGGTTGTGTATTGCTCATTCCGATAGTCAAAGAGAGAATTGAGGTTAAAACAGTTCGTGGCATCAGCCAATGTTGCATTGAGCGTTCCATGTTCTAATTCTATAGCCATCGGTTGACTGAGCAAGACATGGTTTTTTGGAAATGATTGTTTGCTGAATTTAAATTCTTTTCCCAGCTCGTTCAGGGCGAAGGTTTCAAGATTTCTGGAATATTGCAGGGCATTGTTTTGAAAATCAACAAACCCTTCCCTGGTGAAGGATAGAAAATAGTATTTGCCAATGGAAACACTGATGGCAGATAAAATTAAAACTATCAGCAGAACTGAAATGAGCACTATGCCTTTATGGTTGGTAAACATTGTCAATATTGGGAGCGATGATCCATTCAAAAGATCTGTCATCGATGGAGAAACGCACTTGTACAAGACTGGGTATTTTAGTGGCTGTCATGGGATCTTTTGGCCAGAATTCAGACCAACTGTTGCCGTCTGAAAACCTGAAGTTCAACTCTTCCAGTTCATCGAACATTATTGACTGGAAATAATCTTGGTTGAGATAAGGATTGTCGGAAAAATATTGTCGACGATAAAAGGATCCATCTTCAACCACGTATTCGATTCTTTTGACCGATGAACTCTCAGCATTGCCGGCATCGACCAATGTGGTGAATGTCAATGAATTGGAGCCCTCGGGGGCGAAGAAGGTGGCCTCGTAGGCATTGCCAAAATAGTCTCTCATTGGAACATTCAAAGATTGCCGTAAATCCCTTTTGATGATGCTGGATGCAAGATTGAATTTTTGAATTTCATCCAATTTCTTAAATATGGTCTCTCTGGATGCTAAAGAGGATTGCAAGATATTGGTGGAAACAACAATAATGATGGTGATGATGACGATTGAAACTAACACTTCAATCAATGTAAACCCACGGCTGAAATTTTGATTATTGCTTGGCAATGTAACCTTCTCGGATAAAGATAGTCTGGTTGCTCTCTTTGTTCATTACTGTAATTGAAAACTCAAACAAATCTCTTGTTGTACTGGTGGTGCTCTCTTCCCACAGCCAATCCCTGCCATTCATGGTCACTTGACCGGATCGTTTGCCAGGTTCCGGTGGCGGATCAATCGTTTGCATTAAGGCCACCCTGTTATTGGCTACCTCCCTGGCTATGACTCGATCGTGCAGCTGATAGGATGATAACTGTGTGGATGAAATAAATTGATAGATTGCAACAATGGACGTACTCAGGATCAGCAGGGCAACCGCAACCTCCAATAAGCTAAAGCCCCTAGATAGATTAGATTTGCTTGGTAAATTTTCCATTTTGATTGACAAATATTTTTATGATCCGACTGCCGTCATCAATACTGACTATGGCACCACTGTTCTCTCCGGATGGATAGAAGGTTATCAGTGGGAACTCTGAAAATTCACTGTCCAGTTCCAGATTCTGTCCGTTAGGCTTGGTAACCATTATCTTATGCTCTGTTGTGCTCGGCACAAGATTAAAATCTTTGATGAAAATTTCCACCCCTGCTTCGGTAAATGGATCAATCAGTACAAATTTATTTTCCGTCTCACTAGCGTACCATTGAATCGTGTTGCCTCTTAAAATACTTTCCTCAGTGACAACTTTGAAATTGCCCTCCAATGGGCTCTCTTTTTCTAAAATGGAACCAAGAATCGATGTGTTCAGAAAAATATAACTGGATGCAACACCAATGATCAGCAGGACAACCAGTAATTCAATGAGGGTAAAGCCACTGGTTTTAGTCTTTAAGCCAGTTACCAATATCACTGTTCTCTCCCTCTCCGCCAGCCAGACCATCTGCACCATAAGAGAAAACATCGAACTTGGATGTATTTTGGCCCGGACTCAGATACAGATATTCATTGCCCCAAGGATCTTTCGGCATAAAAGGCAAATACCCATCTGGTGGATAAAGGCTTGGATTCTTTACCTCCGCCGGCGGTGACAGCAGAGCATCCAGCCCTTGGTTGGTTGTTGGGTAGACATAATGCTGGAATCGATACGTTTCTAGCGCTTTTTCTATTTGCGACAAATCTACCCTGGCTTTTTCAAAATTTGCGCGTTGCAAATATGGGGCCACATTCACTGCAACAATTGTCGTCAGGATACCTAATATGACGATGACTGCCATCAGCTCGATTAAAGTGAATCCTTTATTAAAATTTTGCATCGTTCAATTTATGGATACTGCGTTCATTTGCATGATGGGTATTAATATTGCCAGGACGATCAGCAGAATAAACCCACCCATGATTATTATCACGACCGGTTCAAGTAAAGATAATATCATAGACCTTCTGCTTTCAATTTCTGATTTCATAAATTCTGAAACTTTTTTGAACATGCCCGTCAAGTTGCCAGACAGATAACCGCTGGCGATAAGCTGCAGAAACATATCTGGGAAAATTGCCGTTTTTTGTAAGGACACAACAAAATCCGCTCCCTCCGTCACTTGCTTCTTGGCGGTCGTAATTAATTCTTGGAGATACTTATTATTAAGGACATTGACGGATTCACCCATGGCTGCATCTAGATTGATTCCAGAGTTTAACATCATATACATGGTGCTAGAAAACCGCTCCAATTCAGCATTCAGAATAAACCCGCCCAACATGGGTAAGGAGAGAAATTTTTTATGCAAGCCGATCAGTTGCTTAGGTTCCGAGCGGACACGTTTATACCAAGCCATCAACACAAGAAAGACAAGCGCAAGCAATCCCAGTATGTAGGGCATATTTCCGGATATGGACAACAGCAATTCAGTCAACAGAGGCAACTCAGCTCCTGCTCTGACAAATTGATCTACTACTTGTGGCATGACAAAAGTTAACAGTGCGGTGATCACGGCCAACGAGAACACAATCAATATCATCGGATAAGCAAGTGCAGAGACCACCTTCTGTTTAACACTTTCCACTTCCTCCAAATAACTCGCTAAATTATCAAACATCAAAGATAGGTTTCCAGATGCGTCGCCGGCTGTCACCAGTGATGTGTAGGTGTTGGTAAAAATATTCGGATAGGCAGTCATTGCTTGCCCCAGTCTTTTCCCCTGGATCACTTCCTCCCGTAATTCATACAAAACCTTGGATAATTTTTTTTCATTGGTATGATCCCCTGTGATTTTTATTGCCTCATCAAGTGCAATGTCCGAATCCAGCAGTGTCGCCAATTGTCTGGTGGCTAAAACCAGGGTTTTTGATTTGACCTTAATCTTATTCGCGACTGCTTTTGCAGTTTGATTGACATCGATGGGAATCAAGTTGAGATTCTTAATTAACCTTCTTGCCTCCCTTTCAGAAGCAGCACTGATGAACCCACCTTGTTTTTTCCCAATGCGGTCAAAAGCAGTGTAATTATAAGCTGGCATCGTCTTTTTGATTATTAATCCGGATGAGCTCCTCAGCAGAGGTAATGCCTGAAATAATCAAATCCTTGCCAGCCTCATCAATCGAAAGAGTATGCTGAAAAGCGTACTTTGCAAGTTCTTGCTCGGATGCCTTCTCATGAATCATATTTTTGAGCTTCGCATCAATCTGGATAGACTCTGCAACCGCAATACGGCCGACATAACCGGTGCCGTCACAGTGATCGCAGCCTTTCGGGCCAAAGACTGTTGTACCTGTCTTGATATCAAATAACCCTGCCATGCTACCGGCCAATCGATTTTCCTGTTTGCAATGACGGCAAAGTCTTCTAACCAGCCTTTGGGAAATAATGGTTTTTAAGCTGGAAGATAATAAAAATGGCTCAATTCCCATGTCTCTTAAACGAGTGATCGCACCAACAGCACTGTTAGTATGGACCGTGGAAAGAACCAAATGGCCGGTTAAGCTGGCTTGAATTGCAATCCTTGCCGTTTCTTGATCGCGAATCTCACCAACCATAACGACATCAGGATCCTGTCGCAACATGGATCTTAGCCCCATTGCAAAATCATAACCGGTTTTGGGATTAACCTGGGTCTGGCCGACCCCTTTTAATGTGTATTCAATGGGGTCTTCCACCGTTAAAATATTTTGGGAAGCATCACTTAAGTATCTTAAGCCAGCATACAGTGTTGTGGTTTTACCGGAACCGGTTGGTCCAGTGACCAAAATAATGCCTTCGGAGGCTTTGAGAGTTGCTTGGTAGTTTTTTAAAATATTATTCTCAAGACCCAGATTCTGAATGCTTATTTGTGCAGACTGTTTATCCAACAGCCTGAGCACGATTCTTTCCCCGTAAGTTGATGGCAGTGTTGAAACTCTAACATCTACCCGTTTGTTGCCCAGCGAAAGCGAGACTCTCCCATCCTGGGGCAATCTTCTCTCGGAGATGTCGAGTCTGGATATAATTTTTATTCTGGATATCACCAGGGGAGCTATTCTGGAATCTTGAGACAAGACTTCCTTTAATATGCCATCAATCCGATAACGAATGATGAACAGGTCTTCATAGGGCTCAAAATGAATATCGGAAGCCCTTTGTTTGATTGCCTGACTGATGATGCCATTAATGAGTTTTATGATCGGCACATCATCGCTGCCGCTGAGCAAATCTTCTGTCGGGGCAATGCTGTTGGCAAACGTTTTTAAATCAAAACTTTCATTGAGTTCATCTGAGAATTCAGCCGAATTGTTTTCAGTTGAGAAGACCTTAGTCAGCAATTGATTGAATTGTTCCGAATCACATATCTCCAATTCAAAATCCCTATTTAAATACCTTGATAATTCATGATAAATTTCGATGCTAATTTTTTCCTGCGAAAAAATTTTACAGCCATCATTGTCTTCCAAGGCGATGATACTTTTCACTCTTACAAAATCGTAGGGAAGTAAACTGTGGTTATTGGATTGAATTTTGGTTGGCTGCATATCCTTTATATCAGCGTTTCATTGTCACCATTCTGCTCGGCGATTTCGCCTGGCTTTCCGGCGTTTTTGCCTGGCTTCCCGGCGTATTTGTGCTGGATATTTTTTCTCTTCAACAACAATTTCCCCAGGAGTAATGCTTGCTTCAGCCCCCTCTTTTGGTTGCTCATTGGTTAAATCTAGGATGTCTCGTTTTTGTTGATCTAATATGCCTTCAGCTGCGAAAAAATTGTATTTCTCCTGCGAGATTTGGTCGACAGAATTAGAATCAACCAGGATTTTGGGTCGCAGAAAAACAGTCAGATTTCTGCGGACTACAGATTCATTTTTAGTTCTAAACAATCTGCCCAGGAGAGGAAGTCTGCTCAACAAAGGTACCCTTTTCGTGGATCCCTGAACATCATCATCAATCAATCCACCCAGAACGATTACCTGATTGTTATCAACCAGAACTGTGGTTTCTATTGTCCTTTTATTGGTAATTAAATCAGTGGCTCCTGTGATTGGACCCGCAACCCCTGAAACCTCTTGTTTGATTTCCAAAATAACTGAATTTCCTTCATTAATTTGTGGAGTAATCGACAGCTTCACTCCCACCTCTTGACGCATGGTGGTGCGAAATGGATTAGCATTATTGGCACCCAAACTCTCCCCCGTTGTGATCGGGATTTCCTGACCAATGACTAAATGTGCAGGCTCATTATCCATCGCAATGATCGAGGGTGTTGACAGGATATTAGAATCCTGATCATTGACGATGGCATTGAGGATGCCCAAAAAACTATCACCATCCTTATTGATATTACCAAAACCGGCAATCAGCCCTTGGGTATTGAGCAATGAAGTGGTAGCCAAAGCGCTCAGGGTCGTATCATCTCCCCCTTGGACAGCACTGCCAGTGATTGCAAGCAGGTCTGGATTATTGGCGTTTGGAAACCTGGTGATGCCTATGGGTATATTACCCTCCTTTGATCCGGAGAAAATCATCTCAACGCCCAGATTCTTCGCTGCGGTTTCTGACAACTCAACAATGATAGCCTCAACCAGAACTTGAGCTCTCCTTATGTCTATTTTTGCCACCAAATTTCTAATCCGGTTCATGTCGGTATCTTCCGAAGAAACAATCAAAGAATTGGTCTTAGTGTGAAAGGTTATCACTGGCTTTTCAGCATCGGATTCAGCTGCAAAATTCGATGCTACTGTTTCAATGATGGCAGCCACTTCATCTGCTTTGGCGTATTTAAGATAAATGACAGCTACGGATCCATCGGTATAGGCATCCAAATCAAGCTTATTGAGAGTCTCCTCGATGTTTTTTGTGACGATTTTATTGGCTGATAAAATGACCGAATTGGATGGCGTAAACGGCACGGCAATAAAATTATTCATGCTTGGATAATTTTGATTCTGTAACTTGTCAAGAATTCTTACGGCTTCGGCCGAGGATAAATTCTCAAGCTTCACGATCGATATTTTTGCAGAATCGTCTTCATCCAGCTCTTTGAGTAATGTTTCAATTCTATCAACATTGCTTTTTCGATCCACCAGCAGTATCGAATTAACGGACGGGATACCAGATAGATGGGACTGTCTCCCGGTGATTGGTTTTAGCATCGGTAAAATCTCTCCCACTAAGCGGTTTTCAAGTACAAAAACTTTGGTCAAGAATTCAGCATCATTGAGCACAATATTCTCATCCCTGGTTGCTTCATTTTCAGGAATAATCCTCACAATACCCCCGTCTTCAGCAATCGAACTAAACCCGTTCACCTGCATGGTGCGCAGATATACTTGCCACACTTGATTTTGATCAAGAGCGGCATTGGAAAAGATAGTGACCCGACCTTTGACTCTGGGGTCAAGGATAATTGTTTTCTTTGCAAACCTTGCTATGTCTTGAGTGACTTTTTTTACTTCAACATTATCGTAATTTAAAATATAGCTTTCCTGAGCAATCGCAACACTCACTAAGCCCAACGTCAATAGCAGAAATAGTGTTGTGGTTTGTTTAATCGAGTTCATTTCCCAACCAAATTTTCAAGTTCAAAGATTCTCCCAGAGTAATCAAATATTACTTGCTTCTCTGAAACACTCAATAGTTTATATTTGTTTTCCAGTAGGTCACCCACTTGCACTACATATTCTTCATTATTTTTTTTAACAACAACGGAAGAATTAGCGCCCATTGTATCAACCCTATAGCCAATCAGTTCATACTCAAAGGTAGCATCATCCACTACATCATCATTATAGTTTTGTGGTTGTGTTTCGGTTTCTACCACACCATTAATTTTTCCCAACTCTATTGAGTTTATTTTTGGGTAATTCATGATTGTTTTAGCCAAACTAAACAGCAAAGCAAGAACCAAAATTGAGAAGATTGAAAAGGTTATTTTTTTAGTTTTTATAAAATCCATCAAAAAAAGCCAGCAAAAGATACAAAGAAAGTCTCTACAGATATTATTACAATAACTCAGCGATAACAAAAATTAAGTAATAAATAACTGCTGCGGATGCAATACCTGATCCGAGTGGAATTTGTTCCACAAACTTTTCTTTATTTAAAACATAAATCAATAAAGAAACTGATGAACCTATCAATAAAATTGGACCCAAGGCAAAAACACCAAATATAGCCCCACATCCACTGAAAAGCAGAAAATCACCCGAACCAATTCCGACTTTTTTTCTGATCAAGAAGTATAAAGAATTAATGAACCACAAAAAAAC
>Ga0208411_1002419_pt1 | contig 11354 bp, 11 predicted proteins | sample ETN01SmetaG_4_FD_185793 | JGI IMG/M metagenome (GOLD analysis project Ga0208411, IMG submission 185793) | Marine microbial and viral communities from oxygen minimum zone, Eastern Pacific Ocean - ETNP2014F12-01SV261 (SPAdes) (version 2) | ecosystem: Environmental > Aquatic > Marine > Oceanic ...
CTTTTTGGGCGTGGGATTCGGTTTTTAACGCCGAATCCCAAGTTGAATAAACTGCAGTATAAAAGTTAACAACCTATCGCAAAAGGAAACTAATGATGAAAATGAATAAATGGACTATGGCTCTTGCCGCCGCTGGCGTTGTGAGTCTCTCGTCTGTTGCTCAGGCTCAAGAAGCTGCTGGTGGCGCTGAAGCGCTTGCTGCTTCCACGACTGTTTCTGGTTACGTAAGTACCAGCTACACGTCTACGAGTGATGCACACGGAAACACCTTCCGTAGCAACAGTGATATAGACAGATTCTCTCTCGATGTAGTGAGCCTGTCTATTAGCAACGGAGCATTGGGAGCAGAATCTGGTTCTGCGGCCTATAATTTAGAACTGTGGATTGGCCCAGCAGCCAGTGACATTGCTACAGCCGACGCCGGGGTCGCCGATGGCACCGTTGAGCTGATGGAAGCGAATATCGAATTGTTGGCCTCTCTTGGCGAACAAGACGTTAAGCTGACCGTTGGTCAATTCGCCACAACCGTAGGAGCAGAAACCTACAGTTATGCCGATAACACCTTCCATAGTCGTTCCTTCGGGTTCGCAATCGAGCCAACTCACCACACCGGTGTAAAGGCTGACACTAACCTCGGCGGTGTCGATGTAACCTTGGGGATTGTAAATGACACCACTAGTGCCGCTACCAATGCTGGTGGAGGCAGTCATGCGCTCATCAGTGCTTTGTCGCACACTCTCGGGTCCGGCACAGGCTGGTTTGAGGGCACTAAGCTCACCTATGGTGGCGTGCATGATGCTGGAAATGACAGCTCTGAAGTTACCAACTACTACTTCGGACTGTCCAAGGAGATTGTTACTGATCTTACCTACTCTCTGGCTTGGGATATCCGTGAAGAGGATAGCGCCGCAGACAGTAATGTGATCGGTCACTACCTCAGCTATCCTCTGGGTGGCGGTACGTTGAACGTCCGCTATGAGCACGGCAATGTTAACGCTGTTAATATCAATGGCACTGCTGGTGATGAGAACTATGATGGCCTCGAGAGCCTCACTGTTGGGTATAACTACCCAATCTGGACTGGTGTAACTTCCCGCGTGGAGTTCCGCACTGACGATTGGGACACCAAGACTGGTGGCTCCAATGAGAGCTTCGCGGTTAACCTCGTCTACAACTTCTAGGTTCTACTTAGAATAAATTCAGGCCCTCTTCCTTAACCGGAAGGGGGTTTTTTTATGCCTTGAAGCGGGCCTGCTCTTGGCCTTGAATGTGCACGCAATGCGGTGGTTGATTTTTTTCCTCTTGGGAACCGGCAGCTGTCTGGTAAGTCGTGCCCAGGAAGCGGCTGCCGGTGCGGAGGTGTTGCGAGCTTCCACTTCCTTCTCCGGCTACGTCAGTACCGGATACCATCTGGGCTCTTCGGCGGGATCCTATAATTACAGCTTTGCTTATCCGGAAAACAACGGGTTTACCCTCGATCACATCGGCCTCTCCCTCTCCCGCCCGCTTGAGGATTACCTGTTGGATTCGGGGTTCCGTTTCGATGTATGGGTTGGCCCGCAAGCCTCTGAACTGGGCACCTCCGATGACTCTGGAGACTCTGTCTCCATCCGGCGGGCATATATTGATCTCCGATTGCCCTGGATTAACCCTCTGGCCTGGGACTTGTCGGAGGTCGGATCGAGTATTGATCTGCGCGTGGGAACCTTTGATTCCCTGCTGGGACTCGAGTCGCCTGATCCGGTGGATAACCCCCACTACACCCGTTCCTGGGCCTACTCCATTCAGCCCACCATGCATACAGGCGTTCTGGCCGTCTTCCCCGGGTTCGGGCGTCCGGGCGTCGATCCGCTCTTTGAATGGGACAGTTCCTACCAGTTCTCCCTTGGCCTCGTTAATTCTGTCGAGCCGCGTATTTCCGGGGCGCCCGTTAACTCCGATCGCAAATCCCTGCTTACGGGGTTTACCTGGGAGTTGCCTTCTTTTTTCGGGCCGGCTGGCGGTTCTAGGGTGTCGTTGGGATATCTGAATGGCCGGGATCTTTCTGGCGTGGATCCGGTGCAAAATATTTTTGGGTCCCTGGGTCTGGCCCTCCCTTCAGATCTGTGGTCTCTGGCGCTCACCTACGACTCCCGGATGCTGCACGGGGCAGGGAATGATGACACCGTGCTGGGCGCGCACCTTGGCTATCAGGCCACCGAAAAGCTTCGGCTGCATCTACGCGGTGAATTCTTTCAGGAGGGGGCGCAGTTGTTTTCTGGGGAAAGTGCAGGGGAACAAAGTGACGGCCAGGGAATCACGGCGACCGCTGAGTACCAGTTGTGGGAGAGTGTCCTTTCCCGCCTGGAATACCGCTGGGACCATACCGACTTGCGGGTTAATAACCGGCATAACACCCAGGCCTGGCACCTCAATATAATCTATAAATTCTAACCCTTTTTCAGGGACGAATGGCTCGCACACGGTGGGTATTGGTGTCGCCCACATAAATGATTCCTTTTGCGTCAACAAAGATGCCGTGTAGCCGGTCCATTCGGCATTTTTTGGGATCTCCTTCCGGGCCATCTCCTTTGTGTCCGTCTCCGGCAATCAATTCTAGGCGTCCAGTCTGGCGATCTATCATGCGCACCGAGTGGCTTTCTGTGTCAGCCAGATAAATATTTCCCTTCGGGCCCACGGCGATTCCCTTCGGGCCTGAAAGCGTCGCGGCCCTGGCGGGTCCTCCGTTGCCGGTGAAGCCTTTTTGTCCCGTGCCGGCCTCATGATGAATGGTGCCTTTCCTTAAATCGAGCCGGTACACGGCGTTGCCTTCGCGCAAGGCAAGCCACATTTGATGCCCTGCAAAATCGATTGCCCGGGGCCCTTTCAGCGGAGAGCCCGCAATCAAGCCTCCATCGGGTGTCGGCTTGCGTGCCCCGGTGCCTGCAAAGGTGCTGATGAACCCTGTTTTTTTGTCCACCTTCCGAATCCGGTGATTGCCGATGTCACAAATATATAAATTCCCTTTTGGCCCAAGCTGGATGCTGTGCGGCCGGTTCATCTTTGCCTGATGTGCGGGCCCTCCATCGCCTCCAAAGCCGCTTTGGCCTGTGCCTGCAATGGTTTTAATGTTTCCTGTTTTTATATCCACCCTCCTTACGATGTGGTTTTGCATTTCTACAAACAGCATATTGCCCGCTGCATCAAATCGTACTTCATAGGGTTCGTTGAGTTGTGCACGTGTTGCCAGACCTCCGTCCCCCGTATAGCCCTTCTGTCCTGTGCCTGCTACGGTGGTAATTTTGCCGAGTGCATCCACCCTTCGGACAACATGGTTCATGGTGTCACAGAAATAGAGGTTTCCTTGAGGCCCCTTGACCACCCCAAAGGGACCTTTGATGCGGGCCTCGGCCGCCTCGCCCCCGCCCCCAGAGAAGCCGGGCTCCCCGGTGCCCGCCACGGTTGTAATGGTGGCGCTCCATGCCGTGGCTCTCATGGCCAGAATTATTAATAGGAAGCGCATGGCCTTGTTTTGCCTGCGTTTTTGGTCTTGGGAAAGCTTAGATTTGTTGCGGCCGGCTGTGTCCATGCGTTAATCTTTTGCATGGATTCAGAGATGCCTCCTGTTTTGCCGCCAGCCTCTCCTCCTGCCTCTCCTGTTCCCCGGAAATCTCGCACTTGGTTAGTTATCGTGCTGGGACTGATAGGAGCCGCCTTGTTGGGGGTTCTGATGGTGGTAGGATCTGGGGCTCTATTTGTTCTAACAGCAAAAGAGCAGCCGCTGTCGGCGAAGGACAAAGCCGCATTGCTTACCATTGAGGATGTTGCCCTGTGGATGGAGGATTTCTCTCCAGACAAATCCTTGGAATCTTTCTCCAAGAAGAAATATCTGGATGGTTCCTATGAAATTGATTATGAGTTTGACGATCCTGCCAACGAAGAGGCCCCTTATGTTATGTGCTCCATTGCGGTGGAGCCAAAGGTCTCCGATTCGCTCATTTCCTACAAAGCAATGCACGCAGGGCTCAATATCGGATTTGCCGCAGAGGGGGAGGTGGAGCTGGAGGAGCGCAATTCCTTGTTTCAGTGGGGGGACGCCTCAAAATTTAGCTTAATCATGTCTGAAGGAGCCCCGGTTGGCATGGTTTTCTCTGCCCGCAAGGAAAAGCGCGTCTTCTTAATTTCTATTTCCGGTGTTTATTTTGAGGATTCGGAGTCAATTGAAGACCTCCTTGAGGGGCATCTGCGTGCATTGGAGCAGCTTCCTGCGCCATGAGCTCGTTGTTCTTTTTTCTTCCTCGCTAGCCGTTTTCATTCCGTGGCGGCAAATCCGAGAATCAGGATTCCAATAATAATTCGGTACCAGCCAAAGAGTATGAAGCTGTTTCTTTGCAAATAACTGAGCAGCCATTTTACCGCAATAAAGGCTGTTATTGCTGATACGATGGTTCCCAGTGCCAACATGGGAGCTTCTGCCTGAACTGCGGCGGCGTTTTCTTTCAGTGCCCTGGCCAATTGATACGCCCCGGCTGCGAGTAATGTTGGTACCCCCAGCAGAAAAGAAAACTCTATCGCATCCTTTCGGTGCATCCCGAGCACCAGCGCCATAAGGATTGTGGTTCCGCTTCGTGAAGCTCCCGGAAAAACCATGGCAATGAGCTGGGCAACCCCGAAGGCCACCGCTAGAGTCCAGGTAATGTCCGGCAATTTATTCTCTTCCTCTTCTGGAATCTCTTTTTTTGCCTGATACGTTTCTACTGCAATAAAGAGCGCCCCTCCTATGAGTAACGCCCACGCTATTGGGTCCCTTGCATTGTCCAGCTCCCATCCGGCTTTCTTGAGGGATAACCCGCCCACCGCAGTAATCAAAAAGGCGGTCCCCATTTTTTTTAGGTATTGCCGTGTTTCCGGCTTCTGCCATTCGGTCAACAGCTCTCTGACTCGTTTCCTAAAAACCGCGATGACCGCAATGACCGCGCCACTTTGAATGAAGACGTTGAAATGTTCGGATCGTGTGCCCAGCCATTGTTCGGCCAAGAGTAAATGTCCGGTGGAAGAAACGGGTAAAAACTCCGTAATGCCTTCGATAACTCCTAGGAAGATGACTTGAAGCCAGTCTGGCATCGGGTTGGAGTATGGAGTAAATTTTGTCCGTGCGCACGATTTATTTGGATTACAATGCCACGACGCCCTTGGACCCTGCTGTGCAAGCCGCCATGCTGCCGGCCATGGAGGACGTCTGGGGGAATCCCTCCAGTGTCCACCATCTTGGCCAGCGGGCACGTTCCCTTTTGGACGATTCTCGAGATCGGATCGCTTCGGTTCTGGGCTGTCTTCCCAGTGAGCTTATTTTCACCAGTGGAGCAACAGAAAGTGCGAATCTTGCCGTGTTTGGGGCGGCTCGCCAGTTGCGCGATAAGGGGTGTCACATCATTACCTCCGCTATCGAGCACCACGCCGTTCTTAATCCCTGTAAATTTCTTGCTGAATCCGAAGGGTTTGATATCTCGATCCTTCCAGTGGATTCGGTCGGGCGTGTTTCTGTGGATTCAGTGCGTGAAGCGCTGCGCCCGGATACGATTTTGGTCAGTATCATGGCGGCCAATAATGAAATTGGAACGGTCCAGCCGGTTGCAGAAATTGGTTCCCTCTGCCAGGAAAACGGTGTTTTATTCCACTCCGATGCTGTTCAATGGTTTGGAAAGCTTCCGTTTTCTTCCATTGAAGATTTTAACGCTGATTTAATTTCCCTCTGTCCTCATAAATTCTACGGGCCTAAGGGCGTTGGTCTTCTTTTTTGCAAATCTCCTTTTATTCCTTCCCCTCTTATTTTGGGAGGCGCCCACGAGAACAATCGCCGCGGAGGAACCGAAAACCTCCCTGCGATCGTTGGCCTTGCTGAAGCAATCTCTCTTTTTGTTCCTTCCCCGGTTTTCCCTCCCTCCCTCTCCTCCCTTTCTGAGCGCCTTATTTGCGCTATTGACTCTCTTGAAGGCGCTTTTTTTCTCGGGGATCGTCTCGCGTGCGGGCGTCTTTCCAATACCGTCGCTTTTTCCTTCGATTCTTCTGATAGCATTGCTCTTCTCGGAAGCCTCGATCTTGAGGGGGTTTGTGCTTCTAGTGGGTCTGCCTGCTCCAGTGGTTCGGTTTCCCCTTCCCATGTTGCTCTGGCCCTTGGTTCCTCCGTTTCTCAGGCAAATGCGCTTGTCCGCTTCTCCCTGGGGAAGGAGACTTGCTCCTCTGAAATTGACTTTCTTCTGGGTGTTCTCCCCTCTGTTCTTTCCCGGTGCCGTCCTTCTAATAAGCTTGTGTAAAGATTGTTAATTTTCCCTCATTACTTTTGTTTTCTCCCTTTTTCCCTATGTTGCTGTTTCTTTCTCCCTTCTTTTCCACTTTGGTTGTTCACAAAATTCCCCTGTTTTTTAGGTGCCAATTCTTGACTCTATGGGTTGTTTGCCTTATTCACTCCCCTTAATAAGAATGTGATTCTTTACTGAATCTTCTCTTAATAAAGGATACGTGAAAATCTCGGTTACCAAGGAAGACCTTTCAACAGGTTTACAAAATGTTCAAAATGTAGTTGGGACCCGCTCAACGCTTCCAATTCTATCCAATGTGCTACTTGTAGCAGGAGAAAATAAATTAGAACTGCGGGCAACCGATCTGGAGGTAAGCATTCATGCAACTGTCCCGGCAAAGGTGGAGAGGGAAGGAGCCTCAACCCTGCCCGCAAAGAGAATGTTCGGGCTGGTAAGAGAAATAGAATCCAATGAAATAGAGATAGAAATAAACGACAAGGAAATAGCAACGGTTCTGGCCGGAGCGGCAAAATATAAACTTCATGGAATAGGAGCAGAAGAATTTCCTCCAGCAGCAAAATTTAAAGAGCGGGGGAGCATAAAAATAGAGCAGGCTAAAATTGGGGAAATGATAAGAAAAACGGCATATGCCGTTTCCTCAGATGAGTCAAGGCACACACTAAACGGAATAAATATAGTTGCTGAACCAGAGAGGCTTACCCTGGTGGCGACAGACGGGCGACGATTGGCACTGGTAGACGAGGAGATAGAAGGAGGAACCAAGGCACAATTCATAGTCCCGACAAAAACAGTGAGCGAACTACAGAGGGTTCTGCAAAGCAAAGGGGAAGCAGAAATAAAGCTGGGAGAAACACACGCAGAATTCAAGGTGTCGCAGGAAGGGAGAGAAGAGGTAGTAATACACAGCAAGCTGGTGGAGGGAAGTTTTCCGAATTTCAAACAGGTAATTCCTTCGGAAAGTAAGGAAAGAATTACCGTGGTAAAGGAGGAGCTCTTACACGCATTAAGGAGAGCGGACCAAATTACTAGCGACAAGGCAAACTCGGTAAAATTAAAGTTTGCAGACAATGCCCTTTCAATAACAGCAAACACTCCGGAAATAGGCTCTGGGCAGGAGTCCATCGCCATTCAATATACAGGACCGGAAATAGAGGTAGCCTTCAACCCAGTATACCTAATGGACCCACTCAAGATTCTTGAGGGAGACGAGGTGTATATTGAGTTAACCGATAGCCTTAGCCCGGGCGTGCTTAAGAGCAACACGCCCTTTCTGTATGTGCTCATGCCAATGCGCACAAACTAGGGGAGAGAAGGAAAGGGAGTTCATGGAAGAAAAAGACGCGCTGGGCGCAGCAAAGCCCGTGCCTTTCTTTCAGGAAAAAAGGGTTCTCACAATTGCAGCCATCGTTTTGGCGGCAGATCAACTGACCAAACAAATGGTGGTGCACACGATTGATATGACGGGGCAGGTTATATTAATAGAAGGATTCCTGAAACTTGTGAATTGGCACAACACAGGGGCAGCGTGGAGCCAGTTCCAGGGAAAAAGCCTACAATTGGCAATAATTTCATTCATTGCATTGGGGGCTTTGATTCATTTCCGACATCACTTTGAGATTCATACGAAAACCGGCAAAGCAGCCATGGGAATGCTCATAGGAGGAATTATAGGAAACCTAATAGACAGGGTGGCCTATCAGCATGTGGTAGATTTTATACGATTCTATTTGCACCAGCGGGAAGGAGGAGAAATAGGGTACCCCGCATTTAATATAGCCGATATGGGAATATGTGTAGGAGTGGGGCTGATGTTTGTTCAGGCATGGCGAGAGCAGCCGACGAAAGAACAAAAAGAGGGAGAGTAAATGGGGAAACCCATCTTCATTGCCGGACCAACGGCAACCGGGAAAAGTGCCGTGGCCCTAGAGGTGGCAAAAAAATTAGGAGGAGAAATAATTTCGGTCGATTCCATGCAGGTTTACCAAAAAATGGATATCGGAACGGCCAAGCCCTCGCCCGAACAAAGAAAGCAAATTCCCCACCACCTCATAGACTGCACCTCGATTGGCGAAGGGTTTGACGCAGCGAGATTTGTACGGGAGGTGGAGAAAAAAAAGACGAAAATAAAACAACCAATATTCTGCGGCGGGACAGGGCTCTATTTTCAAGCGTGGCTCGAGGGGCTGGGAGAGGCCCCGTCAGGAGATTCAAAAATAAGGAAGGTCCTTGAAGAGACACCAACCCAAGACTTGCTAAGAGAACTAAAAGAGAAGGATCCTTCAACGCATAAATCCATAGACCACCAAAATCCAAGGCGCATCATTCGGGCGATAGAAGTGATAAGAATCACAGACAGACCCTTTTCAGAACAAAAAGCAAAATGGACAAACCAGGTGCCCGCCAACTTTTTTTTGCTGGAACGCGCGGACCAAGATTTACGAAAACGCATAGAGAGCCGAGCAGAGAAGATGTTTGAGAGAGGGTTGGTGGAAGAAACTTGTTCGCTGCGAACAGGGCTGGAGAACAACCCCAGCGCACAACAAGCCCTAGGATATAGACAGGTTATTGGCCACCTGAAAGGCGAACAAGACTTGCCTGAAACAGTCTGCTTGGTTAAATCGCGCACATGGCAATATGCAAAACGGCAAAAAACATGGTTCCGAAAGATAAGAGGAGCAATAGAGGTGAAGGCGGCCGAGGCCGAGTTAGAAAAGGAAACCGCCCAGAGAATCATTGATTTAATCGAGTGAAACAGAAGACAGAAAACCAGGGAAAAACAGAAAGAGTTTTTCTCGTTGGAGTGGAACTCAAAAAAAAGGGGGCTCTAGAAGTTAATGAATCCATGGAGGAACTGGGGGAGCTGGCCAGGACAGCAGGGGGCATCGTTGCGGGAGAAGCCACCCAAAAACTTGTCCGCCCACATGTGGCGACGTTCATCGGAAAGGGAAAAGCTGAAGAAATTGCACAAACCGCAAAACAAGAATACGTAGACACAGTGATATTCGACGATGAATTAAGCCCGGCGCAGACCAGAAACCTCGAAAGAATATTCGACTGTAAAGTGTTGGATCGCACCTCCTTGATTCTGGATATTTTTGCCCAGCGAGCCAGCACGCGAGAGGGAAAGATGCAGATAGAAATGGCACAGCTGCAGCATATTCTGCCGCGACTGACACGAATGTGGACCCACCTTTCTCGGCAAAAGGGCGGCATTGGGATGCGGGGAGACGGAGAAAGCCAGCTGGAAGTCGATCGGAGGCGCATTCAAGAACGGATAAGTCGCCTACAAAGAGAGCTTAGAGAGGTCAAAAGAGTGCGCGCAACCCAAAGACAAGGACGGCAGCGCAACAAGTGGCCGTTGGTTTCCATTGTAGGCTACACCAATGCGGGCAAGTCCACACTCCTTAATGCGCTCACTGGAGCAGACGTGTTGAGCGAAGATAAACTCTTTGCCACGCTGGACCCTACAACAAGAAGACTGAAACTTCCAGGAAACCAAAATGCACTTCTCAGCGACACGGTTGGATTTATTCGCAAGCTGCCGCATCAACTGGTTGAGTCCTTTAAAGCAACCCTAGAGGAGGTCGTGGAGTCGGACATTCTTGTGCACGTGGTTGATGTTTCAAGCGCAAATGCAGGAGAGCAGATCGAAGCGGTTAACGAGGTCCTTGCGGAAATTGAGGCAGCCAACAAACCGACCTTAATGGTTTTCAATAAAATTGATTGTCTCCCAGAGCGAAACGGGAATCTCCATTGGTGCCATGCCTTCCCCCATGCAGTAGCGATTTCTGCGCGCACAGGGGAAGGGGTAGAAGATCTACAGTCCGAACTTTGCACGATGTTGCGCCCAATCCGGCAGCATCTGCGCATGAAGATATCAGCCGCCGATGGAGCGGTCATCGCGCGGGTAAAAGCGGTGGGCCAGGTGGATGAAGAGCTCTACGAGGAAGAATGGGTTCACATTCAAGCCAGGATTCCAGAACACCACCAAGCAGAGTTTGTACGGTATGTCGAAGAGGAAAAAAAGGGGACACCAGGAAAATGATCCACCCCACGGCTCTTATTAGCCGCGAAGCAGAACTGCATGAAACAGTAAAAGTGGGCCCGTATGTGGTTGTTGATGGGAAAGTCGAAATAGGAGCAGGGACGTCCGTTGGCCCGCACGTCCATCTCACAGGAAGGACGAAGATCGGGAAAAACAATGTCATCTATACGGGAGCAGTAATTGGAGAGGCTCCTCAAGATATGAAATACAAAGGGGAGCTCACAGGATTACACATAGGAAACGAGAATATAATAAGAGAACATGTGACGCTCCACCGCTCCAATACACCGGAAGAAGCAACGGAAATAGGAGGAAGAAATTTTTTTATGGCTCATAGCCATGTCGGGCACAATGCAAGCGTGGGAAACGAAAACATCTTTGCTAATGGCGCACTCTTAGGGGGGCACGCAAAAGTAGCAGACAAGGTGTTTCTCTCTGGAAACTGCGCGGTTCATCAATTTGTCCGGATAGGAGAACTGGCCATGATGCAGGGAAACGCAGCCATCAGCCAGGACTTGCCGCCTTATACAATGATGTTTGGAGTTAATAAACTATGCGGGCTAAACGTAATTGGGCTTCGGCGCGCAGGGTTTACCGTCGAACAAAGGCAGGAACTTCATTACCATTACAAACGGATTTTTATTGAGGGAAACAATGTTGGCAAAACAGTTCGGGAAGCTCTCGACCAGTCCCCCGGCGACAAGGCCCGAATACTCCTTCAGTTTATTGCAGAAAGCGAACGCGGCGTTTGCTCCCATGCCAGTCGGAAGCACTAACGTATAGCGACAAGGGGCTTGCGAACCAGCTTGCCTTGGAGTCTGATGCCCGGCAGGCGCGTTTCAGAAATGACAGCATCGGCAGAGACAGATTCTCCCTCAGGAAGCGCATGTTCCTCCGGGGTAAAAACAGCGCCAGACTCCGCCTCAAAAGCGACAAGACCGACTCGCCGGACGGCTTCGCGGCACTGTCCTTGGAACAGGCCCATGGTTTGAATGAACTGTTCCTTGCCG
>Ga0208411_1002420_pt1 | contig 11353 bp, 9 predicted proteins | sample ETN01SmetaG_4_FD_185793 | JGI IMG/M metagenome (GOLD analysis project Ga0208411, IMG submission 185793) | Marine microbial and viral communities from oxygen minimum zone, Eastern Pacific Ocean - ETNP2014F12-01SV261 (SPAdes) (version 2) | ecosystem: Environmental > Aquatic > Marine > Oceanic ...
ATTGATTTCATTTAAAACTAAACGATGGCTTTTGATACTGGCAGTCCCGGTTGCTCTGGTTTTTATCTATGTTATAACGATGCAGGTTCTTCATCCTGAAACGCGTTGGGACTGGAATGAAATTGAAGTAGATACAATGGATTTTCCCTCAGGATTCCAGTGGGGCGTGGCAACAGCCGCACACCAAGTAGAAGGTAATTGCATAAATAACTGGTCGAGATGGGAAAAAGATATAAAAGAAGATGGCGGTGGCCGTATCCATAATGGAGATATCTCGGGCTTAGCATGTGATCATTGGAATCGTTATAATGAAGATATCTCATTAATAAAGTCCTTAGGGGTTGATGTTTATAGATTTTCAGTTGAATGGAGTAAGATTGAACCAGAAGAGGGAAAGTTTGATATTATTGCACTGCAACATTATAGAGACGTAGCTACTGCCTTAATAACAGCTGGCATTACCCCCGTTGTTACGTTGCACCATTTTACAAATCCTCTTTGGTTTGAAGATATGAGCGCTTTTGAAATTGAAGATAATATTAAATATTTTATTCGATTTAGCGAATATATTTTTGAAGGACTAAAAGATAAGGTAAATATTTGGTGTACTATAAATGAACCAGCTGTTTATACAAGTCAAGGATATTTCAATGGAGTCTTCCCACCAGGTAAACAAAATCCTGAATTAGCTGGTAATGTTATGAAAAATCTATTACTAGCTCATACTAGCATTTATAAGAAATTAAAAAACCATGAAGATGGAAAAAATCACAAAATTGGAATTGTAAAGAATATTTTTCCATTTGATCCCTATAATCGTTGGAATCCTTTAGATTGGTTTGTAAGTAGAACTTTAGATGGTGTTTTTAATCAAGGTGCACTTGATTATTTTCAGACAGGTGAGTTTCAGTTTAGTATGCCAGGTATGGATAAAGTAACATTTAAAAATTCTGAAGGTATAGGTGCATTAGATTTCATTGGTTTAAATAATTATTCACATCAGAGAGTGAGATCTCAATTAAATTTAAATAACTTTTTTCAATTTGAGTTCTATCCTGAAGAACAAATGACCGATATGGCTTATCCAATTTATCCAGAGGCAATTTATCGTTCTATAAAGAGGGTTGTTAATCTTGGCGTGCCGATAATTATAACAGAAAATGGTGTTGCTGATAAAAAAGATAGCCTTAGGTCGATTTTCATTGAGCGTTATTTATATGCAGTATCTAAGGCTATTTCTGAGGGAGCGGATATTCGTGGATATTATTATTGGTCTTTAATGGATAACTTTGAATGGGCTGAAGGGTATGAAATGAAATTTGGATTATACGAAGTTGATTTTATAACTCAGAAAAGATCTCTTAGACAAGGTTCAAAAAGATACAAGGATATTGTATCCAGGTTTTCTAATAAATGATTTCTATAGATATATAAAAAAATATTAACCCTTTTTAATTTCGGTAATCACACCAGGAGGAATTCATGAATAAAAAGATCAACATGCACGTCGTATTTACTTTAATTCTATTCACATTGGCATGGGGAGGAGATGATTACAAAATGCCCCCGAAGGCAATTGCAGATATAGTGGATGCACCGGGAACGCCTGGCGTCAGTGTGTCTCCAAATAAAAAATATATCCTCATTCTGGAAAGAGCCAGCCTTCCATCCATCGAAGAATTATCTCAGCCGGAATTACGGCTGGCGGGTCTGCGGATCAATCCTGCCACCAATGGCCGGAGCCGTACCCGGTATTATACGGGCATAATTATTCAGGATATGGGTAGCGGCACACAAAAACGCGTGAAGGGGCTTCCCAAAAATGGCCGCATTTCGAATGTCAGTTGGTCACCGAACGCAAAACACATTGCCATGACCGTGACCCACGGCGCCCAGATTAACCTTTATCTGGTCAAAGCAGCCAGCGGCCGTGCATCATTATTATTAAAAGCTCCCTTAAATGCCATTTATGGTTCTCCTTTTTCATGGTTGTCAGATAGTAAAAGTATCCTGGCCAAAACGATTTTGAGCGGTCGCGGGGAACCGCCCCGCCCATCATTGGTGCCCCAGGGGCCTGTAATCCAGGAAAATTTGGGAAAAGTAGCACCGGTGAGAACCTACCAGGATCTATTGACCAATGCCCACGATGAAGCATTATTTGAATATTATATGAATGCACAAATGGTTCTTGTGAATCTGAAAGGAAAGGCGAAGAATATTGGCAAGCCCGGCATGATCCGGTTTGCGGAACCTTCACCTAATGGAAAATATATTTTAATGAAAACCATTCATCGTCCCTTTTCTTACCTGGTACCCGTATATCGATTCCCCATGCGTGTTGACGTATTGGATATCCATGGAAAAACCATATCGGTACTTCGGGATATGCCCTTGGCGGAATCACTCCCCAAGGGGTTTGGAGCCGTCCTCACTGGACCCCGTTCATTTGGCTGGCGCGCAGATGCAGGTGCCGTCATCTATTATGTAAACGCACTGGATGGCGGAGATCCAAAAGCAGCAGCAGATTTCAGGGATGAAATATTTACCATGGATGCACCCTTCAATCAATCGGCACAATCCTTAATGCAGTTAGATCTTCGTTATGCAGGTATCATGTGGGGGAATGATCATATTGCCCTGGCTTATACCCGGGAATGGGGCACCCGCCGTACCACCACATGGATGATGAATCCCGACAAACCAGCCACGCCCAAAAAGATTATAGATAGATTATATGAGGACCGCTACAGCGATCCCGGTTCACCCATGCTGCATCGAAATAAGTATGGCCGGAATGTCTTGCTGTTTGGTCAGGATGGTGAAACCGTATTTTTATCCGGTGTTGGTTCATCCTCCGAAGGAGACCGTCCTTTTGTGGATGAATTCAATTTAATGAATGGTCAATCCAAACGGTTATGGCGATCCGCCGCTCCCTATTATGAACGGCCCGTAACCATGATTGATGGGGAAAAACAGGTGGTCCTCACCAGTCGTGAAACCACGGAAGAACCGGTGAATTATTATCTGAGAAATATGGCAGACGGGTCCGTGGATCCTGTCACAAACTTCACCCATCCTTATCCCCAGATGAAGGGTGTGTATAAAGAAATGATTACCTATAAGCGCCATGATGGCATCGATCTGTCTGCGACGCTCTATTTGCCACCGGGGCGGAAACCGGGTGATGGTCCTTTGCCATTGCTCATGTGGGCCTATCCCAGAGAATTTAAAACGGCGAAAGCCGCATCCCAGGTGGTGGGATCACCCCATCGGTTTGTTCGGATTAGTCCAACATCTCCACTCATTATGCTGTCCTATGGCTATGCGGTGTTATCCGGTCCCACTATGCCCATCATTGGGGAAGAGGACAAAGAGCCGAATGACACCTACATTAAGCAACTGGTATCCAGCGCACAGGCCGCTGCCGATGAAATGGTTAAACGGGAAATAACGACCCTAGATCAAATGGCCATTGGCGGCCACTCTTATGGTGCATTTATGGTGGCGAATTTGCTCGCCCATTCCGATATTTATCAAGCAGGAGTTGCCCGGAGCGGAGCCTATAACCGTACCCTGACCCCCTTTGGTTTCCAGGCGGAGGAACGAACGTTTTGGGAAGCACCGGAGGTTTATTTTGCCATGTCACCCTTTATGCATACCCAAAAAGTGAATGAACCGATTCTTTTGATTCATGGGGAAGCGGATAATAACTCAGGCACGTTTCCCGTCCAGAGTAGACGGTATTACCATGCCTTAAAGGGACATGGGGCCACAGCCAAGTTGGTGATGCTGCCACATGAAAGTCATGGATACCGCGCCAGGGAATCGGTAATGCATATGTTGTGGGAAACGGCAAACTGGCTCGATACCTATGTGAAAAAAGGAGATAAAAAATAAAAGGCTTCATTCCACTGGCGGTAAAAAATATGAGAAGTAAACAATAAACAAAATGAATATATTTAGACAACGACCGTGGTTCAATCGGGTGGGCATTATGGTGCTTCTCATGTTCTTTGCCTGCGCAAAAAAAGATGAATCATTTATTCAGAAGATGGAAGACAAGGCACCGATTCCCCATCCAAACAAAGTACCGGATGCATGGCTATTGGCCCATATAGATGTAGAAACAACGGGATTACTACCGGGCCATCACGAAATGATTGATGTGGGCATCGTCATGACCACTTTAGATGGGGACATTTTAGATAGTTTATTTTTACGGATCCAGCCTGCCCATCCACAGCGGTTGTCACCGGGGGCCAAAGCAGTGAACGCATTTGATGCGGATCATTGGCAGGAGATGGGGGCGCTGGCACAATCGGTCGCGGTGGACAGCATCATTGCGTTCCACAAACGGACTGCCGGGGAAAAACACGTTCTCATGGTATCGTATAATTCTCATTTTGATGCAGCCTTTATAGATCACCTATTCCGATCGGCCAATAAAACATGGCGGGATTTGTATTATTATTTTATTCTGGATATTCCATCCATGGCCTGGGGCTTGGGCATCCGGGAATTAACCTCCAATTGGATCCGCGATCGTTATCAAGTGACGGATGAGCCCCATATTGCCGAAAAGCATACGGGCATCACCGGTGCCATGGTGAATGTGCGTATTTATAAGGCACTTCTGCAGTATCGGCAGGATATTATGTTCAATGTGCCTCTCAAAAAGTAATCAAAACTTGCAGGTCGTTTTATGACATCCAATTCAGAAAAAAATAGGCAGTGTCCCTTTTGTGGATCGCTGGCAGTGGTTGAAGAACATCAGTCTGTTTTCGCCATCATGGATAATTATGCAGTGACCAAAGGCCATCATTTAATTATTCCATTTAGACATACAGAAAATTATTTTTCCATGACAGATGATGAAAGGGAAGATACCACTACGTTACTCAAATCGTTAAAAGTCAAATTGGAAAAAGAAGATCCAACCATTTTAGGTTTTAATATTGGTATGAATAGTGGAGAAGTGGCGGGGCAAACGGTGATGCATTCACACATTCATCTCATCCCCCGTAGAAAAGGGGATACGCCAAATCCAAGGGGGGGTGTTCGGGGGGTCATCCCTGGTAAAATGGATTATTAAACCCATCCAAAAACACTTCTTGAATTATTCAAATTTATATTCATCAGATAATTTCTGATTCAGTTTTAGGTAACAATATCATGGAAATAGGAGGGTCTCATTAAAGGGTCGAATCAAGTCTCCCAAAATGGTCGATTAATCGAATCTCGATTGATCCGAGAAAATAAAACAGTCAATGCAATGATTGAGATTTATTGTGGCAATCTCCATGATACAGGCGATTCGCTCTGTATAGATTGCACCCATTTGTCCGAATATGCAGAACAACGTCTTATTCACTGCCCCTTTGGAGGAAATAAGCCAACCTGTGCCCAATGTGAGGTCCATTGCTACTCAAAAGATATGCGTGCCCAAATCAGGACAGTGATGAAATATGCCGGTCCGCGAATGTTACTCCGCCACCCAATAATGACAGTCCGTCATTATATCAATGAAGCTATGCCAAGAGAAAAGTAAAAGCAATTCCATTATATAGATGGCATTGGGTTGTGTAAAGCGCTCGTTCGGAGCCTTTTATGTTTATATGAACTATCATTAGATTTAGGTTATGAAAAATAGATTTGAACCAAAATCAGCCCTATTATATTTAATTTTTTCTCTTTTTATTATTATCCTATCCGGTTGTACTCAGTTGCTAAAACAACAAACCGCGATACCATTTGAACCGCCAGCCACATTAAACTATAAAAAATATTTTACAAGCCATAAAGCAACCCTCAATCCAATTGAAGGCATTTGGACCGAATATGTAGTTGGCACTTTATATGACAATGGAACGGTTGTTAAAAGAGAAGAAATCCCCAAAAGGGCATCCTGGATCATTATTAAAAATAAAAATGAATATCAAATTTTAAATGAATACGGGGAACAGAATAAATATATTGCATCATTTAAACCGGCTCGAGAAAAAGATACCTATATTTTCAATGCCTATTACTTAAAATCAAAAGACCGGGTCAAGGCAGAAGCAAAATTAGTTGATGGTCATCGTATCGAAATGGCCTACGAAGCACCTCAGGGTATGTTTGATCAAAATTATATTGAGATTGAAAACCTTAATCATTCGGATAAACAATTGACGCTTCTATGGCAGTTTAACTGGTTGAAAATATTTCCAAACCCGAACTGAATTCCATGATAGAATCTTTAATACTTATTTTAGCGGCCTTTTTAACGTCAATGCTCTCGGCGATTATTGGTATGGGTGGCGGGATTACTTTATTGGGCATTATGGCCATTATCATCCCCGAAGGCTATATGGTGGTGGCACTGCATGGTATTATACAATTGGTGAGCAATGTGACGCGAACGGTGGTATACCGAACACACCTGCATCGACCTATATTTAAACAATTCACCGTGGGTGCAATTCCCGGTCTTTTCTTTGCTGTAGTCATAATCTTAGGGTTGATGAAATGGATGGGTGTATCTTTGGCAAGCGAAATTAAAATTGACTTTTTAAAACCATTAATTGGTGTCTATATCCTATGGTTTTTATTCTTAAGGAAAAAAGGGAAACCTATACCCGAAAAGGCATTTTTATGGATGGGCGGACTCAGTGGATTGGTCACAGTATTTATTGGTGCCGCCGGACCGTTAATTGCCCCATTTTTTCTTAATAAAGAATTGACAAAAGAAAATGTTATTGCCACTAAAGCGGCATGCCAATCGGTAGGTCATCTGGGTAAAATGCCCATATTTATCTTTTTATTTGGTGTAAACTATATGGCAGAGTGGACAGTATTACTTCCTTTGGTCCTTGCTGTTTATTTTGGCACCAACCTTGGGAAGAGAATGCTGGGACTGTTACCCGAAGCCACATTTAAATTACTTTTTAAAATTGTCCTCACATTCATTTCAGTTCGATTGATTCTTTTCGGTATTATCCAATAAAGTTTTCTGGGCCGTGCAATGAATAAATCATACGATGTTATTATTATCGGCGGCGGTATTATCGGCACCGCCAGTGCATTTCATTTAGCGAAAAAAGGAGTAAAGGTTGCGCTTCTGGAACAACGCTTTATCGGAGATGGGCCTACAGGAAAATCTTCCGCCATTATCCGTCAGCATTATTCCAATGAATTGACAGCCAGGATGGCCCATTATGGTGTTCAGGTGTTCCAACAATTTGAAGCAGAGGTGGGTGGTGAGTGCGGATATAACAATACGGGATTTTTTGTCATAGGATCCAAGGAGAATGGTCCAGAATTATTAAAGAATTTAGACATGCAAAAATCCGTGGGCATTCGGACGGAACTTTTTTCTAACGAATCAGTGGTAGCATTATTTCCGGGCCTTATATTGGACGATTCCGTCACAGTAATCTACGAGCCGGACGGTGGATATGCCGATGCATATTTGACTGCAAATTCCTTCGCTCAGGCCGCTAAAGAATTCGGAGCTCATATTTATCAAAAGTCTAAAGTAACTGGCATTCGAAGAAGCGGGGATAAGGTGGTAGGGGTTGATTCAACAAAAGGACAATTAGATGCACCCATCATTATCTGCTGCACAGGAGCCTGGACGAAAGGTGTTTGCGAAACTTTGGACTTAAATATTCCTATTAACCCGTGCAGAGTACAAGTCGCCTATTTTAAACGTCCCAGAAATGTACGGGGACATCAGCCTGTGGTAACTGATTTTATAAATGAAACCTATTTTCGATCTGAAGGAATTACACTCACATTGGCAGGATTGATTGATCCGGCTGAGGCCAATGCCATCGTGGATCCGGATCAGTTCAATGAATCGATTGATATAGGTTTTATCGAAAAAATCGGTAAAAAAATAATCACACGGTATCCTGACATGGTTCATTCTAAAAGTACCGGTGGTTATGCGTCCATGTATGCGGTAACGCCGGACTGGCATCCCATCGTGGATGAAATTCCTTTTGGGAGTGGTTATTATGTTTGTTCTGGTTTCTCCGGCCACGGATTTAAATTGAGCCCCGCCGTCGGACTCATGGTTTCAGAAATGATTACAAAAAGTTCAAATCCAATGTTTGATCACCGTTTTTTCAGGTTTAACCGATTTGAAGAGAATAGACCAATTGGCGGTTCATATGATCAAAGTATTGTAGGATAAATAACAACCAATCGATTTAGTTATTTATATTTATACCTTGATTCTAATAGGCCATCGTTTATTCATTATCCAGTAAGTGTTTCCCCATAAAGCCTTTCGCGAAAATAAATGCAGCTTCCCGGGCTTTAGGGTTTCCACCATGAGTGGGGCCACGATCCGCACAAAAAGCCAACCCTATTTTCTGAAGTGTGGGGTTGGTCATGGGAATATCCATGAAATTCATGACCACAGTGCCATCGGCACGCATTTTTAACCGACAATCAAAAAAACTATACCCCGATTCATCCACTCTGGGGGGCGTTGCACTATCAAAGGAATGATGCGAATCCTTATAAACGGTAAGATCAATATTGGCACCTTGTCCAATCATATCAGGCACCAAATCTTGGCATGCGGCTGCCGGTGTCCAATTATCGACTTCTCCAATGAGTATATGCATGGGCGCATCCGTAAACATTAAGTTTTCGGGCACAATAAAGCAGGGAGGGTAAATAGCCAGGTGGGCAGCAAATTTCAAATCAGGATTCATGACATTTTTTGCCGGCAACCAACCGGAAAAAAGCGTCACACCGCCGCCGAGACTCCATCCCGTAATAGCCACCTTATCCTTATCGATTCTGGGATCTTTAGCCAACGTTTCAAATGCCCGGTACACATCCAGCATCATAGCTGCCATGGTGACTTCCACCTGGGTACCCACGGTCGATTCAATACCTCGGCTGGCAAAACTTTTGACTTCAAATGTGGCAATCCCCATTTCTCGATACATCTGAAGATATTCAAAATGATGATTCATCCACCCCAGGCTTCCAGCCACACCAATCACCAGGGGTACTTTTTTATCACCCATCTGATCCGGCATTTTGAGAACACCATGTACTTCTTGTGGTTCCTGTTGATCCAAGGCAGAAAGAACATCATTAAAACCAAAGGGGTTTGCACTGGTAAAGGTAATGGTTTCTCCCTCATTTGAGTAGAGGAAGGAAAGTAAAATACTGAAAATAATGGATCGCTTAATCATAAGAAGATGCTCCAGTTGTTAATGGAAAATAAAAACAATATGTTCAATAAATTTCAAATATTTTTGCCTGATTTTCCGTGATGCCATTATCGTTAATCACTTGAACATGAATCGTATGATTCCCTACAGATAATGTGGGGAATTCTCCCAGCCACATATGTGCATTAATGGGCATATCCTCAACATTTGGATATAGGTCGGGATACAGTTGAATGAGTCGGTTAATATAAGGGTCTTCGGCGGTCACCGCTTTTTTTAGCCATATTTCGTTTCCGTCAATGGTACAGGATACGATTGTTTTTGGTCCACCGAAAAAAACGTTCACGGCCAGAATGGATGTATCCATAGAAGCAGTTGTCATTCTATCCGAAGGGCTGCTGATTCGGAAGGTTTGGTTCGGATCGCTTTTGCTTGGCATAAATTCATAATTGAAATTGTTTTTAGAAAAATCGAACATAAAATACCCGTTAGGTGTGCCGTCATAATGAAAGCCGTAGGGAACGCCGTTAGCCTGGATGGGACCATACCACCAGGCGCCGCACCCGGCACCCAGGTTCAAATTTCGGAACTCAGCTTCACCCGTCCACCCGTGGTCGGCTGTCAGTTCCATATTTTCTAAGTAATGCATATGACCGGAAAGCGCCAGAATTTTATTTCGATCATGTACCATTTTATACAGTTGATCTCGATTGGTCAATTCAACTCTTTTTCCTTTATATACATCGGAGATAATGGGAATATGGCTTAGAAAGACTATTTGTTTATCTGATGAAACAAGAGACAGATCATTTTCTAGCCACGCTGTCTGATTGTCATGGAGTTTCCCAAGGTAGGATCCTTTTTTATTTTTTTCCACATTCCATCCTTTATAAAACACCGTATTTAAGGCAATAAAATGAACGTTGCCATATTCAAACGAATAATAATCAGGACCAAAATAAGTGCGCCAGGTTTCTTTCGCCAATGAATCGGATGGGGCTCGATAATTGATATCATGATTCCCGAATATATGCCAAATGGGTATTCCCAATCGGGAGACTTGTTCAAGATAATAGGGGTAAAGGGAAAGATCGTCGTACATGATATCGCCAAGGGGGATATAAAATTCCGCATCTTTCTCCGTCAGCATTTTATTTAAAATTTCATCCCGGAAGTATCGCACTTCTGCAGAGTCCCGTGGTTGGGGATCTCCACTGATAATGGCTCGGATTTTATCGCCGCGATTCTTGGATTTATATAGAGGGAAAGCCAGTTTTTCAGGCAAGGGAATCGGATCAGTAAATCCTTTATATTTTAGGTTGTCCGGGCCTTTCTTCAGCCGAATATTTTTATAATACTGTGGAATATTATAGTCATTCACCGGCACTTTCCATCCAGAAGGCTGCATGATAAAAACCACATCATTGCTATCGGCCACAATGTGGAAGAAGCCTTTTCGATCGGTTAAAACAATATCCCTTCCGTTGGAAACTGGAATATCTTTGATGCCTTTTTCACCGGAATTATGAATACCGTCTTTGTTTTTATCATGGAAGACAGATCCGGAGAGTTGCACCTGGGCATTCAGGAGGGGAAATGCACAGATTATTACAACGATAATAGAAAATGCTAAACGGTTCATCATATTTCCTTTGAGTTGGGTAACACTTATATTGGATTCAATCAAAATTTGATTTTTAATTTACTACAATCTCGAATCAATTAATAAATTCATAAGTGGACTAATTTTAGTGAATTACTGACTTATTTAAACCGAAATTCCCAAGCTGATTTTGGCTCGAAAAATTTAGATAGAAGATCGTAAAAAACCTTATGAGAAAAACAAATTTTAGAAATATTGCAATTATTGCCCATGTAGATCACGGTAAAACCACCCTTGTGGATGGACTTTTGCAGCAAAGTGGCACTTTCCAGTCCCACCAGAAAGTGGAAGAACGCGTCATGGATTCCATGGATTTAGAAAAAGAGCGTGGCATTACCATCACAGCGAAAAATACGGCCATTCAATATAAAGATGTAAAAATCAATATAATGGATACACCGGGTCATGCGGATTTTGGCGGGGAAGTTGAACGAAGCTTAAATCTGGTAGATGGCGCATTGCTATTGGTGGACGCAAGTGAAGGCCCATTGCCTCAAACGCGGTTTGTTCT
>Ga0208411_1002431_pt1 | contig 11321 bp, 10 predicted proteins | sample ETN01SmetaG_4_FD_185793 | JGI IMG/M metagenome (GOLD analysis project Ga0208411, IMG submission 185793) | Marine microbial and viral communities from oxygen minimum zone, Eastern Pacific Ocean - ETNP2014F12-01SV261 (SPAdes) (version 2) | ecosystem: Environmental > Aquatic > Marine > Oceanic ...
GCCCCCCCGGCCCCCGAAACCGCTTCTCAAATCGCCCCCCCCCGGTCATGCTTTAAGCCAAAGCAAGCAGTGGCAGAGCCCCCGAAAGTCCGTATATCTCAGGTGGGTGTCATATTCAGGCTGGATAGAGAAGTGAATGGCCCTAATTGCACTTAAGCTGTCCGCAGTTATACGAGCATGCTTTTAGACGTATTTGCCGTATAATATGCCGTATATTAGGAATTTCGGCCATGATACGAGCATAAGCCGTTGATATAAATGGCGTCCCCTAGGGGATTCGAACCCCTGTTGCCGGCGTGAGAGGCCGGTGTCCTAGGCCTCTAGACGAAGGGGACGCGGAGAGGGGCTAGCACGAGAAAAAAAGTCTTACCCCATCACCCCATTGCCCGCAAGGCCGCGGGATTCCCCGCTCTATTTTGATTTTCCTCCTCATCTGTCGGAGGTTAAGAATAGCCGGGAAACCACCCTCAGCTTCTGAGCCCGACCGGATTGATCCAGAACGGAAAGTTTACGGCCTTCCCGCGCTCCCCTTCCATTACTTGTCCTGGCGGTGATAGGTGCCGATGAGTTAGACCTTCTCCTTACGAATCCCGTCGACAAGTGTCATGGCGGTTTGCCACTCTTTTCTCTGGGCTTTCAGGAACCCAGATCCGCTGAGCCAGGCGATTGCGCGGACGAGTGCCGCCTCCAAAGAGCCTGCTTTAAACCCAAGTTCGGTTTGTGCCTTAATCGACTGGAACTTCGAGGACGAACGGGCCAATTGCACCCCAGCGAGTGGCGCCGTCGGCGGCTTGTGGGTGAAGTGGTCTGAAACAAATTCATTAACGGCGCTGGTGACGAAAGCCAGCCAATAGGGAATGCAGTGCTTTGGCATGGCCTGCCCAGTCAGGCGCTCCACCATCATAAGGAACTGGCTGAACGCGACGTCCTCTCCGCTTAGGATGTACCTTTCGCCGACCCGGCCCTTTTCCGCTGCTAGAACATGTCCGCGCGCGACGTCCTCCACGGGCACTAGGTTGAGTTGGCACTGCAAATAGGCCGGAAACGTTCCCGTGAGAAACCCCTGTAGCATCCGCGTTGGCGGTGTCAATTTCCAATCGCCGGGACCGATCGGCAAGGTCGGGTTGACAACAACGACAGGAAGCCCAGCCGAGGCGGCCTCAAAGGCGGCCCTTTCCGCAAGGTATTTAGATTTACAATACGCACCCGGCATGTTGCTGAGGCCGGACAAATGAACATCCCCATGGATTGAGCCGTCCGTTTTGGCATTTCCTTTCAGGATCGATTCGGTGGAAGTGTGAACTATGCGCTCAACGCCGGCCACGTGCGCAGCTTGCAACACAGCACGGGTTCCTTCGAAATTGGTTTGGTAGAACGAGACCTTATTCCGAGCCCACAGGTTTGGATCGGCGGCAAGATGGTAGACCCGCCGGGCTCCTCGCATCATCTTCCGGAGGACCGGAGCGTCAAGGACCGACCCTTTAACAACCTCAGTTTCCTTCGGAAGCGGCTCGGGACTACAGTCGATGTCGAGAACCCTCACGTGTTCGCCCTGCTCGACGAGTTGACGAACCAAATGACGACCGATAAATCCCGCTCCTCCGGTAACAAGTGAAATATCGCCGGTCATATAACCAATCTTCCCCAGCCAGGCCTAAGATGGATTCTGCAAACACCAAACACATGGTCCTCCTTTTCCCATCATGAAAGAGTGGACCACTTCGGTGGGGGAGGATCATCGCCAAGTATCAATCCGTCCCTAGGTACTGACGTTAGACAAATGCACGTCATAAAAACAATAGAAACTTCTAGGCCTGTTTTCTAACTCGGGCTTCTTCCTCGGAACAGAACCATCGCGCACCCTTTGATTCGTCGATTTGCGTCGGCCCGTAGTATCGCCCGCCGGTTTCGAAAACCATCGTTCCAACGGACCGAGAACCGGTCATGTACTAACATTGCAAATGGACCAGTTGATGGGAGCAGGCAAGAACCTTTCCTGACCCGACTGAAGAACAGATCAAAAAATGGCGGGTCAAATTGGTGGATGGATCACTGTTATAATAATAGGGTATTTTTATCCAATGAGATGTTTTGAAGCTGTAACTACTTATGGATCAAGAATAATTTTTGTCAAAGGGGAGCCTGACTGTGAAAGCGTCTGATTTGTTAGTTAAATGCTTAGAGGAAGAGGGCATCGAATACATATATGGGCTGCCGGGTGAAGAAAATGCTGATTTTATGATGTCCCTTAAAAAATCTAAAAAAATAAAATTTGTTCTCTGTAGACATGAGCAAGGAGCCGCGTTCATGGCGGATGTTTATGGTCGACTCACTGGTAATCCGGCAGTTTGCTTGGGAACCTTGGGACCAGGAGCTACTAACTTGGTTACTGGTGTCGCCGATGCGAATATGGACCGAGCGCCTATGATTGTATTGACTGGACAAGCAGATACGAGACGCATGCATAAAGAATCGCATCAAGTCATGGATACGGTGAATATGTTTCAACCCATTACCAAGTGGAATGTATCTATTGCCCATCCTGATAATATCCCAGAAATCGTTCGGAAAGCGGTGAAAGTTGCTAGAACGGAAAAACCTGGTGCCTGTCATATAGAATTGCCTGAGGATATTGCCAAACAAGATAGTTCGATATCCCCGTTTCCGGTAAAACGAACCCGCAGACCTTATCCAGATCCCAAAGCTATTAAAGAAGCTATAGCTGTCATCGAAAGTGCCGACCATCCAGTGGTTTTAGCTGGGAATGGATGCGTTCGGAAACGAGTATCTAAACAACTGAGAAATTTTGTGAACTATACGGGGATGGGGGCGATCAACACATTTATGGCAAAGGGCGCTATTCCAAGAAATGATCCTCACTGCTTGTATACAATGGGATTGCAATCTCGGGATCATATCTCTTTGGAAATGGAGAAAGCGGATTTAGTGATTGCTGTAGGCTTTGATATGGTGGAGTACCATCCATGTCTTTGGAATAAAGGCAATGAAAAGAAAATTATAAATATAGACTTCCTCCCTTATGAAATCGATATCAACTACCAAGTTAGAGTAGATATTCATGCCGATATAGCGGCATCTCTTTGGGAACTTAATCAGTATTTCAAAAATCGATCTAGTTTGCTAGATCCAGATTGCTATGCTTCGGTGCGTAGGACCATGATGGAGGATTTTTCACAATATAAGGACGATAAAACTAAACCATTAATAAAACCCCAAAAAGTTCTCTGGGACGTGCGCGAAGTTATGGGGCCAGGGGATATTCTTTTGTCCGATGTGGGTGCCCATAAAATGTGGATTGCCCGTTATTATCAGTGTGATGAACCTAATACCTGCCTTATTTCCAACGGATTTTCTACGATGGGTTTTGCCTTGCCTGGTGCCTTGGCCGCAAAGCAAGTATTTCCGGATAAAAAAGTTTTAGCAATTTGCGGGGATGCCGGAGGGCTCATGAATATTCAGGATTTGGAAACAGCCGTTCGTATGGGAATTAATATGGTGGTAATGATTTGGGAGGACCACGAGTACGGATTAATTAAGTGGAAGCAACAAGACCAATTCCAAGACCACACCGATTTGAAATTTTCCAACCCGGATTTTGTAAAACTTGCAGAGGCGTTTGGATGTTGGGGTAAAAAAGTTAAATGTTCGTCCGATATAAAATCCAATTTGGAAGAAGCTTTTAATTGTGGAAAACCTGCCGTATTAACTTTGGATATTGATTACAAAGAAAATATGAAACTTACAGAACATTTAGGCCGTATTATTACCTCGGACTGGTCATGGGCATCTAGCCCTTCTGCCTGAATTTAAATAACCACCACAGCACCCGGTAGGCACCAGCACGGCTGGCCACAGTTCCATCACAGGCGGTATCGCGCTAAGCTGTCTGCCATAAAACGACTACTCATCATTTTCTGCTTACCTGCCCTCCTTCTGCTCGGCGGACCGTCGGAAGGTTATGCCTGTGAGGATTGGAAATTGAAAAATAGTGTAGGTCCAATTTTTTTCGGCGAGGTTATGGTCTCGAAGGAAATATTTAACTGCGTTAACGCCTACCTATCGAGGCTGAAACGGTTCTGTAGTGAGGACATGAACCTTGGCACGGGGCCGGTTTAGACAGTTGCGCGCCCTTGTCCTACAGCATATTTCGGTTGAGCATCCTGGCATTTTCCGCGATTTCCTGGCGGATGATGGCATAATCTGGGACGTCGTTGAACTGGATGAAGGCGAACACATACCCTCTCTAGAGGGCTACGACGTCCTGTTTGTCATGGGCGGTCCGATGGATGTCTGGGAGGAGGACACGCATCCATGGTTAGTGGCGGAGAAGGCGGTGATTTGCGAATGGGTGCGGCAAGATAAACCTTTCCTCGGGTTTTGCCTTGGGCATCAACTCTTGGCCGCCGCATTGGGCGGAGAGGTTGGTCCGACGGCAGCGCCAGAAGTCGGTATCATGGATGTTTCGCTGACGTTGGAAGGTTTGAACGACCCTTTGTTCTCGGGTCTGTCAGAATCGCTGACATGTATGCAATGGCATTCGGCTGCTGTTTCTAACCTGCCCCCAGGGGCGGTGACGTTGGCAAGCAGCGAGGTTTGTCCAATACAGGCCTTCCGGGTCGGGAGTATGGCGTATGGTTTGCAGTTCCATATCGAGATAACGGACACCACAGCAAAGGAATGGGGCTGCGTACCGGAGTACCAGAAATCACTTCAAACGGTCCTAGGCGCCGGGGCCCTGACGAAGCTTACAGCTGAAATCGATACAGCGCTGCCTATTCTGAATAAGACCGCCCGACAACTCTACGTCAACTTCATGACGCTGATCCGCTGATCTCCCCCCACTTTTTCATTTTTTCCTCCACTCCCACGGCTTCATAAACTCCCCAGCCCACATGCCAGCCCGTGAAGCCTCTGCCGTATTTTCCTCGTCGACATAATCCATCGAATAGCGCCGATACGCCAACGCCCAACCCTGTTCAACCAATAGGGCGTTAATATCTATCTGCCCCTCGGCCATATAGCAGACGGCAACAATCCGCCCGTATCGGTCAGTATCCTTTTGCTGGCACGTTACCCAATGCTCTTCGATGATACGGGCCAGCGCCCAAGTTGCCTCCTGTCCACACGTATACTCCTGCCCTTCCCTTGTGCATGTCTGCTTGGCTTCGGGCGCGTCTATGCCGTGAAGGCGGATGCGCTGACCGGCTAGTTCAATGGTGTCGCCATCAATAATGCGAGGCTTGCCAGAGAAGTCGCCCGCATGGACAGAGCTCTCTACCGATGTTCCAGAGAGGATGCCAAGTGCATCTTGCTTTGAGGAAAAGCTTTGCCCCGCCAACTTCCCCCGGTGGCAGTGGTAGCCCCCCAGCTTGCGGTTGTGGTGGCAGCCAAGACCGTCCAGCCCGCCGCCATGGGCATGGGCAGTCAACGGGACGGTGAGGAGCATGATTGCGAGCAGCCATTTCATGGGCATCAGCTTAACGCTATGCTGCTGGTTCATAAACCTGTTCCCTTGCTCCATCTTGGTTTTGGACCGGCTAGGGCCTCGCGGGCGAGGTCGAACATAGAATCAAGACTTTTTTGGGCCTTTTCATCCCCCTGTTCGGCGGCCCTTCCTAACCACACCATCGCCTGCATATAGTCCTCGGCCACGCCTTTGCCATGGCGATATGCGAAGCCAAGGTTGCGCTGGGCCTTGGCATGTCCCTGCTCGGCAGCCTTGCGGGTCCACACCACCGCCTGTATCCAGTCCTGAGCCACGCCTTGGCCATTGGCATACATGAAGCCGAGGGTGTACTGGGCATCGGCATCCCCCTGCTCGGCGGCCTTGCGGAACCATTCCACCGCCTGTGAGTAGTCCCGCGCCACGCCTTGGCCTTTGGCATACATGAAGCCGAGGTTGTGCTGGGCATCGGCATCCCCCTGCTCGGCGGCCTTGCGGAACCACGCCGCCGCCTGCACATCATCCTGGGCCACACCTTGGCCCTTGGCATACATGAAGCCGAGGTTGTACTGGGCAACGGCAACCTCCTGTTCGGCGGCCTTGCGGGTCCACGCCGCCGCCTGCACATCATCCTGGGCCACGCCTTCGCCACGGCTATACGCGAGGCTAAGGTTGTGCTGGGCCTCGGCATCCCCCTGCTCGGCGGCTTTCCGCCACCACTTCACTGCCTGCACATCATCCTGCGCCACGCCTTCGCCACCGTGATACATAATGCCGAGGTTGTACTGGGCAACGGCAACCCCCTGCTCGGCGGCCTTGCGGAACCACTCCACCGCTTGTGAGTAGTCCCGCGCCACGCCTTTGCCCTTGGCATACATGAAGCCGAGTCTGAACTGGAACTCGGCATCTCCCTGTTCGGCAAGCGGCCTGACCCTGGATGCGAATTCTTCACAAAACTCCCTGGATTTCAGCTTGGCAGCAATAAAGCCATCCAGACTGAAAGAGTCTTCCGGTATATCGAATTTACCTGCCAACTCTTCCGGGGCAATGATGGTCGCCTCGATTGCATGCCCCTTTTCCAGTAGGGAGATCAGCTTTTCGTCTGCCACGAGGCCGAAATTGGCTAACGTTAGATATGATGTAAGATTACCAACAAGCCCCAACATGGATTCTCTCTGAAGCCGGGTATTGCCAATCTGGAATTGAAATGTGGCATTGCTGCCCTTGAAGTTTTCCAGTCCTTTCTCGTGGGTCGACCAGGTGATCAACAGGAGATCTCTGTCGCATTGTCCTACTTGTTTGATCAGGCGGAACTTGTGGCCGTGGACGGTATTACCGTTGGCAGCGTAATGCACCGTCTCCGAATCAGTGGACACACTCCAGTCCTTGTATTCCCATGAATTTTCACCGGCATTCGCATAAGGCATCATCGCGAAACAAAAAAAGAGGGTTCGTAAACCAAAATCCATTTTTTTCATCGTTCATTCTTTCTTTAAGCAGACGTTTCACTGGTGTTTTCCCGACCCAACCCTTAATTGCCAGTGAGAAAGGCCAGGTAGCTCGTGTTGGTTGGCTCTATGCTTTCGAAAACACGCCAGTGGAGAAACACCAGGAGTAAAACCGCGGAAACGGCGTTAAGAACATTTGATCCAAGTGAGGCGTATATCTTTCTCGTGGATATTTTGTAGCTCATCATCTGTTCCTCCGTTGGATCGCCCGGGGCCGTTTATGAACCAGGGCATTTTTGTCAGGCCAGGTGCCCCCGGAACCATGCTGCAACCTTGTGGTGAAGCCGGGGACCTTCTTCCCAGTCGTGAAGCCGGACTTCCTTGAGCCACCCTTCCCAAAGGAGGCCGGGGACCCGGTCCATTTGAGGCTTCGCCTGGCCTTCCTGGAATGCTGTCTCTTGTTCCGGAGTCTTTTCCAGCACCGCATTTTGCAACAGGCGATCTTGCTGCAGAGAATCTTCATGCATCTCATCCTTGCCTCCGTCCGGTTTCTCATTTTCAGAAACGGCTCCGAAAATGGTCTTTAATGAAATCTCGGCACGTCGGTTCTGCGGTTCCCTGATGCCATCCCCGGTGACAATGAAGGGCATGCTTTCACCTAGCCCCTCCACCAAAATGATGACGTCCTTCATCCCCCGGTCACGGATTGCCTGCTTCACGGCCTCGGCGCGACGGTAGGAGAGTTCTTCGTTGTAGGTAATGGGACCTGAACTGTCCGTATGAGCCCTGATCACGATCTTACTGGCGGGATTTGCCAGTGTTGCTTCGATCACACTGGTGATGACGGCGATTGCGAACTCGTCGAGTTCCACACTGTCAAAATCGAAAAAAATGGTGTGGCTCGTATAACCTAAAAGTGAGGGTGTCCCGTTCATCTGCAGGGCGCCATCAACCGATCCATCTGCCACGATCTGCTCTTCTCCACCGGCGGTGACCCGGTTGCCGCCAAATGTAACGAGTGCGCACACCATGATTGCAGTGGCCTTGTGGGTTCTGGAAATTCTATTCATTAGTCAGTCTCCTTTATCTTGGTTTAGGTTGCCGTCATCCTGGTTAGAAGCCCCGCCCCCCAAGGGGGGGGAGGTCAGAGAGACCACGGGGGGGCGGGGCCAGAGCCAGAGACATCACTTGCTAGACGCCCCTGCCCCGTTCGTATTAAGTCTTTCTTCCTTTCCACCCCCCACCTGGAGGTGAGATTGCGTGGCCGTGCCGGGGCCATGCGGGGTCACACCATTTCCCAGGCGGTCCCGTTTAAGGGGGGGCTCGTCTGGCACGCAGTCCTGGATTGCAATAACCTTGTCTGTCAGTGGAATCCTGATTTGCAGCTTTTTCATTGTCTTATCCCTTGGTTGAAAATATTTTCGCATCGGGTTTTTCCTCCTTCATGAACACCGGACGTGTTTTCCTGACGGTTTCACCCCCGGACTTATTTTTTGTGAAATCAGCTTGGAAAGAAGTGGCGGGAGGGTTCTTCATTCCGGTATTTGCCCCCGTGTCAGCTGCATGACGGACGTCGCCCAGCAGCTTGCCGCCACGGAAGATCCGCAGTCCGGTATAGGTGATCCTCCCAAACACCTTCGCCCCGGGGTGAATAATGAGGCACCCCTTCACAAGGAGGCTCCCCTCGAAGATCCCCCGGATTTCGGCATCTGTAACGGTCACGTTTCCAAAGACGGTTCCTGTTTCGGAGATCTTCAGCCTGTAGCAACTGGCTGACGCCTCGAGTTTCCCGCTGACGATAAGGTCTTTGCAGATGATCGTTTCCCCCCTAAGGGAGATGCCATCACCTATGACGAGAACGCCGGGGTTGTGTTTTTTCTTGGATTGCTCATCACGATTCGTGATGAGGTCTTGAATGTCAGGATGCCATTTTTGGCCTCGGCCTGAATTTGGCCGGCCCGCGGAGACAACCAGGTTTTCCTCATGACGTTCGAGGTCATCGGATATCGGGGTCGGACTGGTCTGTTTTAGAGTTTTGTTCACCGCTTCCTCCATCAAATGATGGAGAAATTATTGCAATAAGTTTTGGTGAAAATTTGGCCGGAGTTTGGTTATTTCGTGGTCATTTCAAGGCTAAAATGTGGCAGCCCCGGCAGCTACAGATTTAAGAACCTTATTTTCTGAACCTGTAACCAACGCCGTATATGGTTTCGATCATGTCGAAGTTCGGATCAATGGCCTTGATTCTCCCACGGATCCGCTTGATATGGCTGTCGATGGTCCTGTCATCAACGTGGATATGCTCACCAAAGGCTGCGTCCATGAGCTGGTTTCGGCTTTTAACGTGGCCGGGATTTTTAGCCAGAGACTGAAGAAGCTGAAATTCCGTCACCGTCAGGTGAATGCTCTCCCCCTTCCACGTGCATTCATGGCAGTCCTCATCAAGGATAAGATCCCCTCTCTCTATTGAATTCCCTTTAGTGGAGAGATCTTTATCTCCATCTGGCGGCCGTGGGCTTCTTTTCAGTATGGTCCGAACCCTGAGGAGCAGAAGGTCCTGGGAAAAGGGTTTTCTTATATAGTCATCGGCCCCGAGCTTGAGGCCTTCCATTTCATCTTCCTGTTCATCACGGGAAGTGAGAAATATAACCGGCACATCGGATTGTTCCCGTAATCGGGTCAGCGCTTCCTTTCCGTCCATGATTGGCATGTTTATGTCGAGGACGACAATATCTACAGGGCTCTTACAAAGAGATGATAAGGCTTCAGCGCCGTTTGTGAATGTGGTGACGTCATATCCCTCGTTCTGGAAAGTCTTTGAAAGAGACACCAGGAGGTTTGCATCATCATCCACGAGGGCGACCTTGCTCATGATCTTAGCTTCACGATCATTCTCTTGGAGCAAGACCAATTACGAACCTTGCCCCCGTGACATGGCCCTCGTCAGAATGTCTGTTTTCCACCCATATCCTGCCCCCAAGCGTATTGATTATCTGCCGAGATATTGCCAGCCCGAGGCCAGAGTGAAAGGTCTCTTCTCCCGAGGGACGGCTGGAATAAAACCTATCGAAGACAGAGTTAAGGTTTTCTTCAGGAATACCCGGCCCCTCGTCATCCACAGTGATCCTGATCTCATCATCCTCCCTGGTTAAGACAACGATTACGCTGGCCTCAGGCGGGCTGAAGCTCACGGCATTGGACAGGATATTTTCCAGCACCTGGACAAACCTGTCGGGGTGGACCTCAATCACGTAGTCGTCACTCCCTGAGGCAGAAACCCTGATTTCACACCCCCCGGATGTTGTCTCAATATTCTGACATACCTGCGGAACGAGTTCTGAGAGATCAATTTTCTCCAGCGTTTCGTTATCAAGCTCATTGCCGAGCCCGGAAAAATCAGAAATGTCGGAGACGAGTCGGTCCAGTCTGCCTGTGTCACTCAGGACAATGCTCATGAGCTCTTTTCTCTCCACCTCGTTGTTGAGTCTGGACATTGTTTCCACGGCACTTTTGAGGGATGTCAAGGGGCGCCTGATTTCATGGGAAACATCAGATGAAAATTTATCCATGGCCTCGATTCTCGCTCTAAACCCTTCGACCATCTTATGGAGTGCGGAGCCCAAGCCAGACACTCTCTTGTCCAGCCTCGTTCCCCTCTCAAACCGGATGCCGGCATTGGTCGGGTACAGCTGAATTTTTTTTGTTGTTTTCTTGAGGGCTTTGAAAGGGAGAGTAAGGCTCCAGAGAAAAGGAACCATCAGAACCGCGGATACTAAGATGAAGCAAACCAGAACCCTGAGAACATCGAACAGGAGTTTTTGCCTGGCAGCAGTGACAGAAAACTCCTTATCAGAAGAGAGGACGACACCTATCACCTCCTCATCAACAATGATGGGGGCTGCCGATGTGAAGAACAGCCTTTTATCCGCCAGGAGTCTTGTTTTGTTTTCTGTGACGCCCCCAAAGGCATTTTGGACCTCATCCAGGCTATTTGTATCAAACTCTATATCGTCAATTTCAGAAAAAGTGTGGCGGCTTTCCTCCCTTCCCCAGCCCATAAGATATAGCAACAGATCATCGGCAAGCTTCTCATGGAGAGAAGGTGGTGGCAGAGTTTTGTCCGGAGAATCTGTGGTGAAATCCAGTTCGTCGTAAAAAAAACGGTTGTCAGCGACGAATTTTCTCTCAGGGGATACAACGCGGGTATGGATAAAGGTGGCACGTGAGAGGCCGCGAAGGACTTTCTGGCTCTTCTGAAAATTGAGCTTGGGATCACCAGCTTTGTCTTGGGGGCGGTTATTCTCAAGGGCCCCTTCTGCCAGTTTCGCGACCAGAAACCGGCTGTTGTTATCAAGCTCCTCGAGCTGGGCGGCATCATCCTGGAGAAAGACAAGAAGCAGGGAGATCGC
>Ga0208411_1002434_pt1 | contig 11312 bp, 4 predicted proteins | sample ETN01SmetaG_4_FD_185793 | JGI IMG/M metagenome (GOLD analysis project Ga0208411, IMG submission 185793) | Marine microbial and viral communities from oxygen minimum zone, Eastern Pacific Ocean - ETNP2014F12-01SV261 (SPAdes) (version 2) | ecosystem: Environmental > Aquatic > Marine > Oceanic ...
ACTGTTAGCAATCATTAGCAAATTGAAATGTATTGACCCACTTAATGTTTTTATTGTTTCCCACCTCTTTGTAAAAAAGTGGGGATGGGGTAAAAAAATAAATACCTTGTTTATCGATATTAGCTTGGTCACAATATGGACACACTGCCCCGTAAATGCAGTTATTGTTATAGGATTGCTGGGTTCGATTCCCAGGCGTTCCCCCCATTTAAAAAGCTCTGTTTATGTCAATAAACAGAGCTTTTCTATTTAATAAGATGTGTACCTGATATTTATCGACTTTTTACTTTAATTATATTAATACGTCTAGTAATAAGGTAAATCAAATAGTACCAAATAAGTGCAATAAATATATTGACTAAAATATAGACAGGCCACTCGCCGAAAAATCGTTCTATATCCAATGTTGGTTCACGCAAATCCAAGAGATTTTGGTTAAATATTGAATTATAAATAATGATAACTCCTGTATAGATAAACATGGATTTTATTGCGGTCCAACCTGCATTATTTGAAAGCATGTGCCCCTTTTTAATACAGTAGATTGAAAATGCCAATGGGGCTGTATGTTTCAAAATAAATCCTGCCCAAGACCATGGATATATTTCAAGTGGTGGGGAAACAGGGTTAGGCCAGATGAATAAAGTTAAAAGGTCACCTGTCCAGGCAAAATAGAAAAATATATCAAACAATTTTTGATGGTATTTAGTTGTCAATACAAATGCCAATATTGCGGTTATATTGCATAACCAAAATAATAGATGGGGGTTATGTTGTATGTTATACCAGCCTGTCGTGGACAGAGCATATATGATACAAAGTTGAAGGAGGAGGAGAATCCTTCTGTTGGTTTTTAATGCCCCAAGGAAAAGTATAACAGATAAAATGAGCGTTATTGTTGGAGTTATCAGAAAATATCCTTCTAAGATGTTTCTAACAAATTTTGTCTATCGTTATAGTCTATTTTTCTATTTATCCCATCTCTACTTTTTAGAAAGGGGTTCTATTTTAATAACACCATCTTCTTGGTCTGCACAAACCCTCCTGCCTGTATCTGGTAGAGATATACTCCAGCACTCACAGGTCTGCCCATTGAGTCTGTAGCATCCCACTGGACTGATTTGAGACCTGCCTCTTGGATCGTGTTTACCAGTTGAGTTATTTCCTTGCCAACCATATCATAGATGCTAAGAGTTACCAAGGCATCCAATGGCAAGTCGTACCTTAAAGTCGTAATAGGATTAAATGGGTTGGGAAAGTTTTGGTGGAGACAAAATAACATAGGTACAACTGCCTTTTTCTCTAAAATGAAGCTATCAGATGAGAGAGCTACAAGCTCTCCTGATCCTTCTAAAATATAATCCTCACCACTTGTGGAAGTTAGCACCCAGTTGTGATGCTTCTCATCGTTCAAAATCACATCATAACTAATATTGAGGTATTTATAGGGACTCATTAACTCTATTTCAGCCGTGTTCTCTGTTATCTTGGTGTCACCCTTAAAACGTACATCAAAAGCTCCTGCTGGAGGTTTTGGAGGTAGCTGATAGCTTAGTGTCTCCTTTTCCGGAATGGAAACCCCAAAGTAAAGGTTGTTACCGTTGAAACTGATTTTGTTGACATTATCTAAATTCTTTAGGTCAAAAGCATTTGTTCTGGATGTATTACCACTTGAAATGGAAATGTTCCCGTCCGTACTTGCATATATCCAGTATCCATGCCCCGGTGTTAAAAGGGTGGCATAATCGTATGAATCTGTAAACTCAAAGATCGTCCCCGGAACCACAATGTTTTCGGGGTCGGAAATTCCCGAAAGGCCTACCACGGAACTGATCCCGCTTATGAGATTCCACCCTGTACTCAATTGTAGGGTCATTTCGTTTACTGGTGTTCCGGATAACTGGGTTGTTCCTTCATTTTCAAAGTGGATCCAATAACCGCTACCCATTTGTAGCTCTTCCTCTAGAACATATTGTTCACCATTATAGGAATAAAGTGTGCCTTCGGTTGATTCAGGAAAGACTGTCATATAGTTAGAGTCTTCGACCTCAAGAGGCAATCCAACAAGGTTCCAGTTTTGAGAGTGATCAACTTCAGTGATGTTGTTGGTCCCACCACCCTCCCAGTAAATATCGTCCAGCCCAAACTCACACGATGAGCCATTCACCTCTAATATAACAAACTCATAGCTCAACATTCGTAGATCGATCCATTCGCCTCTGATATCTTCCACGGGTATTGATGCCTGTCCCCAGTTGCCATTCCTTACAAGACCGTATGTGGTTTGATTTGCTGGAAAATCAACATATGACTGATTACCCCAGGCATCAATAATACCGATCTTGAAGGAAATATTGGCTGGGATTTTGATCATAAATTTTAAATGTCCCTCACCAAAATTGAATAGATTAACTGGATGCAAGGACATAATTCCTGCGCCAAACCAGCCTAATCCGGTAGTTTGCCATGATATGCCATTTTCACCTTCGTAAGGTGGAATACTGCCGTCGCCTAAGGTGCCTTCCCAAACATAGATTTCCGCATCATCACCGACTACCAAACCGTTATCAATCGGAGTTGTGTCTGTAAACAGACCAAAGGTCCCTCCCTGGAAAGTGGGCGGCCCGATATGAACCTCCCCCTGCCCGTTCCATTCCATTACCTTTATATAGTCAACATACATATCAGCGGGGAAGGGCATCGAAATTGCTGCTCCGTTTCCACCAAGATAATCTGCATCTGTAAATAATCCGCCTATGGCCAGATTGGCTATAAGATAAAAAGGTTCCTGAAACTCAGCTGATGTACTGTCAATTGGAAATGGTTCTGTGTAAAGATCATGCTCATCCCCATCATCAATAACTGTAAATCGTATACTCTCCTCATCCCAATACATGCGATATGTAAGAAACCTGTCGTTTAGATTATCATAATTGTAGTAGGGTCTGCAATAGTCATCGTCCGGATCCCATGAAATACTGGCGGCACCAGATGGGTTTTCCGGGGTTAAGGCATCATCAGAATAAAACAAAGCGTTGGCACCCACAGCTTGATTCACTGTTGAATTGTCAGCACCATTACCACCATTGTGCTGATCATGTAAATCCCTGAAGGACTGGCGAGAACCCATTTCCATCATATCGAGTTCACCACTACGGGGCCAGCCAAGATTTGATGTCCCAAGCAGCCATACTGCAGGCCACCCTCCAAGGTCAAGATCCGGTACTCTTACTCTGGTCTCAATCACTCCATATTGAACTGAGACTTTTGCTTTTGTGGTCACCTTTCCCGATGTATAGTTTAACGGATTTCCCCACTGGTCAACTATATCTGGACCTGACTCCTGTTTGGCTGTAATGTGCAGAGCATTATTCCCCGGGTTTCCGGGAAGTTCAACTATTTCAACATTTTCTTCCTTGTAGAATTCCAGTTCACCATTGCCCCAGCCCCAGGAGCCATTTCCGGTGATCTTCATCCAGTTATCCAGGTCATTAAAATTTTCTTCCCAAATGACATCTCCGATCTGTGCATAACTAAATTGCAAAGATAGAATGGTAAATAGTAAAATGTTTTTTTTCACAAATATGCTCCTAATTTTTTTAATGATTATTTCACCAACACCATCTTTTTTGTCTGTACAAATTCACCAGACTGTATCCGGTAGAGATAGACACCAGCGCTCACAGGTCTGCCCATATGGTCCGTACCATCCCACTCAACGGACTTAAATCCTGCTCCTTGTGTGGTACCAACTAACTGAACTATCATTCTACCTAACATGTCGTGAACGGTAAGTATTACAAAGTTATCTATAGGTAAGTCGTACCTTAAAGTGGTAATTGGATTGAATGGATTTGGAAAATTCTGGTGAAGGATATAGGTCGTAGGTATTGTTGCCTTGTGCTCTAAGGTAAATCTTTCTGATGATGGGACTGTGATCTCACCGCCGGTACCCTCCAAAATATACTCTTCACCATTTGTGGAAGTTAGAACCCAGTGGTGATGAGCTCCAGAATTCAAAATCACATCATAACTAATATTAAGGCTTTTATAGGGACTCATCACCTCTATCTCAGCTTTGTTCTCTGTTGTTATCTTGGTGCCACCATTAAAACGTACGTCAAAGGCGCCAGAGGGGGGGAGGGGAGGCAGACGGTAACTGAGTTTATTCTTATAGGGAATATCCCTTCCAAAATAGAGAGGAATTCCATTTATGGTCATTTTATTTAATTCGGACATATAAGAAAAAATTTCCTTTCTCTGAACTGAACTAAGAGTAGAGTTCAGTTCAATAGTTCCATCTTCTATTGAATAGATCCAATATGCTTTTCCGGGCTCTATTATCTCAGTATTAATGTATGCTCCCTGGAATCCGTATATGGTTCCTTCTACGATGATATTATCAGGATCAATTATCCCGTTAACGGGGATCTCATCTGAAATCCCTGAAATTAGATTCCACCCCTGTGAAAGCGCTATGGTTAGTTCAGTAATAGATTCCCCTTGAATGACCGAACTTCCGTTAGCATAAAAATTCAACCAATATCCTGTCCCTGGAGCTAGCCCATCTTCATTAAAGTATGTTCCATTAAAACCATAGAGTGAACCGTTAACGGACTCAGGAAACAGATCCTGGGCGTTTGTACTTTCAGCAATTAATGGTAGCCCTACCATGTTCCATCCGGCTGTATGTTCCAATGTCATTCCGGGTGTCATATTTGAAAACACCAGTTTACTCAGATTGAAACCTTCGTCCAAACAGTGGAGACTGAGTTCGTGCTCTCCTTCAGGTATGTACATGTTAATGTTAAGTGGTTCCCAGTTTTGCCAACCTCCTGTTGGAGATATGTTCACCGTTAATATAGGTTCTGAATCTAATTTTATTTGGAGCGTTCCCTGGCCCTGCCCGGCAACATACATACTAACCTCATAGTCATCAGAATACAATGCAGATATGGTATATTTTAGCCACTCATCATCTGTGATCCACCCCACGTTGTAAACGACTTCAGGATCGTCGCACTCCTCAATATCAACACCGTCATTCCGGTAAAACCATCCTTGGTTCCATGAAACCCAGTTGTCGAGGGATGTGGTCTCATATTCCTCATCAACATATGCAGTCTCATTGCCACCGATGTCATAATCCACTGCCATGATCGTTCCCGGTAAGATGTGATCAGAGAAAGGTTTGTTTATGTCTCCAAACTCACCATCCATCAATGAATGAATTACACCTGGATGAAAGATACAGTTGTCCAATAAAAAACTGTCAGCCATATCCATTAGACCGTTCACGGAGGTTGAGATATTAGGTTCCGGACCATTGCCCTCCCAAAAATCAAGGATCAACTGGTAATCTTGGGGAATTATTGTTTCGAGTGGTGATGTGATGGATCTCATCTTTTTATATGTCCACCAGCACCACCCAATGTTATTGTTTTCTAAAGATTGCACAGCGCTGTTGTACCAATGATTTGAGTTCTCTCCAGATTCGCCCATCCAGAGAGGAACATTGTACTGGTTTCTCATATTGAGATGGGATGCGATCTGATCCTGGTCAGATTCACTCCAGTACCAGTGAAAGCTATACACCATATTATTGTCAAAAGGGGGGACCAACTGATAAAAATCACTTCCATACCAGTTCCCCTCGATAAAAATAATATGATTTGTATCGTGCATCCTAACTGCATTCGATATGTCTACGTATACTTGCCTGATAACGCTGTTATCGCTGTAGGCGGGCTCATTGAGAAGGTCATATCCGCCGATCCATCTTTCTGTTGAATATCTTTGGGCTATGGCCCCCCAGATGTCCGCGGTCCACTCTTTATATGTATCATTTACCCATAGCAGAGCCTCCCCATTACTGTCACTGATGTTATTCGGATTTTGCCCTCCTGGAGCACAGTGCATGTCCAAGATAAGATACATTTCATTGTCACTGCACCAATCTAAAAGTTGGTCAATGATCTGAAACCCATCTTCACTATAGGTGCCCTGGCTTTCTGAAATTAGTTTATAATGAAAGGGCAGGCGCACGGAGTTGAATCCCCATTCTGCCAGCTGTGAGATATCTTCCTCGGTAACAAAATTATCTCTATAGGCCTCATAAAAATTATCAGAATTCTCAGTGCCAACCAGATCTGTGATCATATTCCTGATCTCGGTAGGAGACCCAAATCCCGGTATTTTCAACATATAACCCTCCGGTACCAGCCATCCGCCCAGGCCCATACCTTTTAAAATAAAATTTCCTTGGTCTGGGTCCAAGATGGAAGAACCGTATGCCATTAAATAGTCGGAATTTGTACACGGTCCGCATGAGCCAAAGCAGACCGGATCCAATGTAATATCATTTTCCGCAACATCAAGACCCCTGTCCGCATAATCAGGATGATCATTCACGTCACACTCCGGGGGAACGATCTCCCTGTTTTCCCATCCCCCACCGTTGAAGTACTGATAGAGATGGTATCCCTGAGGAACGCTGACAGTTGCCGAATAAATATTATCCTCATCTTCATCTGTCATTTCTATAAAAGAACCTGAATCCCAGTCCACAAAACTGCCGTTAAGGAATACCCCTTCATTGACCGTTTCGTTTGACATGTCAACCTGAAAGGTAACGCTAGTTCTCTGTTGATATACTCTTACATAATCAACCTCTAAATGTACGGGGAAAATATCGTCATCAATGCCCTGCTGACCGCCCCAGGTACCACCTATGGCAATATTTAATAGCAGGTGAAAGCGCTGATCAAAGGGCCATGTTTCATAGTTTTCCTCCTGGTCATTGGCATAAGTAAAATATTGTACATCATCCACATACCACTTGAGATAATCTTTATCCCACTCCAGAGTATAGTCATGGAAACTAGAGGTTGCTCCATTTATATACATTGTCCCCTCCGGAGGCGGTGTTCCGTTCCACCAGTTATAGACCTCTGTGTGCGCGGTCCCGTGGATCACATTGGGATCAAAACCAACATGTTCCATAATATCTATCTCACCACTGTAAGGCCATCCCCCATATACCCAATCTGTGGGGAGCATCCAAATTGCGGGCCAGGTCCCCACGCCACCAGGTAGCTTTGCTCTTACTTCGATTCTGCCATATGTCCAATCACCTTGGTCCCTTGTAACCATACGGGCGGAAGTATAATTTGCCCCGCCATAATTTTGAAGAAGTGCCTGTATAACCAGGTGTCCATTTTCTATAAAAGAATTACTAGAATTATTGGTGTAATATTGAGCTTCTCCATTTCCCCAGCCCCAGTCACCGGTACCTATATCATAGTCCCACTTACTCTCATCAATTTCCGGTCCATCGAACTCATCCGACCATACCAAAACCCATCCTTCTTCATATCCACCACCCTCAGAGTTTTCACAGGAACCGTACAAAACAGGTTCCAGTGTAGTATTTTCATTGGGAACGGTGATATACCTGTTGGTGTACCCATAATTTGTGTTTGTACAGGGACTTCCTTCCGCTAATGATTCCAGATTCCATTCGCAGTTGCCGAATTTAAATTCGTGATATTCATCTGGATTCAGATTGAGAGTGGTTGCCCAGATAAATCCATCAACCTGAGAAAGGGTCTGAAACCAGGACCAGTTACTAAAAAAACTACCGCTGATAGTGGGAGGGCAATCCAGGTCCACAGTTTCATTTGTCATATCCACCTGGAAAGTGACATTAACACCGGATACAATAACCGGATACAGTAACATAAAAAATATGATTCTTTTAATAAAACTGATATTCATTTCAGCTATACTTTATGACTAGATATCATTGAATCTATATTATAATGAAGATATCACATACGATTATAGAATAAAAAAAAACAATAAAAGCCACATGGTATCTAATGATTTAATTAGATAGATGATTCATTGTTTTTTTTATTATATTTCTTTTCTTTTGAAAAGAGAGGAGGCAATGCATAAACTTAAAAGGGAGTAGATATTTATATGACTTAAGCACTGCCTCCCACAATCAATATTTCTTACTTAATAAGTATCATCTTTTTCACGGCTGTAAAGGAATCTGACTGCAGCATATAGATGTAGACCCCACTGGAGACAGGAACACCAACATGATTCATACCGTTCCACGTGACAGTATGAATTCCAGCCTTTACATGGCCTTCAACAAGCTCAATGATCTTTTGACCGGTAAGGCTGTAAATGTTTATGGACAGATCACTGTTTTCCGGGAGTGAATAACTTATGGAAGTTGTAGGGTTAAAGGGATTCGGAAAATTCTGGGACAGAGCAAATTCCGTAGGAATAGAGGACACCTTGTTCAGTGTAAAGTGATTCATATTTCCATCCACTACAATGTTTCCAGAGCCTTTCAACTCGTATTCATTCCCTTCACTGGAGACCAAAATCCATCTCATGTTATTACCCGCATTAATACTTACAGAGTATGAGATAGAAAGGTCTTGAGTGTTATTCATTATTTCTATAGCACCGGATGTTTCTACCATTTTTCTGTCTCCAGCAAAACGAACATCAAACATTCCTGTTGGAGGTTTGGGCGGTAACTGATAGCTAAGCATTTCTTCATCAGGGATTGATATACCAAAATACAGATTCCCCTCATTAAAACTGAGTATATTTGCCTTTTTTGTCAGGTCTGTGAATGAATAGAAACTTGCTCTTGCGGCACCTCCTGCGGAAACATGGACCTCACCACCACCACTTGCGTTGATCCAGTATCCCTGTCCCGGTACAAGAGTTGATGAATTTTGATAGGTCCCGCTAAAACCATATAGAGTGCCAGGTACAATAATACTCTCTGGGTCATCAACTGCACTGATATCGACCGGCAGAGTAACGCCGGAAATCATATTCCAGCCTTGGCTCAGTTCAAGGGTCAAAGAGTTGATAGCATCTCCCATTAATTCATCTGAGCCTGTATCAGAAAATACCAGCCAATAGCCTGCTCCCGGTGTCAGTTCTGACTCAGGGGTGTATGTTCCGGTAAAACCATATAGGGTACCTGCCACTGATGAAGGAAAGAGGTCACCATAGGCACTGCTCTCAACCTCCAGGGGCAATCCTACCATGTTCCAGCCTTCACTGTGATCTATAGTTACACCGCCAGTTTCACATCCCTCACAAGTAAATTCTATATCATCAAAGCCATAGTTGGCATCGCCGCCATTGTCCCAACGGGTTGCAACAAGCACCACAGTCATTCTAACGGTATTTTCGGGTAGGGGATATGTAGCTGAAAATAAGTTCCACTCATCGCTCACTCCCTGCTGAATGGTTTCAACACCTCCAGGTATCAGTGAAGTATTGAACTCATCGTAAAACTCTAACTTCAGTGCTGCAAAGTCTCCACCAGCACCACCAGGAGTGACGTCCTTAATCCATGAGCTGAATGTCCAGGTTTCACCTACGTTAACAGGAATATTCTGCTGATAGGCAACAGCCCAACCAGTTCCTCCAACATTGAGCACCAGGTACTGTTCACCGGTATGTGCGTCTCCGCTCCCAATAGTTGCGGGGCTTGAGGCAGATCCGTTTTCACAAAACCATCCGTCTGGAACGCCATCTTCATCAGTATCTTCTTCAAAACCAGGGTTAGTGATGCCGGAAAAATCATCCAGACACGCAACATCATTTGCGCAGTTGGAATCATCACAATCTATATCCCCATCCCCATCATTGTCAATCCCGTCACTGCAGTCTGTCTCAATATTTGAACAAAAGCCGTCTCCACAGAAGCCAAAACACGCGTTAATAACCATACTCTGTTCCCCTGTCTCAAGGTGCCTGTCATTATAGGGTGGAACGGCACAGTCCTGTCCCGTTAGATCCTCCTTACAGCCCCAATCGGAGCAGAACCCATTGGTAAAGGTATAATCCGTAGCAAAGTTTGTATCCAGCTGTACAGTGAGGGTCCATATGTCGTCCCCATCATCATCGCTCATAGGGTTATCCCCCGGATTGCCGAATGTACCACCACCAGCAAGGTAGGCCCCCTGCTCTGAGGTAGGAACACTGCTCATGTCCAGATTAAATGTAACACTTACACCTTCGGTGGGGATATAATCAGATGGACCCAAAATTAGGTTATCGAACATGACATCCGATGCAACACCACCCGATTTAATCAAAATATAATAGACCCCGGTCGCTGAAGCCTGAAAGACACCGGGAGGAGCTCCAATCATGGATGGATTTCCACCGCACGCATTAGCAAAATCTGTATCCCATTCCCACGGAGCAGAAGACCCGCAGTCCCAGAAATGCTGTTTTACGATGACATCAGCGCTACCGACATCAACACCCTGCTGGGGTTCATCATCAAGAATAGAAATTTCCAACCAATTTTGATCACATCCAACTCCCTTGAAGAGTCCTGAAAGTTCATATACATTGTCCTCTTCCAGATTTACTGCCTGATATACACCGCCATTTCCATAGTTAGAGGCTACTACTCTGAGTGCTTCACCGCTGCCGCCAGTTGGACCATCATCTGTGTAGGAGAGGTCTATCTCAACTGGTTCACCCACGATCCAGGGAGTCCAAGCAGAATCATCGCCATCGAAGTCACCATTTACCAAAGCTGTTGACGGGTCAAATGAGCATGTCTGGCAGCTTGCCCAACACACAGGGCTCAGGGTAGCATCGGACGAACCTACTGCAACGCTCCTGTTAATAAATTGGCACTCACCATTCTCACCTGTACATTCATTGAGGATAAGGCAGGAAGGCGCGTTGTCCTCTGTATAGCTCCAATCCGGGAACTCAGTAGTGGACCATTCATATCCGGCAAATTTGTACTCATAGCTACCTGCATCTAATTCAACGGTAGCTGTAAAAACACTATCCCCATCAACATCCGTCATTACAATTCCGGGCCACCAGCCAGCAAACTCTCCTTGGAGTGCGATGGTGTGCCCATCAAGGACCTCAGGGTTGTGAGACATATCCACCTGAAATGTTACCTGTACAGGGCTCGGAGGTTCTTCTGAAACACTACATCCACCACCAAAAATATAGGCAGGCAAAACGATGTCATCTGTAGCAACATCAAAACCATAGTTATTATATTCATCAGATGGGTTATAGTCACAGTCACTGCCGAGTTCGGCTCCACTTTCAGGCCCACCCCATCCACCAATAACATACTTGTATTCAACGCCTGTAGTATTTTCAATAATTTCTACAACTGCAGAATAGATACCATCAGCATCTGAATCTGAAAGTAATGTTCCAGCGCCAGTCCAACCTTCGTAGTTTCCTGTTGCATGAAGTGATGTAGTAGGATCATACGTTCC
>Ga0208411_1002435_pt1 | contig 11308 bp, 8 predicted proteins | sample ETN01SmetaG_4_FD_185793 | JGI IMG/M metagenome (GOLD analysis project Ga0208411, IMG submission 185793) | Marine microbial and viral communities from oxygen minimum zone, Eastern Pacific Ocean - ETNP2014F12-01SV261 (SPAdes) (version 2) | ecosystem: Environmental > Aquatic > Marine > Oceanic ...
GTAATTTTAAATATGCATCTTTGACGTCTTCTACTGGGGTATCTTTGTTTATTTTATGAACGATTAATTTTTCCCTTTCTTTAACTATTTGACCTTCTTTTTTAGCCAGTTTAGTAAAATCTGAACCTTCCTTTTCCATCTGTTGGTACAAAGAGTCTAAAGATTCAAATTCATCTTTTCGGTCATTCAAGGAAACTATTTTGGTATATCGAATAGCTAATATTTCACCCTCAAGGCTTGTAGAGGCTACACCTGTAGCTATAAGAGGAAACGTATCCATTTTTGTATTATAAGTTTTGGTTCAGTTCAAAGATATATCTAAATATTTAGTAAAAATCTTTAAACCTTAACGTAGGTCTGATTCACTGCCGTAAGAGCGTGTTCAATAATTTCTGTTTCATGAACTATAGCTATTCTTACAAAGTCTTTTCCAGGGTTAACTCCCTTATTCTCAACAGCTAGATAAGATCCTGGTAAAACAATCACATTACTTTCTTGGTAAAGTCTTTTTGCAAACAATTGATCATCACAAGGCACTTTCAGCCAAATATAAAACCCTCCTGGAGGGCGTACGATTTTGGGAACATCCTGAAGGGCTGTAATAGCAATCTCATATTTTTTATCATAATCCCTTCTATTATTTTCTACGTGTGAAGAATCATCCCAAGCCCAAGAGCTTGCCATTTGCGTTGGTAAAGATAAGGTTACCCCATGATACGTTCTGTAAAGCAAAAGATCATTGATAATTAATTCATTTGCAGTAATGAATCCAGATCTTAGACCAGCTAAGTTTGATCTTTTAGATAGGCTATGGAACACCACAGCTTTTGAATTATCTTGGGTTATATCACAACATTCTAAGAGACCTGTAGGAGCAGATTGAGAGCTTTCGTAAATATCCGTGTAACACTCGTCAGAACAAATTAGAAAATCATATTTTTCTGCTTTATTGAGTAAATCAATATAGTCTTCCTTTTCAAGACTATATCCTGTTGGGTTAGAGGGAGAACAAAGAATAAGCAATTGGCAGTTTTTCCATACATCTTCTGGCAATTCATCAAAATTAGGTTTGAAATTATTTTCCTCTAAGGAATTTACGTAATAGGTTGAAGCACCTGCCATGGTTGCTGCACCTTCATAAATTTTATAAAAGGGATTAGGAATAATTACAGTAGGATTTTTCTTCGATGTGTCTATCGTTGCTTGAATAAAAGAAAAAATACCCTCTCTTGATCCAGCTATAGGTAAAACGTTTTTATCAGAATCTATAGATTTAATACCAAATCTACTTTTTAACCAGTTGCAATAAGATTCTCTTAGAAAATATTCACCTTTAGAAGTTGGGTATTTAGAATATAAATCAGAATGGTTATTTAAGAGATTTAGTGCTTCTTTAGGAGGAATATTCTTTGGTTCTCCAATATGAAGACCTAAAGTCTCTTCAGGGTTATTTTCGACAGTAGATAAAAGCTCTCTTAAGAAGTAAAAAGGATACTCAGTCAAAAAATCTAGATTTTTATTCATTTATTTAAGCTGCTCAAAGATACACTCATGTCATTAATTAATCTTTCAAGATCCTTTTTCTTTAAATAAGGGGTATTTTCTTTAGAGGTAATGCAGAACTTGTCCTCAGCACGTTCTCCATAAGTTGCTATTCTAGCTTTTCTAATTAAAGCGCCATGGTCAAGAAATACCTGACAAATAGAAGCTAATAAACCAGGTCTATCAGAAGTTTTGATATCAATCTCTGTCCATCTGTGAGTCATATCGTGTTTATAGGTAATTATTGTATCTGTATTAAAATGCTTTAGATGTTTGGGCTGCCTTCTCTTAACAATCTTTGGAGATAGAACCTCTTGATCAAGCGCTTCTTTAAGTCTTATTATTAAAGATTTAGCTACACTGGAGTGTTTCGAAATTACCTCTCCAGCCTGGTTGCTAATAGTTATAAAATCAAGACAAAAACTGTTCTTCATTCCAAATAATTTAGCATCTAAGAAATTTATGTTTTCAGAGTCTAATATCCCAATGATAGTTGCAAAAACATTAGCTCTATCTTTGGTGTAGACCATAATAGTGGACAAGGTATCAAGATCTTTTTCAATTATTTTTACCAAGCTCCCATTATTGAAGTTTTTTTGGTTTTTAGCGTGCAAAGCCAGGTCTCTAGCATTAAAACTTTCAAAATAGTCAGAATAAAAATTCTTCCAAGATTTCTTTACCTCGCTAATTTCAATTTTCTTATTCTCGGCTAACAAATTTAAGGCCATTGCTTTATTTTCTTCTGGAGACAGTATTACAGAATCCTTATTATTTAAGTATTCAAGCGTCTTGTTATATAGCTCACTTAATAAAGAAGAGTTCCATGAATTCCATAAATTAGGGTTAGTGGCACTAACATCTGCCACTGTCAGGCAATACAAGTAATCTAAGCGTTCTTTTGTTTTAACTTTTTTTGCAAATTGACTTATAACATTAGGATCCGATAAATCTTCTTTTTGAGATTTAACAGACATTAATAAATGATTAACAACCAACCATTCAACGATTTCTTTATCTTCCTGTTTAAATTTATGCTTTGAACAAAACTTCCCAGCTATTGACTTACCTAAATTAGAGTGATCTGACCCCCTGCCTTTACCAATGTCGTGGTAAAGCCCGGCAATATATAAGATTTCAATTTTAGGAATATTTTGAATTAATTTTGTTGCTAAAGGATATGTGGTCGTTGACTTTTTAAGAATCATTCTCCTCATGTTTCTTAAGACCTGCAAGGTATGGGCATCCACTGTGTAAATATGGAAAAGATCATATTGCATTTGCCCAGTAACCCTTCCAAATTCAGGTAAATACTTTCCTAAAATACCAAGATTTTTCATATTCTCTAATTGAGTAACAATTAACCTATTAGATTGCAGTAATTGCAGGAATAAATTTATATTTTTATTCTTGGATCTGAAACTTGAATCAATTAATTCTCTGTCTCTTTTTAGAAGTCTAAGTGTTTGAGAGGAAATGCCCTTTAAATGAGGATTTTCAGTCAGTCTTATGAACAACTCCAACAATAACGAAGGATTCTTTCTAAAACCATTCGGGTTGCTTAGATGGATGAGTTTATTTCTTTCGTAAAAGTTTTTATCTATTGTCTTCTTGTGAGATAGTTTATTTTTCGCCGTTATTTCTTTACATGCCTGCAGGGCCGTTGAATTTATTTCAGAGATACTTAGTGCAGATCTGTAATATCTGTGCATTAATTTTTCTGCAGCAGCACTTGGGTTGGTAACAGAAGGGAATAATTTATTAGCTATAGATATTTGATGTTCAAATAGCAATCTGTCTTCTTCTCTTTTTGCTTCCTCATGGAGTAGATATCTTATAGCCCACAGCCAATGCTTTGATTTATCAAGATTTCTCTTCTCATCTCTTGTTAGTATATTTTCTAGATCTATCTTGTCTTGAGAAAAGTTTCTTTGAAAGTTCTTTAGCATCCAGTCAATTGTATGTATGTCTCTCAAGCCCCCAGGTGAAGATTTAACATTTGGTTCAAGATTGTATTCAGTATTGTTAAAGCGATTATGTCTATGAATTTGCTCCTCTAATTTTGCTTCAAAAAAACTTTTATTACGCCATAAGTTTTTTGTTCCTAATAATGCGAGATATTTATTAAGTATTTCTTCACTTCCTAGTAACTTCCTGTGCTCCAACATATTTGTCATAGTTTTAATATCTTTTCTTGCTTGAGCAACACTTTCCTTGGTAGTTCTGACGCTATGCCCAACGTCCAATCCAAGATCCCAGAGATGACCAATAAATTTCTCTATTTTTTTTTGGTCTGATCTAGGCAGGGTTTTATCAGATAACAAAAGGAGATCTATATCAGAGTAAGGGTGTAATTCTGCTCTTCCATAACCGCCAACGGTGAACACGCCTAAATTAGATATTTGATTTAATTTATGTTCTTTCGCAGTTTCAACTATCAAATGATCTGTATTTTTAGATCTTTTATTTAAAAAATATTCAATTCCTTTTACTTGCCTTCCTCTTTCTTTGCTTAGCCAGGAATTGAACCGAACAGACAAATTATCTTCGTTCTTATTTTTTAATTTAGATAGCTGGTTAGACATAAAGAATTAAATCTAGAAATTCTCATCACTACGTTTAGTCAAGACTTCTGATCCTTCTTTAGTTACTAATATAGTGTGTTCCCATTGGGCAGAGTTTCTTCCATCTTTAGTTTCAACAGTCCATCCATCTGATAATGTTTTAGTAAATTTAGTGCCTAAATTAATCATAGGTTCTATGGTAAAGCACATACCTTCTTTAATTTCCAATCCAGTATTCGGGGTACCATAATGCAAGATTTGAGGCTCATCATGATAAACCTTTCCAATGCCATGCCCGCAATATTCTTCAACTACTGAGTAATGATTCTTTTCTGCATGCTCTTGAATAGCGTGACCTATATCTCCCAATTTAGCTCCCGGCATGACAGCTCTTATTCCTTTATAGAGGCACTCTTGTGTAATGTTAACAAGTCTTTCGTTGTGAGCTTCTGTCTTGCCTACCAGAAACATTTTAGATGTATCACCATGCCAACCATCCTTAATAACCGTCACGTCAATGTTTAATATATCCCCATTTTTTAAGAACCTTTTGTCGTCTGGTAAGCCATGGCAAATGACCTGATTTAGGCTGGTGCATAATGTTTTTTCAAACCCTCTGTAGCCAACATTAGCTGGTATGGCTTTTTGTTCTTCCACAATATAATCATGGCAAATCTTATCGAGTTCACCTGTAGAAATACCTGGTTTAACAAAATTAGTAATCATATCAAGGACTTCAGCAGCTAATTTTCCAGCTTCTCTCATGCCGTTTATTTCTTCTATGCTTTTTATCATTGCTTAATTTTAGTATTTCTTAATCTTTTAATAGACACATTCTAACGGATTTATTATAGTGTGGTTTTAATGCCAATAGGCCTTAAAAAACAAAATTGCGAACTTCAGGAGTATTACTGGTTCGCTTTTTTTTCATCTCAAATTCTCCAACCTACAAAAGAAATAAATGGATAATAAGATTATCATTCCATTAGATCTTGAATATTCTGCAGCTATACATATGGCTAAGAATTTCGATGCAAATCTTTGCAGATTAAAGATAGGTAGTCAGTTATTTACTTCATCAGGCCCGCAAATCGTCAAAGAACTTAATTCTCTAGGATTTGATGTATTTTTAGATTTAAAGTTTCACGACATACCTAATACAGTTTATGAAGCAGTAAAATCAGCTGCAGATTTAGGAATATGGATGGTTAATGTGCATGCTTCAGGAGGCAGAGCAATGCTTGAGGCATCTAAAAAAGCCCTGGAAGGTTTTGATCAACCTCCTTTATTGATAGCTGTAACCGTTTTGACTAGTCTTTCAGAAGATTCTCTTAATGAAGTCGGTATAAAAGACCTTTCAGAACAAGTTCTAAGGCTTGCAGAGTTAACTAATGAGTGTGATTTAAATGGAGTAGTTTGTGCTTCAGCAGATGTTAAAGCAATTAAGAATAGATTTGGAAAAGATTTTATAGCAGTAACTCCAGGGATTAGACCTAATGATTCTAAAGTTAATGACCAGAACAGAATATCCACACCATCTGAAGCTGTTAAGAATGGGTCAGACTATCTAGTCATTGGAAGACCAATTACAGAATCTGAAAATCCTACCAAAGCTTTAGAGAAAATTATTAAAGAAATCTTATGATTGAAGAAAAAGCAGTTCTAGCTTTAGCTGACGGCACTATCTTTAGAGGCAAGAGCATCGGCGCTTCCGGTCGAGTTAACGGTGAAATAGTTTTCAATACATCTATGACGGGCTATCAAGAAATATTGACTGACCCTTCATACTCAAAACAAATAGTAACCCTGACCTATCCACATATAGGGAATACAGGAACAAATCAAGAAGACATAGAATCTGGAAATATATGGTGTTCTGGGTTAGTTATAAGATCAAACTCTCTATTGGCCAGTAACTGGAGGAGTGAAAATTCATTAACAGAATACTTGAAGACAAATAATATCTTAGGAATTTCTGACATAGATACTAGAAAGCTAACTAGATTAATTAGAACGAAAGGTGCGCAATCAGCCTCAATTGTAGTATCTGAAAATATAGATGAGGATGAGGCGATAGAAGAAGCTCGAAAATTTGAAGGTTTAGCAGGAATGGATTTAGCTCAAAAAGTTACTACTAATAAAACCTATAATTGGGATAAGGGAACTTGGAGAAAACCTAATAAGAAATCTAAATTAAAAGTTGTAGCAATAGACTTTGGTATTAAACACAACATTTTAAGGATTCTAGCTAATCGAGGTTTTGATTTAACTGTTGTTCCAGCAAAAACCACTTCGAAGGAGATCTTAGATTTAAGACCACATGGAGTATTCTTATCTAACGGGCCTGGAGACCCTGAACCTTGCGATTACGCAATAAAAACCATACAAGAACTTTCTTCGCTAGAAATTCCTTTATTTGGTATTTGCTTAGGGCACCAACTTTTAGCACTTTCTTTTGGAGGCAAAACTTCTAAGATGAAATTTGGTCATCATGGAGCAAATCATCCTGTCCAAGACCTTGAAACAATGAAAGTGTCTGTGACTTCTCAAAATCATGGTTTTACAGTTGAAGAAGATTCTTTACCAAAAGATTTAACGATTACCCATAAATCTTTATTTGATGGAACGGTTCAGGGAATAGAGCATAACACCTTACCTGCATTTAGCTTTCAAGGTCACCCAGAAGCGAGTCCAGGACCGCATGACTTAAAAGAATTATTTCAGAAATTTGAAGACAACATGGAAAAGCATGCCTAAACGAAAAGATATTGATTCGATATTGATCATTGGAGCAGGTCCTATTGTGATAGGACAGGCGTGTGAATTTGATTATTCTGGGGCGCAGGCTTGTAAGGCTTTAAAAGAAGATGGCTATAGGGTCATATTAATCAACTCCAATCCAGCAACAATAATGACTGACCCAAGTATGTCTGATGCTACTTATATAGAGCCCATCCATTGGGAAACTATTGAAAAAATCATCGAAAAGGAAAAACCGGATGCTCTATTGCCAACCATGGGAGGGCAAACTGCTCTTAATGCAGCTCTTGATTTAGATAGTAGGGGCATTCTCAAGAAGCACAATGTAGAAATGATAGGAGCAACGAAAGAAGCTATAGATAAAGCTGAAGATAGAGAGTTATTTGCTGCTTCTATGGAAAGAATAGGATTAAAGGTTCCTGAATCAGGACTTGCCCATAACTTAGGAGAAGCAAATAGCCTTTTAGAAAGAATAGGTTTTCCTTGTGTATTAAGACCTAATTTTACTATGGGAGGATCGGGAGGAGGTATTGCATATAACAATGAAGAATTTGAAGAAATTTGTAATAGGGGGCTAGAGTTATCTCCCACTTCAGAAATCTTCATAGATAAATTTCTTGGCGGTTGGAAAGAATATGAGATGGAGGTGGTTAGAGATAAAAATGATAACTGCATCATTGTTTGTAGTATCGAGAATATAGATCCCATGGGTGTTCATACAGGGGATTCTATTACGGTAGCCCCTGCACAAACTTTAACTGATAAAGAATTCCAAATAATGAGAAATGCTTCTTTAGATATCTTAAGAGAGATAGGGGTTGAAACAGGTGGATCCAATGTGCAATTTACTGTTAATCCTGAAGATGGTGAGATGTTAATAATTGAAATGAACCCTAGAGTTTCAAGATCTTCAGCTCTAGCTTCTAAAGCTACAGGATTTCCGATCGCGAAAGTAGCTGCAAAACTTGCAGTAGGTTATACATTGGATGAGTTAAGTAATGATATAACTGGGGGAGTTATTCCTGCATCTTTTGAACCATCAATTGATTATGTTGTGACCAAAATTCCCAGATTCAATTTTGAAAAATTTATTCAGACAGAGCCAGTTCTTTCTACTCAAATGAAATCAGTTGGTGAAGTGATGGCAATAGGAAGAACTTTTCAGGAATCATTACAAAAAGCGATAAGAGGATTAGAGACTGGTCGAGATGGTTTAAATGAGATTTTCGATGGTAAAGAAGAAGTAGAAATTTTGAATCAGAAAGTTAGTACTCCTAGCCCAGATAGACTTTGGTATGTTGGAGATGCATTTAGGGCAGGTTTGTCGGTAGAAGAAGTTTTCTCTCTCTCAAAAATAGACCCATGGTTTTTAGTCCAAATTAATGATTTGATAAAAGAAGAAAAGAAATTATTAAATAAGAATTTAAATGATCTTGATTCCGAAATTCTTTACAAACTTAAATCAAAAGGATTTTCTGATTCAAGAATAGCTTTTCTTGTAAATGAAGATGAAAAGAAGGTTAGAGATCGTAGGAAAAGTTTAAATATTTCACCTGTATTTAAAAGAGTTGATACTTGTGCGGCAGAATTCGAATCATCTACTGCATATATGTATTCAACTTATGAAGAAGAGTGCGAAGCTAGGCCCAATGCTTCGAAGAAGATTATGGTTTTGGGTGGAGGACCAAATAGGATTGGTCAAGGTATAGAATTTGATTATTGTTGTGTACATGCTTCTTTAAGTCTTAGAGAAGAAGGTTATGAAACTATCATGGTGAATTGCAACCCAGAAACAGTTTCAACAGATTATGATATCTCTGATAGATTATATTTTGAGCCCATTACAGTGGAAGATGTCCTAGCAATTACTGATATCGAATCTCCATTAGGGGTGATAGTTCAATACGGTGGGCAGACACCACTAAAAATATCTGAAGAACTTGAGGCTAATGGAGTTCCTATATTGGGCACCTCACCTGATTCTATAGATTTAGCTGAAGATAGAGGAAGGTTTCAAGACTTTGTGAATAAGCTCGATTTGAAGCAGCCTCCAAATGGAATAGCAACTAATCTAGAAGAGGCAATGTTAGTTTCAGATAAAGTAGGGTTTCCTTTAGTTGTCAGACCTTCGTACGTGCTTGGCGGAAGAGCAATGGATGTAGTCTATAAAAAATCAGATCTAGAAAACTATTTAGTTGAAGCGGTGCAAGCAAGCGAGAAAAGTCCTGTTTTATTAGATGGATTTTTAAACCAAGCCATAGAAATGGATATTGAAGCTGTTTGTGATGGAGAGGAAGTAGTTATAGGTGGAATACTTCAACATATAGAACAAGCAGGAATACATTCAGGCGACTCTGCATGCTCTTTACCGCCATATAGTCTTTCGAAAGAATTAATTGAAGAAGTTTCAGTTATGGTGAAGTCTATAGCCTTAGAAATTAAAGCTATAGGATTAATTAATGTGCAACTTGCTTATCACGGGAATACACTTTTCTTATTAGAAGTTAACCCAAGGGCTTCAAGGACTATACCTTTCGTTTCAAAATGTATAGGCAAGTCTTTAGCGAAGATAGGTGCACTTTGTATGGCTGGTAAATCTTTGAAAGATCAAAATTTCGTAGAAGAAATTATCCCTCCATACTATTCTGTTAAAGAGGCTGTATTTCCTTTTACAAAGTTTATGGGAGTTGACCCCATTTTAGGACCAGAAATGAAATCAACTGGGGAGGTAATGGGAACAGGTACAAATTTTTCTGAAGCTTATGCCAAAGCTCAGCTTGGTGCAGGAGAAAAGATTCCTAATTCAGGCTCAGTCTTCTTAAGTGTTAGAGATTCAGATAGACCTTTTATAGGAGACTTAGCTAAAGAATTCCATGATTTAGGATTTAAGATAATTGCTACAAAAGGAACTGCAAGATTAATATCAGAAAGAGACATCCCTGTAGAGGTAATTAAGAAGGTTGCTGAAGGTAGGCCCCACGTGGTTGATGCGATGAAGAATTCTGAAGTAAATTTAATAGTTAATACAACTGAAGGCAGACAATCTATTCTTGATTCAGCGTCTATAAGAAGAACTGCTTTAGAAGAAAGGATTTACTGCACCACTACCCTTGAAGGAGGAAAGGCTGTTTGTGCAGTACTAAGAAACAAAGATCAATGGTCCGTTGAGCGATTACAAGACCTTCATGCTAAAATTACCTAGTTATGAACCCAATGACAAAAGAGGGCGAATCCCTCTTAAGAAATGAATTAAAGAGGCTAAAAAACGAAGATAGGCCAAGGATAATTAATGCAATAGCCACAGCAAGGGAATTTGGCGACTTGAAAGAAAACGCTGAATATCATGCGGCTAAAGAGCAGCAAGGCTTAGCTGAAGCAAGAATTAAAGACATTGAGACTAAATTAAGTAATTCTCAAGTTATAGATATTCTTCAGATAGACCCGTCTGAAAAAGTTATTTTTGGCACTACTGTTACAGTTATAAACTCTGATTCTGGTCAGTCAGCTCAATATAAAATTGTTGGCGAAGATGAGGCAGACACTAAGTTAGGCAAAATTTCTTACGCTGCCCCTTTAGCAAAACAAATGATTGGAAAATTAGAGGGCGATATTATCAAAGTAGAGATACCAAGCGGCTCAACTGAATATGAAATCGAGAAAGTTGAATATTTATAAAAATTGTCAAATCCTAAAACAAATTATAGAGATGGAGATGCCTATACGAGGATGGCAAAAAAGGCAGGTTATAGGTCTAGAGCTTCACTTAAATTAAAAGAAATCTTAAAAAAAGATATTTCAATCAAGAAAGGTATGTCTATTATTGATTTAGGCTCTTTTCCTGGCGGTTGGACCCAAGTAGTTAAAGAGAGCGTAGGAAACAAAGGAACAGTCGCAGCTGTCGATATACAAGATATGAAAGAAATTAAAGGGACTTTTTTTATACATAAGTCTATAGCAGAGCTTGAAGATGATGATTTTGAAGAATTTAGAGAAAAAGTGCCTTTTGACCTTGTTTTGTCTGACATGGCCCCCAATATTAGTGGTATAAGAGAAACAGACGATGCTCAAATGATTTATCTAGTAGAAAATGTTTTGTCAGTCATTGATAAATTCTTAAAAAAAGGAGGCTCAGCCCTGATAAAAGTGTTCCAAGGTGAGAGTTTGGATTATACTAGAAATGCTTTAAGTGATAGATTTAAGACTTGCAAGGTTAATAAACCAAGTGCTTCAAGATCAAATTCCAAAGAAACTTACGTAATAGGGAAAGAATTTAAATAAAAATGAGTGAATTAATGAAGAATTTATTAATGTGGTTATTCATTGCTATAACCATGTTTTCTGTGTTCAGTAACTTCAATAAAGAAGCTTCAGTTCAAGAGCTTTCTTATTCTGAATTCATCTCTCAAGTAGAAAGTGATCAAGTCTTGAGTGTAGAATTCTCTTCT
>Ga0208411_1002439_pt1 | contig 11295 bp, 11 predicted proteins | sample ETN01SmetaG_4_FD_185793 | JGI IMG/M metagenome (GOLD analysis project Ga0208411, IMG submission 185793) | Marine microbial and viral communities from oxygen minimum zone, Eastern Pacific Ocean - ETNP2014F12-01SV261 (SPAdes) (version 2) | ecosystem: Environmental > Aquatic > Marine > Oceanic ...
TATGGAATCTGGATCTTTCTCCAAAGCATTTGGAGTAGTGGGGGGTCTTGTTGCCGGTGAGAAACACATGGTAGATTATGCTTTCAATAAATCAAGAACCATGTTACTGTCGGGTTCTGCCCCTCCTGCAACTGTTGCAGCTTGTAAAGCCTCAATTGAAGTATTAGAGTCTGAGCCTGAACATGTTGAAAAATTGTGGTCAAATACTGAATATTTCAGAAAAGAAGTTCAGTCTATGGGATTCGACACTGGCGTTTCTGAAACTCCAATTATTCCGGTAATGTGTGGTGAATCTCATAAAGCTAAAGAATTGAGTGCAGAATTATTGAAAATGGATGTGTTTGCTTTGCCTATTGTTTTCCCAATGGTTGCCCCTGATAAAGCCAGAATTAGAGTAATGATGAGTGCTGGATTAGAGAAAGATGATTTGGATCATGCACTGAACGCATTTGAAAAAGGCGGAAAAACCTCAGGAATCATATAATGGAAGATAAGTGGAAGGATAAACTAACTCCAGAACAATACCAAGTTTGTAGATGTAGTGCTACCGAGCCTCCATTTCAAAATGAATATTGGGATTGCCATGATAACGGAAAATATCATTGTACTTGCTGTGATGAAGTATTGTTTGATTCAGAACATAAATTTGATTCAGGAACTGGATGGCCTAGTTTTTTTAAAGAAGATAGTGAAGAAATAGTTACTGAAAAAGAAGATATGTCTCATGGAATGAAACGCATTGAAGTTGTATGTTCAAACTGTAAATCTCACTTAGGACATTTATTTGATGATGGACCTCAACCAACAGGATTGAGATATTGTATTAATTCAGCTTCACTAAAATTAAAAAATGAATGAAGGAACTACTTTTCAAAGAGAAGTCTGGAGTGAAATAGATAAAATACCTAGTGGAAAAGTTATAACTTATAGTCAAATTGCTAAGAACATTGGAAAACCTAAAGCTGCAAGGGCTGTTGCAAATGCTTGTGGAGCTAATCCAAATCCAATCACAACTCCTTGTCATAGAGTAATCTGTTCGAATGGTGATATTGGTGGCTATAGTGGATCTGGTGGTGTTAAACAGAAAATAGAATTATTGAGAAAAGAAGGCGTGAACTTATTCTGAAATTTCGCTTAACCAAGCTCCACCAAATAAGAAAACTGCATTGTAGAGTACTAGCAACATAAATGCTAATTCAAAATCAGATGAGCCTGAAATTAAAGAATCTGTACACCTAATTGCTGCTTCAATAACTGTAAACAATAGGATTGGTATGGCAAAAAGTGAGGTTATCATCCAACCCCCATGTAATGGAGTAGCACTACTTGCAGCTAGGATTCCAACTGCAGAAAGACCTATACAACCTACTAAAACTACCAAATAAGCTAAAAACAAGTCATTACCAAATTGATTTTCAAATATTACAATATAAAGAACAAAGATTACACTACTCAAAACCCATAAAAGAGCTAAAGAACCAAACATTCTTCCTAAAAATAATTGATATCGGGAAATTGAAGACAATTTGAGAATATCTAGTGTACCTCTTTCGACTTCTCGTGTAGAAATATGTGTAATTAAACCCAAACCTGTCAACAAGATAGAAGCCCAGAGAATTCCTGAACCTGTGATTAATGAATTAGTAACTATCGAAAATTTAAAAGACATTAAAATCATAAAAGAAAGCATGGATGATGCGACTATGCCTTGTAAAGATCTTAACTCTACTCTTAATTCCTTTTTGATAAGGATTACTATTGGATTCACTTGATCTCACCTCTAACAAGTTCTACAGTTCTATCTGCATAGGTGACTTTATCATGAGTAACAAGTAGAATACTACAATCATTCTCTTTGGCCTTCTTTAACAAATCAGATATAATTTCAGTACCTTCGGTGTCAAGACCTGTAAATGGTTCGTCTAAAAGTAACGTAGTTGGAGAATGGGAAATTGCCATAGCGAAACCTAACCTCTGAACCATGCCCCTTGAGTAATTACCAGATAAATCATCACTGAAAGAAACTAAACCAACTTGGCCTAAAAAATCCCGTGCTCTTGATTCTGCATCATCTATTGAGTTCAATTCAAGCCATAATTTTAGATTCTCAGCGCCTGTTAATTCAGGATAAAAAGGAGGATTATGAGCCAAATAACCTACACGGGAACGAACTTCTTCGGGATACTTTTCTAAATCAAAACCATCGACTTCAGCTAAGATATAACTGTCTGGAAAATCTAAAGTATTGATAGAACGAAGCAACGTAGTTTTGCCACAACCATTGTTTCCAACTAAGGTTACTATCTCTCCTGAATTAATTTCTAAATCAACACCTCGTAAAATTTGTTTAGATCCAAACGATTTAAAAAAAGAATTTAGTTTAATCATTTATTGAAAATTCACGTGAATATTTTTCTGCTGCTGCTGCAGGATCATCTGAAAGATAAATTCCCCTTCCAACTATTATGTAATCAGCTCCGGCTTTGAGTGTTTCACGAGAACTACCTCCTTGAGCACCTACTCCAGGAGATATTATCTTCAAATTACCTACTAAATTCCTTATCCTAGCTACATCTTCAGGTCTTGTGGCTGGAGCAATGACTCCAGTAACACCTATCTCCATAGCTAAATCACAAAATTTTTCAATATCAAAAAATTCGCCTCCTTTAGGGTGAGACATTGTTATTACAACATAAATTTCTTTAGAATCTGCCACTTCTTTAATGGCCTTAAGAGACTCTGGACCTGGGAAAGCATGAGCTATAATTCCTGAAGCTCCAGCGCCAAAAACAGCTTCAGAAATAAGCCGATTCGTATTAGGAATATCTGCAACTTTAAAATCACAAATTACAGGACAAAATTTAGATATCTCTGTAACAATATCTAATCCTGCAGATAAAACTAAAGGATAATTTATTTTTATTTTAGCAACATAAGGGGAAACAACTTTAGCAATCTCTAAAGCTCGAGCTGGATCTGTTTCATCCAGAGCGAGTACCAGCCGTGAAGACATTAAATCTCTAGCTTCCCGGTTAAAACAGAAATTGCATATTTCAATTCTGCAACTGCTGCCACTGCTTCTCTCTTTACTTGGAAAAGATCCTGAGGTTCCATTTCTTTACCCAGATTAGACTCTACAAAAATCATCTTCTCAAGACTTCTTTCGATAGTATCTACTATTATCTGACTTCTTGCAGAACGTCGTAAACCTTCTTCATCAATCTTAACTTCATCGGCCATAGCTTAAGCTCACCACTAGAGCAGGATATAACCATTTGGCTAAAGTTTAACTAATTAAAAAATAGCTTATTTCAAGCTAAATCTTCACGAGTAAACATTGAAATTCCGACAGGATCTCTTGGTAGAGGGCCTTTCTTTTCTGCTACAACTGTCTTTATTCCAGCTTTAGAAACTAATTCAATTAATCTCTGAGTAATGATTCCGTCCATGACTAATGTATTTACTCCATTACTCTTGTGCTTTTCAAGAACTTCTTGAAGACCACCAATTGAAACTTCATCGGCCATCTCTTCACCCATTAATAATCGTGCATTCTTACTTCCTTGAAGCTGATCTAATTGCTTAATGAAAGTTGGACTGGCTACAGCTGGCTCTGCAGCAGCAGCTACTGGAGCTTCTGCTTTAGGTGCTGGACTGGATTTTGGACTAACCTTAGAAGGACCTTTTGAATTATTCTTCTTAGCTGGTTTTTTAGAATTTCCAGCCTCTGGTCTAGCCCATTTATTTTGTTCCATAAACAATTCTGCAGTTACTTTGTCTCTCAAAGACTTCATTATTTGTTTGTGTGTCAAATATTCAACTTCAGTATTTTCTGGAGCTCGAGCTATGAAATCTATTTCGGCAACTTGTAAAAGTTCCTGAATTATCATCTGCCCTCCTCTGTCACCATCTACGAAAGCTGTGACTGTTCTCTCTTTACTAAGGCCTACAACCTCTTTAGGTATGTTAGTTCCTTCTACTGCAACTGAATTCTTGATTCCGTGTTTTAATAAATTCAAAACATCTCCTCGTCCTTCGACTATTATGACTGCGTCACTAGTTTCGACATTTGGACCGGCCGGTAATTTACCTTTAAAACGGACAATTTCTTCTGTTTGAAGAGCTTGTCTAACTGTATCTGTTATTGTTGAACCTGCTGTTCGTGAATTCTTAATTAAGTCTATCAATAATGTACGTGCGCGCTCAATAATTGTTTCACGTTTAGTGGAACGACTATCCTCTAATGCTGTAACTTTAACAGTTGCTTTACAAGGTCCTACGCGCTCTACTGTTTCTAGAGCTGCGGCAAAAACTGAAGTTTCTACTTGGTCCATACTGGAAGAGATTACAATTTCTCCCGTGGACTTTCCTTTGTCACTTCGTATTTCTACTTCGACACGGCCCATACGTCCGCTTTTCTGAAGATCTCGAAGATCTAATTCATCACCTAATAATCCTTCTGTCTGACCGAAAACGGCTCCTACTACATCTGATTTATTTACTACACCATTCGCTCTAATTGAAGCTCGAATAACGTATTTACTACTTGTTGGGTCTATATTCATATTACCATCTCTTTTTGTTTAACCTTGAACCATGGGCGGGTTAATTCTGCTTCTAATGCCTTTGTATAAATCCAAAGGTAGATTTGTGAATTGATTACCGTCAATGACCCTAAGGCCTACGTTCAGCTGAGGTAAGCCGTTATTAAAACTAGCGGTGATGTTTTATGCATGCCTATTCGTGCTAAATTAGTGCATTCAGTTACATTGATAGCTCAACCGCGTAACAAACACCCTATGTTGAAAACAGGAGCTCTTAAATTAGGCGATTATGAAATCAAAAATAGAGGGACCTTTGGATTATTATGGTTTACAGATTTCGGAGAGAAATTCTGGGAAGCTTGTACCACTGTTGATGATAATGCAAAGCTAAAACTTAGAGAAAGTGGTTTTGATGAAATGAACTGGAGTATTTCATTTAGATTTGCAGGTTTCAAAGCTAGATTGAGTGCAATAAAATACAAGGGATTCTTTGGTAGTCCAAAAAATTCTTTAATTGAATTGAAAATAGGAAATGAAAATCCTAATGATTTAAGAATGTTTCTACAAGCTCTATCTACTAAATTTGACAATCCTCCTTGGATTCTAAATAATTGGAAAAAAACTGAAGCTACTATCGGAATGGGGAAAGAAGAAATAATTAGATCTTGGTCTGAAGCTATGGGCCGTGAAATTACTGAAGAAGAAACAGCAATCAAAGGATGGGGAAGTTCACTTTTCGGTTCTAAGTCAAAGACTGAGGCTGTTGTTGAAGATGACGATATAGAAATTTTTGAAGATCAAGATGGTGTCGAAATTAAAATGAAGATACATGGAGCTTTGGAAGTAGGCGGAAAGGAATATGCTATCATGTCTTACATTGATAATATAACTTCTGAATTTGAAATTATGATGATAAATCGTGGACGTGGTAATAAAGTATCATATTCTAACGTAGAAGACGATGAATTATATGAGCAATTAAGTGAAGCTGCTGCTCAACATTTGGAAGCAAATAGTGCAATATAATTTCTTTGATTTTTTTGAGCCGGTGCCAACAGTTATAATTCAAGGGCCGGTAGATCAGCTCGGAAGATCGCCGCCTTCGCAAGGCGGAGGCCGTGGGTTCAAATCCCACCCGGTCCACCAGTAGGAGAAATATGAGTAGAGAACTAGATTTGGAATCATTAAGGCATGGTAAAGAACTCGTAAAACGAGGATTTGCAAGAATGCAGAAGGGTGGAGTTATCATGGATGTAGTTAATGCTGAACAAGCAAAAATTGCAGAAGATGCTGGTGCTGTGGCAGTTATGGCTTTAGAACGTGTACCTTCAGACATAAGAGCTGATGGAGGAGTTGCAAGAATGTCAAATCCTACTATGATTAAAGAAATTATAGAGTGCACTACTATTCCAGTAATGGCGAAATGTAGAATTGGGCACACTGCTGAAGCTAAAGTTTTGGAGGCACTAGGTGTTGATATGATTGATGAGTCTGAAGTTCTAACTCCGGCTGATCCTTACTATCATGTTGTGAAAGATGAATTTACAGTACCTTTTGTTTGTGGTGCAACTTCTCTTGGTGAAGCTGTTAGAAGAATATGGGAAGGTTCTGCAATGATCAGAACAAAGGGAGAAGCTGGCACAGGGAATGTTGTTGCTGCAATGAGACATGCAAGACTATTACAAGCTGAAATCGCTGCTGTTCAAGCTTCTACAAAATTGGGGAAAATTGCTAAACGTATGGTTGATAAATTCTTTGTTTTAGATGAAGAAGCAAAGAAAAATTTAGGAGAGTCTGTAGGTTATAACGCATTCGGAAAATCTAGAAAAGATATTGAAGGGGAAGTCACTGAAATTCTCGGTGAAATTAAGAAATTAGGACGTTTACCTGTTGTTACTTTCACTGCCGGCGGTATCGCTACACCTGCTGATGCAGCATTAATGATGCAATTTGGAATGGATGGAATATTCGTAGGTTCGGGAATTTTCAAGTCTGATGATCCAACTACAATGGCTAAAGCCGTTGTAGAAGCAACAGCTCACTTTGAAGATGCTAAGTTAGTAGGAAAAGTGTCTGAAGGATTAGGTGATGCCATGGCTGGTTTAGAAGAATCTAAACTAGATACTAAAATGGCAAAACGCGGACATTAATCAGAAACCATTTTGCCACAAACCAAAAGCTCTGTAAACAAAACTAATTGCAAAGAGAAGCATTGCTACACCACATACTCTCAAAGCTAATTGATAATTCTCAGCTGAAATATTGCCTTTGGCCTTACTGAAAAAATAAGCTATTGTAATCTTAACTAAAACAATACTAACCAAAAAAGATAATGCATAAGCTACTGGAGCAAATTGTTCTTCATCAGCAGCTGTAGCCATAATTGGACCACCTACTAAGAACCAAAAAACATACACACTTGGATTCAACAAGTTAGTGATAATACCTCGCATAAATGATTTGGAAATATCTACTTCTTCTGAATCAATCTCGGGAAGACCTAAACTGAAGCATTCCATTCCCATTCGTGTAAGAAATACAGCCCCTATTAGTGAAATACAGCACAGAATAAGTGGCTGTGTTGCTATCCAACCTGCAACAAAAATACTAAGTATGATCAAAGGCCCATCTGTGAAAATAGGAGCTGAAGCAGCTCGTATTCCGCCCTTGAAACCATTTGTCAACGTTTCTTTGATTACTGTTGTTAAAAGTGGCCCTGGCTTTATTCCTTCAACTATGCCTAGCGTAACTCCGGCAATAGCAAGACCAAGGACTAGGTCTGTTTCCATCTCCTAGTCCTTTACTTGATTTCTACTAATCTATTTAGCGAATAGAGAATCTCTGTAAATATAACCAACAACACCAAAAGACAATACTACAATCATTACTAGCATTACAACTGATGTAAGATCTGATGAATCATCAGATGCACTAACAGTTATTGTTTTTGAAAGCTCATTTTTCTCAATACTTTCATCGACAACTGCATTTGAATCTGCATTCACATAAATTACTTGAGATCCTGATATTGCAGTCCAAGTTGCTGTGACATTTACGTTTGTACCATTGTTTATGGCTTCCAAATCTTTACCATCAATCATTGCAGTACCAATCTGAGTTCCTTCTAAGCTATCCAAATAAAATGCTACTTCAAAAGCAGTATCTACGTTAACATCATCACAAAGACATTTTAGAGTTGCCTCCAAAGTAACGGCATCTCCTTCTTCAGGATTATCATTGCTAAAGCTCATAGATACCATGTAAATATCTGGTCTAGCTTTCAAAGCCGGTTTAATCTTGTATGATATAACATCAGGCATATCTGAAGAATCAGTTACTGTAAGAACTACATTGAAACCATCATCAGTAGTTCCATTAAATGTATGCTCAGGAGTAGCTCCTGTACTTGTACTACCATCTCCAAAGTCCCACGAATAAGTTAAGCCATCATCTGAATTGTCTGAAGAACTGCTTGCATTGAAGTATGTAACTTCACCTTCCATTGAAGCTCCACTAATTTCACTACCAGTTTCATTTAGATAATACCAACTGAATGCAGCACTAGGTGGTGTAATATCATTAACCATTACAGGCAAAGTTTCTGTATCTGAGTTACCTGCTGTATCAGTTACTGTTAGAATTACATCATATGCTCCTGGATTATCAAAAATATGATTTACGACTGAACCAGAATCTGAAGATTCGTCTCCAAAGTCCCAAGAATAAGAAGCAATACCAACTGAATCAGTTGAAGTAGATGCATTGAAAACAACTATATTGACGTCCTCATCAACATTAGTTCCGTTGTAATCCATGCTTTCGGAACCTACATTAGTTTTGACCGTTGTTGCAAAAGCAGCAACTGGACTATCTCCATCGGCTACAATTGTAATACTTGCTGTGTCTTGCGCTCCAAACTCATCAGTGACGGTAACACTTACTGAATGCTCGCCTGCTGCATATGAACTTGAGAATGTTTCTGAATCCCAGCTGTAAGTGAGTCCTCCCACTGGTGAAGTTGAAGAAGATGCTGAAAAGTTAACAGTTCCATTTGCCGCTATAACGTGCTTATCATCCATTTCGGTTGTTTCACTTGTTACAGACATACTTGCTGTAGGTCCTGGATTCAACTTAATCATACGGTCACCTGATAGTGGTTCCATTGACTGGCCACCATTTGATGGAGCTGCATTGATGTAAATTGTAGCGTCATCAGCTGCTGAATTACCATTGACATCCATATTATGAGTATCTGTGCCTGAAACACTGTCTATCTTAGTTACTGAAGGTGTAGAACCTGTGTGATAAGCATAAACATAAACTTCAGAACCTGCTGTAGGTTGTAAGTAGTAAGTATAGCCAACTTTAGTTGCATCATACCATGTAGACGAAGTTGCATCATACATGAAAACATTTGCATCAGATAATGGATTACCTGAAGAATCAAAAACACGTACAGTTTGCTTGTTGGTATCGTCCAAAGCATTCATTACTATATTTGTATCTGCAGTAGTTCCAAAGACTGTAGCATAACCTGATGCTTCTACTCTAATATCATATTGATCTACAGTTAAAGATTCAAAATCTGTGTTACCTTCATCATCAGTTACATTGGAAACTGCATATCCTACTGAAACATCATTCCACCAAGAGTCCTCAGTAGTTGCTGACATAAGATAAACTGTAGCACCTCCAATAGCTGCATCATCTCCATCCTTTACATTAACTGTAACTGTAGTAGAACCTGATGGGGCTGCAACCATAGATACATCAGTCAAAGGTAAATCTGAAGGTATAGTCCAATTGTCTAATACTGACAAATAACCAGCCTTTGAATATCTAACCGAATATTCACCATTGTCTAAATTATTAAATGAGTATGAACCATCATCTTCACTAGTAGTAGTTGCTGAATTTCCAGATTCTTGATTAATATAAGTCACAGATACACCAGAGGAATCTGTTGAGGAAATGAAACCAACTGCATTATAATCTGCAGCTGAAGAGTCCTCTGACATTAGTCCTAACAAAGCTCCAGATAGGAGCATTGCTACGGCTAGCAAGGCTATTCGCGAATTTCGCTTTTGAGTCATATTCATTGTCTCCGGAGAGCAAGTGCTCTCACTCGGGGTCCGTCGGAAAAGAGAGGGATTTATAAAGATTGGGAAAATGAATAAGGGGGCTTTTAGAGGCCTTTTATAGACGATAGAAGCCGTTTTATGAAACAAAAATTGCAGGCCTTAATGGCGAACTTTGATTTCCTTTTGCCACATGTCTAGACCTTGCCTTATCAGCATTAACAACCGAAATTTCACAGTCAAAAATCTTACTAAAGAAGTCTATTGATGCTGACAATATTTCTTCTTCGTCAATTTGCAAACTGTACTTACTTTGCCAACCTGGCCCTAAAGAGGGAATGTCTCTCAATACCCATTTCTTCAAGAAATCTGCACCTAATTTCTTTGATTCAGGTGGTATATTTGGCATCACACTAGAAATAAGTTGATTCAATTTAACTTGGCCTCGGCCATCTGCTAGCTCACCGGCAGTATGGATTGCATTCCACTTCCATTCAGGTGCAACTATGAATACAATTTCTTTAGGATTGTCAATTCCAGCAATATTCAAAATAGCTCTAGTATCTTCTAAAGTTTGTTTAACTAAATCTTCACCTGTCACTAAAGTTAAATCAGGATCATGACCTTCTGGAAATGGTTGATTTAGGACAAAACCTTCTTCTCCACTAATAGACCAAGCCTCTTCAGCTGTATGTGGAACTACTGGAGCAATACCTCTCGTGACGATAGATATGTATTCTTTCAAAATATCTTGATGAGCCTCTCCTGTTCTCTGAAGATACCATTTGAAATATTGTGGAAGTTCAAAGAAAAGAAGGCGTGTGGAAGTTCTAAATTTGAGTCTCTCAGAAGCTGCATTGGCCTGATGAGAAACGCTTGCCATTACTTCACGGAACCAATCATCAACAGGATGTGGAATTGTTCGACCTTTACCTTTATTCTCTTTTACAAAAGACAACCAATTATTCAATTTTTTGCCTGCAGTTTCAGCAAAAGACAATTCCCAATTAGGATCATCTAAGCCTTCTCCGGCATTACATAGTGTAAAGCGAACAACATCGGCACCATATTTTTCATTCAATTCCTTAAGTGTGAAGAAATTGCCTTTAGATTTAGACATTTTTTCGCCATTGACAAGAACCCATCCATTAACTGCAAAACCTCTTGGCCAATTATTTTTCTCAAACATTGCAGTATGATTGAAAAGACTAAAGGCTAAATGGTTCTGAATCAAATCCTTACCGCTAATTCGTAAATCATATGGATACCAATAATTGAATTCATTACGCCATTTGAGTACTTCAGCTTGTGTTATTCCACTTTCTTCGGCTGCTAACTTAGTGTTTCCTTCACCAAATATAGCATCAAATAATGATTCTGTTAATTGTTTTTCATCCAATTCCTTCAAGTAATGAGCAACCGTATAGAAAGCCATGTAAATCGTTGAATCACTCAATGATTCTATAACCCAATTATCGTTCCATGGTAATCTTGTACCTAATCCTTTTTCTCGGACACAGGCCCAATTTTTCAACCATTGTAAAACATATTCAAATTGGGTTCTGGACTTAGAAGGATATAATTCCATAGATGAAAGAGCCTCTTCGGTTTTCTTAGTCCAATCTTCACTACTATATTCTAAGAACCATTGATTATCTACAATTTTGACCATA
>Ga0208411_1002440_pt1 | contig 11290 bp, 9 predicted proteins | sample ETN01SmetaG_4_FD_185793 | JGI IMG/M metagenome (GOLD analysis project Ga0208411, IMG submission 185793) | Marine microbial and viral communities from oxygen minimum zone, Eastern Pacific Ocean - ETNP2014F12-01SV261 (SPAdes) (version 2) | ecosystem: Environmental > Aquatic > Marine > Oceanic ...
TATTATAAAAATAATAACTATTAATTTTATGAAGTTCATTTATTAAATAAAATTATTATAAATTTAGGTGTATTTTAGGTCAATTAAAACAATAAATGCTTTTTATTTCTATGAAGATTAATACAATATCAATTTTTTTAAACGATGTAGCAATAGCGTGGGAAGATAAAACCTCCGGTTATCTTCCACTTAAAAAGCTCAGGGAGGCCTGTCCTTGTGCTTTTTGTTCTGGAGAAAAAGATGTTTTTGGTAATGTTTACAAAGGAAAGCAAAAGCTTTCTGAAGATTCTTTTAAATTGTTGCGCTATGAAAAAATCGGCTTATATGGGCTTCGTTTTTTTTGGGCTGACAATCATCATGAGGGGATATACACTTACGACCTTTTAGCTTTTTTGACCAATGAAAAAAAATAATTTTTCAATTATATGGGATTGGAACGGGACGATTGTTGATGATGCCCCTGTCTTTATTAAAATAATGAATTCTTTTTTAATCAAAAGGGGGCTTCCCTTAATTTCATTAAAAGACTATAGGCACAGTTTTGTTTTTCCTGTTAAAAACTACTATAAAAACCTTGGTTTTGATTTTTCAAAAGAGTCTTTTAATGGTCTTAGCTTAGAGTTTATTGATAAATATAAAAAAGCCATGTTTTTGCCTCCTTTAGTTAAAAACATAAAAACCCTTTTAACTGAAATCAATAAAAAACAAATTAAACAGGTGGTCGTTTCTGCGCAAGAAAACAGCCTTTTAAAAAAAGCAGTGAGCCACTATAGCCTTAATCCCTTTTTTTGTTATACACGGGGAATAAACAATTATCAGGCAACAAGTAAAATTAATATTGCAAAAACTGTTTTTAAAAAACACTTGTCACAGTCACAAAAAACTATTTTAATCGGAGACACAGAACATGATGCAGAGGTTGCGCGTGCACTAAATATTGACTGTTGCCTTGTAAGCTATGGGCATTGTACAAAAGAAAAACTTCAAAAAACATCTTTTCCTGTGGTTGATTCTGCCTTAGAGCTTCGCGCTATGCTTTATGATTATTAATTAAAACTCCTTTTGTTTTTTTAAAGCCAAGAGCTTTACATGAAATTGCAACATTAGACATATGTGTTGAGAGGTATTCCGCTTTGTTTTTCATTTTAAAATATTGTTTTCCAAGGCTGGTTGTTGTAATTCCCTGGGTTGATTTTAAATAAAGGCTGGTAATGTCAAAAAAGGGCTGTTTGCTTAGGGCCTGGTTTCCTCTTCTTGGGTTTTCTCCTGTTTTATTCACATGATTATTAACAACAAATTCTTTATACTTTTTGTTTTTACAAAACGTTTTGTCTATAATTTTTATTGTTTGCTTTTAATAAAAAACGAACCAGATACTTATCTACCAAGGTAAATGTGCGTGTTTTAATTGTTTCTTTTTTCTTATCTAAAAGATCTCTATGAATTAATGTTATTGTATTGTTTTCTTTTGCCAAACAGGGCGCTCCCAATTCTAATGTGTGTTGCTCCAGCCTGAACAGCCTCAAAATAATCCTCGCTCATGCCCAGGGATGTTTTTACACAGGTTTTAATGTATTTCTTTTGTATTTGTTTCTGAAGCGCCACCGTTTCAACAAAAAACTCTTTATTTTCTTTTTTTGTTTTTCCTTGTGGTAAGATTGTCATCAAGCCCTCGGCTTTAATGTTTTTATATTCATGTATTTTTTTACATATTTCAAAAAGAGAGGGCAGATTAAATCCTTTTTTTTTAACGTCGCGGCCTATATTAATTTGAAAAAAAACTCTTTGTTTTTTGTTTCTTTTATTGGCAGCGCTGTTTATTTTTTTTAATATTTTTTGTGAATCTACGGTTTGAATTACATCAAATATGTTTACTGCTTTTTTTACTTTATTTGATTGTAAGTGACCAATAAGATGCAGCTCTATTTTTTCCCTTATTGCTTTTTGTCCATAAAATTTTTTTTCAGCTTCCTGTACCTTGTTTTCGCCTATTATTAGCAGCTTGTTTTTAACGGCCCCTTGTACCGCCTCAATCTTTCTTGTTTTGGTTACAGCTATAATTTTTACTGGCTCTTTGTTGGGGGAGTTTTCTTTTATTATTTTTTTAATTTTGCGAAGCTCTTGTTTTTTAAACAGCCTTTGTTTTATTGGCTCCATTTTTTATTCTTCTGTGTTGTTTTTTTCTTCCTCAGGAATATCTGGGTTTTGTTCTTTTTCTTCAGATTCCTTTGAATCTTCGGTGTCGTCTTCTTTTATAACCTTTGTTACAGAGGCAATTTGAGAATCATCGTCTAGCCTTAAAAGCTTGACACCCTGAGTGTTTCTTCCTATAATGTTTAGTCTGTCTATTGATTGTCTAATCATTATTCCGCCATCTGTTATAATCATAAGGTCATCGTTTTCAACAACCTCTAATATAGAAACAAGCTTTCCTGTTTTGTTGTTTGCTTTTAAGGTAAAAACCCCTTTTCCTCCTCTTTTTTGTTCTCTATACTGTTCTAATAAACTTCTTTTTCCAAACCCCTTGCTAGAAACAACAAGAACCTGCCCCTCTCTTTTAACAACAAGCATTCCTATAACATAATCATCTTTAAAGGACATTCGTATGCCCCTTACTCCTTTTGTTTTTCTTCCCGTTGATCTGATTTGTTGTTCATTAAACCTAATTGATTTTCCATTGTTCGTTGCAAGCAAAATATCTTGATCTCCCAAGCTGAGTTTTGCTTGAATAAGCTCGTCCCCCTCATTAACATCAACAGCATAAATGCCTCCTTTTCGAGGTTTACTATACAACATTAGTTTGCTTCTTTTTATGAGACCTTTTTTTGTACACATTATTAGCTGTTGCTCTTCAGAAAATTCCTTTACAGATACAAAAGCTTTTACTTTGTCTTCGGCCCCACAGCCAATAAGGTTTATAATTGCCCTTCCTTGTGATGTTCTAGAGGCTTGTGGAATTTGATGAACCTTTAACCAATAACACTTTCCGGTGTTTGTAAAAAACAACATGGTGTTGTGTGTTGAGGCAATAAAAAGATGTTCAACAAAGTCGTCTTGTTTTGTGTTTGCCCCCTTCATTCCTTTTCCACCCCTGTTTTGTGTTTTCCAGGTAGAAACTGGCAATCTTTTTATATATCCATTGTGACTGATGGTTACCACCATATCTTCATCTGCAATCATATCTTCAATGGATAAATCTCCGCTTATTGGTATTATTTCCGTTTTTCTTGCGTCTCCATATTTTTCAGCAACTCCTGTTAATTCTCTTTTAATAATAGAGCTTTGTTCTTCTCTGTTTTCTAAAACTTTTTTATAATATATAATTTGAGTATTAAGCTCTCCGAGCTCTTCTAATAGTTTTCCTGTTTCTAAAGAGGTTAGTTTTTGAAGACGCATATCTAAAATGGCTTTTGATTGAGCCGTAGAAAATTTAAAACTATTTATTAGTTTTCCTTTTGCTTCTTCTGGGTTTTTTGATTTTTTAATTAATTCTATAATTTCGTCAATTGATTCAAGGGCTTTTTTTAGTCCCTCTAAAATGTGTGCGCGCGCCTCTGCTTCTTTTAAATCAAAGGTTGTTCTTTTTATAATTATTTCTCTTCTAAAAGATAAAAACTCGCTCAGCACTTGCTTAAGCTCCATTACTTTTGGAACGCCCTTAACAATTGCGAGCATAATAATTCCAAAGGTGTCTTGAAGCTGTGTATATTTATATAAATTGTTTAAAATAATTTCAGCAATAGCATCTCTTTTACACTCTATTACTATTCTCATTCCATCTTTGTCAGACTCATCTCTTAAATCAGAAATTCCTTCGAGCTTCTTGTCTCTTACTAAGTCTGCTATTTTTTCAATCAAATTTGATTTATTGACTTGGTATGGGATTTCGTTGATAATAATTACTTCTTTTCCATTTTCTTTTTCTTCTATTGTTGCTCTTCCGCGCATAATAACGCGGCCTCTTCCTGTTGTGTAAGCCTCTTTTACTCCGTCAATTCCCATTATAAATCCTGCTGTTGGAAAATCTGGGCCCTTGATGTGTTCTAAAAAAAGATCTTCGCTTGTAAGCTCTGAATTATCTAAAAGAGCAACTAGGCCCGACACAAGCTCATTTAGATTGTGTGGGGGTATTTTTGTTGCCATTCCCACCGCAATGCCCTCTGATCCGTTCATCAGCAGGTTTGGAATTTGAGCAGGAAGTACGGCCGGCTCTTTTAGACTATCATCAAAGTTTGGTTGATACGAAACAGTTTCTTTTTCAATGTCCTTAAGCATCTCTGACGCTATTTTAGACATTTTTGCCTCTGTATATCTCATTGCTGCGGCGCCGTCCCCGTCAACGGAACCAAAGTTTCCCTGACCATCAATTAATAAATATCTTAAAGACCAGGGCTGTGCCATCCTAACTAACGAATCATAAATAGATTGGTCTCCATGGGGGTGATATTTACCGATAACTTCACCAACAATTCTTGCGCTTTTTTTATGTTTTCTGTTCCATTGAGCCCCAATACCAGCGGCACCATATAAAACCCTTCTGTGCACAGGCTTAAGCCCATCCCTAACATCTGGAAGAGCCCGGCTTATAATAACTGACATCGCATAAGAAAGATATGATTCTTCCATTTCATCAACAAGATCTCTTCCTAAAATACTTTGATTTTTAAATTGTTCTTCCATTTTTTATACGTCTATGTTTGTTGCATATTTTGCATTTTTTAGAATAAACTCTCTTCTTGGCTCAACGTCGTCTCCCATAAGGTCTGAAAAAACCTTATTTGGGTCTTTAAGCTGTTCTAGCGTTACCCTGTATAGCGTTCTATGCTCGGGGTTCATGGTTGTTTCCCAGAGCTGGTCTGCGTTCATTTCTCCCAAGCCTTTATATCTTTGAATGTCTATTTTTTGATTTTGGTTTTTATATTCCTCTAAAACCCTGTCTTTTTCTTTGTCTGTATATACCCATTTTTCCGTTTTGCCTTTTACAATTTTATAAAGAGGGGGAAGGGCTATATAAACATAGCCTCCTATAATTAGCTCTGGCATTTTTCTATATAAGAAGGTTAATAAAAGGGTTCTAATATGGGAGCCATCTACGTCCGCATCTGTCATTATAATTATTTTATGGTATCTAAGTTTTTCAACATTAAAGTCTCCCGCGGAGGTTTCTCCTTCGTCTCCTCCGTCTCCTCCAAAACCAGCCCCAAATGCCGTTATTAATGTTTGTATTTCATTGTTATTTAAAAGCTTGTCAATTCTTGCTTTTTCACAATTTATAACCTTTCCTCTTAAGGGCAAAATAGCTTGATATTTTCTGTTTCTTCCCTGTTTTGCTGATCCTCCAGCTGAGTCTCCCTCGACAATATAAAGTTCGCTTAGTGCTGGGTCTTTTTCTGAACAGTCTGCAAGCTTTCCTGGTAAAGCAGAAATATCTAAAACGCTTTTTCTTCTTACAAGCTCTCTTGCTCTTTTTGCTGCCTCTCTTGCTTTTGCTGCGTTTTCTGCTTTTAATATAATTGTTTTTGCTGTGTCTGGGTTTCTTTCAAGAAAATCTAAAAGCCCTTCCATTATAATTGAATCGCAAATACCCTTAATTTCTCCGTTCCCTAGTTTTGTTTTTGTTTGTCCCTCAAACTGGGGTTCTTGTACTTTAATAGAAAGAACGGCCGTTATTCCCTCTCTTACATCGTCTCCGCTTAAAGAAACGGTTTCATTTTTTTTTGTTTTTATTATATTGTTTTTATTTGCGTATTTATTTAAAGATCTTGTTAGGGCTGTTTTAAATCCCGCTAAGTGAGTTCCCCCTTCAATTGTGTTAATATTATTAACAAAGGTTAAAATGTTAGAGGAATATGTTTCATTGTAACTTAAAGCCAAATCAACAGGAACGCTTTCTTTTTCTCCTTTTATATGAACGGGTTCTAAAAAAAGGGGATTGTTGTTTTTATTTAAGTGAGATACAAACTCTGCAAGCCCCCCCTCATAATAATGATTCTCTGTTTTGTCTGTGTTTTTATCAATTAAAATAATTTTTATACCACTATTTAAATATGCAAGCTCTCTTAGTCTTTCGCTTACAATATCATATTCATATGTGTGTTCAACAAAAATAGAATAATCTGGCCAAAAACGAATTTTTGTTCCTGTCTCTTTTGTTGCGTCTATTTTTTTAACCTCTTCTTCGGCTATTCCTTTTTTATATTGTTGATAAAAAACGCCTCCGTCTCTAGAAATTGTTGCTTCACATTTTTGAGACAGCGCATTTACAACAGAAACACCCACTCCGTGTAGCCCCCCTGAAACCTTATACGTATCTTTATCAAATTTACCCCCAGCATGTAACACGGTCATAACCAGCTCAAGCCCCGACTTTCCTTCTTTTTTATGCGTGTCAACCGGAATTCCTCTTCCGTTGTCTTCAACTGAAACGCTTCCGTCTTTTTCAATAGTAATAATTATTTTATCACAAAAGCCTGCCATGGCCTCGTCTATGGAATTGTCAACAACCTCCCAAGCAAGGTGGTGTAGTCCTTTTTTCCCAACGTCCCCTATATACATGGCCGGACGCTTCCTTACGGCCTCTAAGCCTTTTAAAACTGTTATTTTTTCTGAACTATATTTATTTTCTGTGTTAATTGTTTAACCTTAGTGGCATAAGAAGGTTTACCGTTTCTTCTTTTTCTTTTTTTTCTGTTTCCTGTATTATTGCAGCAGAAAGAGGTGCGCTTAAGTATATGTTTGCGCTTTTTGTTTTAACGTGCTGTAAAACGTCTATTAAATATTTAGCATTATAGCTTGTGGTTATGTTTTCTCCTTTATAATCACAATCAACGTGTTCTTTTCCTGAGGTTGAGGTTTCTGGGTCTTGAGCAGAAACAACTATTCCTTTTTCGCTAAAATCTAAAAGGGTTTGTTTTGTTGTTCTGTTTGAAAAGATTGAAACCCTTTTTAAACAAGAAATCAGCTCTTGCGTTTTTACTTTTGCACGCGTTTTGTTGTTTTCTGGGATAACACTATTAAAGTCTGGATATGTTTCTTTTATTACCCTTGTTTCTATGGTTAGGTTTTTTTGTTTTGTCGACAAGGAGTTTTCTTTGATATCTATAGAAATTGTTTCTTTTTTGTTTATTATATTTTTAATTATGTTTAAAAATTTAACGGGAATAATTAAAGACTGATCTGTGTTTGTGTTTTCTTTAACTGTGTTTTTTACGAGTCTATGCCCATCTGTTGCCACCGCTGTTATTCTGTCTTTTTTAAAATTAAAGTAAACCCCGCTTAACGCTGGTTTAAGGTCGTCTTTACTTGTGGCATACGCCGTTGTTTCTATTATACTATAAAGAATTTCTCCTTGAAGTTTTATTTTATCTGCGGTGTCTGTGACAGAGTCTTCTGGAAATTCTTCAGGGCTTCTTCCTGTTATTTTATATGCGCCTTGCTTGTTGTTAAGCTCAACTAAAAAATCCTCATTTATAGAAAAACTTATTTTATCATCCGGCATAGCAGACACAATTTCGTGAAGCTTTCCCATTGGTATACAGGCAGATCCTTCTTTTTCGTCTTCTATTTCTGTTTCAGAAGTTATTGTTTGTTCTAAGTCTGTTGTTTTTATTGTTAAAATATTTTTTTTAATATTTAAAAAAGCTGTGCTTAAAACCGGTAAAGTTGTACGAACAGGAACAACTTTATGGTGTTCAATTAAAAGATTTTGTAGTGTGTTTTTGTTTATTGAAAAGTTCAAAATTTTAAGTGTTTAAATTGCTTGTTTTTAAGTACTATTATTTTACCTTTTTATTGACTATAAATACAAGACAAATATATATATATAATATATTTAATTATTTATTTTTATTTAATATGCTGTGAATATCTTAATAAGCAGTAAAAAGAACAGTAAAAAAACATTAAATAAAAGAAAAAAAAAGCCCACGCCTAAAGTAAAACTTTATTGTTTATAAGTGTGTATGTTTTGTTAATAACTAAAAGGAATTATTGATTTTTACATATGTTGATTCAATTCGGCCCTGTATCCATTCTTCAAAAAAATCTCCCCTTTTTTTGTTTATTGAGAGGTTTTCTAGAAAAACCCAGCTGTTTTGAGGCGTTCTTTTTTCAGACTCAGCATACGAATATTTATAAACATAATAAAAAGAACCCTCTTCATATAAAACAGGAGAAAAACTATAATTTTCACCATTTTTTAAGAATGTTTTTACTACAAGGGGAAAATTTGAGATTTCTGTGTTTTTAAAAAAACCAGAAAAATTTTGTTTTTCTGGTTTTAAAGAAATAGCCAGAGAATCAAATAAACCAGGATCGTTTTTTGTTTTAATTTTTAAAGAATCAATAAAAGAGGCTGACAATAAAGAGTCTTCTTTTGAGGGTTTAAGAGAAAGCAGAATATGTTGAGATTTGATTTTTTCACCTTTTTTTTCTAAAAGCTTTATAAGGTGATAACCAAACCTTGTTTTTACTGGGCCCCCAATTTCGTTTTCAATCAAAGAATAGGCCGTTTTTTCATATTCTTGAACTAAATCCCCGCGAGCTGTTTCCATTATACCCCTATTTAAAGAAACAGAGGGATCCTGAGAATATAATAGGGCGGTTTCAGAAAAAGATAAAAGATTATTATTTAAAGAATCTTTTAAAGAAAGAAGCCTTTCTTTTGTGTTTTTTTCAGACAAAGCAGAAATAGAAATTTCTTTTTGTGCCAAAGAAAAAGAAGCCCTTTCTAAAAAAGAAGGGATAGAGTCTTTGTATTCTTCATAAAAAGAAAAAACCTCTTGCTTAGAAACAGAAACACCGCCCAATAAAGAGTATTTAAATTTTTCAATTAAAAGCTCTTCTCTTACGGTTTCCCAATAATTGTTTTTTATATCCCCCAAAGACATTCCAAAGGCTTTTTCTAGGTTTTCTTTTGAACCAACCTGGTTTGTAAAAACATCTATTCTTTCATTTAAACTAGAGTTTATTTCATCATATGTAACCGTAAAAAGGGAATCTTTCTCTGCTTCAATTAAAACAACTTTTAAATATATTTTATCTTTTAAGATAACATCAAATAAACGCTGAAACATTAAAGGAGAATCTTGAGGAGAAATTCTTTTTTGTTCAGCAAGCATTCTTGTTTCGCTTAAAACCTCAGAGAATAAAATGTTTTTATCACCAACGGTTGCAACAACACCATCAACAAGCTCTTGCTGAGAAAAAAGGAAAGAAAATAAAAATAAAAAAGAAAACATTAAATATTAAAACCCCTTATAGAGTGTTTGTTTTTTAGGTTTTTCAATAAATTAAATTTTATAGAGTCTTGTTTTTCTTTAATTATTTTTCTTTCTATTTGATTGTAAACCTTATCTAAAGAGAAGGGTTCCTCTTTAATAAATTTTTCTATTCGAATTAAAGAAAATGTTTTATTTCTGTTTTCAATAGGAGCTGAAATTTCTCCGACCTGCATGTCGAAAGCAGTCAACGAAAGGGGCCCGCCGCCGCCCTGCGCTACGGGAGCTTTTGTTAATCCACCAAAAAGCTTTAAAGTTTGATCAAAATCTTTTTCACTTAAAAAATGATTATAGGCCCTGTTTATTTCATCTTCAGAGGCTGTTTTAATTTCACTATAAACAACGCTTTTAGGTTTTATATAATCACCCCTAAAAACGCCCCTATCATAAAGAGATTTAACAGCAGAAGAATCAGGGGAGCCAATAGAATTAACCAAAAAAGAAGAAAACTCTTTTTGTAAAATGTTTTTTTTATGTTTTAAAAGTTCGCTTTTAAAATAAGGGGAGTCGTTAAGGTTTTTTTCTTTTGCAAGAACCAAAACAGCCTCTTGCAAAACAAAAGATTTTAAAAGGGAAAGAAGGTTCTGTTCTGTTTTTATAGAGGGAACCCTAGTTGCGGGCATTTTATTTAAATAATAAACTAGCCACCCAACCCCAAAAGCCTTATTATTATATGTGAACAAAACATCAGAAAAACCCCCTTCTTCTATCCACCTTATATAAGCGTTTTTGTTTCCCCGAAGTTTTTTTTCTTTTGTGTTTTTTTCAATAGAAAGAAAAACGCTGGTTAAAACGGGGCCATTTATAATAAGCCTTGCAGGGGAAACCAAAGATGAATCAAAATCAATGGCAGCAGCACGAAGGCTTTCAAAATCAAGAGATTGAAGACATGTTTTTTTTGTAATGTCTTTTAAAAAAAGAGGATTTTGGTAATTAAAATCAGAGGGGGCCTCTTTTTCGACATAAATCAAATGATAACCAAAGTCCGTTAAAATTGGTTCAGAAACAAGGCCAATCCCAAGACTAAAAACAGTGCTTTGAAAAGGCTCAACTGTTCTTCCCCAAGAAACCCAACCCAGGGAGCCCCTGTTTTGAGAAACAGAGGGATCTTGGGACTCTGCAAGAGCAAAATCCTTAAAAACAGAAGACCGCAAAGAGTCAGCGGACGCAGCAAAAGAAGAAGAAATGTTTTCTTTAATTTGAGAGGCAAGAGCAAAGGCCTCCTTTTTTGTTGTAGAAAAATCACCCGGCATACTACACCCCTTGAAGCCCAAAAGAATGTGGTGGGTAAAATATTTTTTTAAGATGTTTTTTTCAGCCCGAAGGAAGTCTTTTTCTTTAATTAAAGGATAGGCAACAAGCCTTTCATATGAATAATTAATTAAAAGTTGATTTTTTCTTTCTTTTAGTTTAATATAGTTGTCCCCAAAATGTTGATGACCCAGAGAGGTGGATTCAAAATAGACAAGCTCTTTTTCTAAAAAAGAGTTTTTTGTTAGCCTTTTTTTAGTAGTATCTAAAAGCGCCCACTCACTATAGGGAACGGTTTCAAAAAAATTAAAATCATAATAGGCTTGATTTCCTAGCTTAAAAAGAGACTGCTCGGCAAACAAGCCAGCAAAAAAGAAGATTAAAAGGGTTTTATTTAACATGTGTTTTTATTAAGAAATTTTCTAACAAAATATAAGAATCTTCTTTAACATAAGAGAATTGAATTTTTAAAAAATTAGAATCAGAAGAAACAGTATAGGGCAGCCCCTTTGAATCAAAAAACGAAGAAACAAGGGTTAAAAAAGCCGGAATGTTTTTTAAAAGAAGAGAGCTTGCAGTAAGAATAAAAGAATCTTTTATCTTTTTAATACCAACAACTGGTGTTTTTTCCGCAAGAAGAGCAAGGCTCTTACACTTAAAAAGAAGAAGCATTGGAGGAGGGAGGGGACCAAAAAGAGAGGAGGTTTCATTAAAAAAAGATTTTAAAGACTCCTCATTTAAGCAATCAGATATTTTTTTAT
>Ga0208411_1002446_pt1 | contig 11281 bp, 21 predicted proteins | sample ETN01SmetaG_4_FD_185793 | JGI IMG/M metagenome (GOLD analysis project Ga0208411, IMG submission 185793) | Marine microbial and viral communities from oxygen minimum zone, Eastern Pacific Ocean - ETNP2014F12-01SV261 (SPAdes) (version 2) | ecosystem: Environmental > Aquatic > Marine > Oceanic ...
TTGGAGTTTATCTCCACGTTTTTTCTTCATATCTGCGAACGACATATGTTTCCTTTCGTATATTTCGTATTGCGTTGTATTAATTGTATTGCGATGTATTTCACTTAATCATCATATAACTATATTATAACATACTTTTCCGATTTGTCAAGCTCTCATATCGGAAGCTTTGAAGTCTTCTGCACAAGATTGAGATCTTCTGCTTCTTCTTGTACAAGTTGTTTGAGTTTTCCGCCGACCATCTGACCAGCGGTTTCAGGTTCCAATTTATTTTCTTCACAGTAATATAAAATAGCATCGATATAAGTCATCTTAGTTCGTTGTACCAATCCTTCTATATTCTCCATGAATCTCATAGAGTTATTCATTTTTACTGCCATTATATTGATGATCCATTACCGTTCAGAGCTGCAGATTCTTGATGTTCTGAATCATCTTTCTCTGTAAACCAGTAATTTACGACCTTCATTAGTGCCGCGACGTACGTACCTATTAAAATATTTATTATGTCCCTGTAGGTATCAGTAACCAATGTCCCATAAAATAACACATAAAGTAAACAAAAAAATACAAGGAATACTATACCACTTAAAGAAAATCTGGCATAGAATCTCATTCTTTTTCGTTTCTCAATTGCTGAGGACTGTTCTTTTGATTGTTCTTCATTCATTATTCTTCTCCATTAGTAATTTCAATTTTGCTCCAATGTTTATCGGCTACTGAATGTAAAGTCCACCACCCCATTCCATTTCCGGGATTTAATATTTCATCACAGACTTCTTCAAATATAAACGGTCTACCATTCACATAAGAAGTATAAATTGGTGAATCATATCCCATCTTACCTTTATTGAAAGTTTCTGTTTTGTGGTATCCTAGCCAGTTATTTTTGCAATGATTAGTTCCAATCAAATGTGCTTTTGATTTGTTTTGAATAGCACCTTTTGGAACAAATAAAACACTGTCTTGTTCGAAATCCTCCCCGAATTTTTTCATATCATTTTCTAAATTGCCGCCATCTTCCAGGTCAACAATAAAATAGCTAATCTCTGTTACGGATTTTCCACCTTCAGGATATCTACCCTTTAAAGTTGTAGCCCCATAACCTTTCGATTTAATCTTTGCTAATAATGACTTGTTTCGTTTTGCATTATCAGATTTTGAATACTTCTCACCCCCACCACATTCCGCGGCTACACGAAACGCAGTCATAGCTCCACAATCATGTTTCTCGTTGTGACTCCACAATCTAGATAAACTTGATTCTTGTAAATATTCTTGGAACTTTTTTGCCATCAGTCCTCATCCCAAGGTAATAGATCATGAACACCTTGTTCTGCTAAAAGTACTCTATTTTTCCAATGTTCATCTTTAACATCGTCTTTGTTTTGACCAGTATAACCTACAGCATATCCATTTTCACATAACCACTTATTTACGTTAGTCCATCCATTGAAATCATGTCCATCTTCTGTACAGTTAATCCAAATCTCACCTAATACTCTACCGAACTTTCCTCGGCTATCTGACTCTGGACATCTACATTGTATCTCAATATCATCTCTATCTGATAATATTGCCCAATGTACCCACGATGTTAATGCTTTTTTGGATAGTTTACCATAGATTTTTTCGTTCTTGTGTCTTGTTCTAGATTCTGGTGTATCTATTCCTAGTAAACGAATTCTATTACATATTCGTACATCAAAACCCAAATCAAAAATCGCATCGATAGTATCCCCATCGACAATCTTTTCTACAGCGGTTATATTGTAGATATATTCGCAAGGTTCTTCGTTGATATATTCAGCCATTATCTTCTACCTTCCCATCGAAATTTCCATTCATCACTCTCAAGAGTAACTTTAACTCTACCCAGATCTACCGTGTCTGGATAAAAATATTGATAACCTATTCCACCATAAGTGGGGTCAATTGGATTGGGTTCTCCCCTATCTACTCGACCTTTTAAATCTATTAAATCGTGTGTTCTCAGATATTCTTCGTATTCGATTCTTTCGTATGGAGCTCGTTCATATCTTGCAACTTCTGTTCTGTATCCGCCTTTATAAGTAGACATATTTTTAATTGACCCCATTTTAATGTGTTTGGTGGGGACCACAAATTTGCAGTCCCCAGAACTTTTTACTTCTTCTCTACGAATTCATACAACTCTGCTGCTTTCTTTTTTATATCCTCAATGGAATAAGAATCAGGCTGAAGTTCATTCCATAACTTCATGTTTGCATCACCTTGTTCTTGTGCAAATTCCCATGCACTTGAAACATAATCTTGGTTGCGTTGAGATTGTTCTTGGAGATAACCTTGTGCCATCTCTAATAGTTTGAATCGTAGTTCGAATGGATTAGACATATTGTCCTTTCTCTGTGTGTGTGTTATTGTGTGTAGTGGGGGAATTCTTCTGTTCCCAAGCGACCCCCCGGAGGACAACCCTCTAACTCGGCTATAATCTACGCAGCGAGTGCGTAAGAATATGCGGTATAATCGTCATTGTTTGCGATTAAGTTTAATTTGATGTTGGTCATCGCCCTATTTTGTTCTCTCTGTTACTCTCATTCACAATCGAAATCCTTTTCACCCCCATCAAATGAGCACAAAATCTAGACTCCAGATTAACACTAGCGTAATAATAAAAATAATTATAGCTATAGTAACTTCTTTAACGTCCATCTGATGCTCGTTTGGTGGAGGTGCCGAGAATCGAACTCGGGTCTTGCTAAACTACCCTACAGGTCATCAAACAAAATTCTTTATTATTTTTTCTATTTGTCTTTATAAATTAATAGTATCATTATTATTTATCTCATATAACTCTTTAGCTTTCCAAATTATATGTGTCCAGTCATCCCTTTTTTCTACAAATAATTGAGGATGTTCATTCTCTACAGCAACGATTATCACTATCTGGGGAACTTCTATTCCTGTACGTTCCTCATAAGCCGATGCATAAAACGAGCATTGTGCAAAATAATTCTCACACCATTCCTTCTTTTTAATTTTATTACTCGTCTTGTAATCTACGATAGACAAAACCCCATCAAATTCCGCTACTAGGTCTGTTCTTCCAGCTAGGCGATATTGATCAGAATATAATGCTAACTCAACTCCGTGAATGTTATCGACTCTTTCAAAGAACGGTTCAATCGTTTTGAATAGTTCAACAATGTGGGGCGTTTCTCCATTAAGGAATTTTTCTTCGTTTTGTACATATCGCTCACACGTATTATGTAAGCTTGTTCCTCTGCGGGAAGCCTTACCGGAGATTTTATTTGCTTCCTTTTCTCCAACACGCTCTCTCCACTTCTGTATATCAGCTTTGGACAACTCGCTAAGTACGGTTGTAATTGATGGATATACGTTGTCATTGGGAGTAACATAAGTTCGTTTTCCGTTAATGGTTTCAGACCTCATACCAAAGCTAAACTCTGGTCTTTCGGCAAGGTGTGTAAATGTTTTTGTTCTCATAATGTATTGCCTGGGATGTTTCTTTTCATATCTTTTATTTTATCACTATACCATCCAGGTTCTTTGTTGTTAGTAGAGTGTCTAGTCTTTATATTATCATAAGCAAATCCTGGGGCGACAATCATTTGACGTACATCCCCATCATTACATTCCATACATCTACCCTCTGGAACTTTTCTTTGTGCTATGGGTAATTGCTCTTCAAATGTATTATCACATTTGTCACAAGCATAATTATATGTTGGCATTTTCTAATATCCAAGCTGGGGGTTGTCTCATATTCTCTACCAATCCACCCCAAGTTGCACTATTCTTTGTTGACCAATCCATATAATATCTCCTATATGATTCAATAGTATTTTGGAAATCGTCTTCCAATCCGCGAACCAAAAATTCTTCTGGAACAAATGGGGGCGGTGCAGTAAGTTCACCTTTTGTAATATTTTCTGGGGTATGACTTAATTTATTATATAAGTTTGTCCAATCTTCATGCATTTCATTATATCGAAAATAATATTCTTTGTGCAACCAAAACCACAAATTATGCGTCCACATGTAATTAGCATCATTCGATTTAACCCAAGCGGCTGTCAATGGAATACCTTCAATGCCTCCTGATATTATATAATCGGGATCTAATTCTTCTAGGTGTGGAACGATTTGTCCTTTTGGGTCTAACAAATGATGTGCAGTAGATAATAATTTTGTATATACTGGAATCATATCCTTCACATGCTCATCACAATGTGCGAATGCACTCATTCTTGGGTCTTGATCTAAAAATAATATATTCATAATTTTATTCTGCCACTATTTCTTGCCACGTTTTCTCTGGTTTCGATTTCTTTGGAGAGTTGTTACTTCCTTTATTTTCCAATACTACAATACGATTAAAATAAGTAACCTTGCAACTATCGTATCTACTCATCTCATGTCGAGCTGGGGTTGCATCCATTAAGAAACAATCATTCACTTCAAGTGGACTTTCCATGATCCCAGGTTTTGTTTTGTAGTTGTAGAAGTATCCCTTGTTACCTTTCGGATCAACCACTTTAAAAATTATGTAATCATCTTTTTGAATTTTGTCTGCCAGTTTAACAAAGAGTTTTCCTCTTTTTCCCTGAGTTCCAATATAACCAAGATGGCTTAAATTTTCTTTAGGTGGAGATTTCTCTTCTTTAATAACATTGTTCACTAGAGAAGCAAGAAATCCTAACTGGTAGTTCCAGATTTTTTCCTTGAGTCTCCATCCAGCAACCGTCTTCTTAGAAGTGACATCGCGACAATTTATAAAAAACTCAGAGTCAGAATTACTTGAATTTAATTCTTTCTCAATCTTCTTCGTGACCTCATTGATGCGATCATTCCGAATCGCCCCAGGCGCTTCACATTCTCTCAACTCTTGTTCAACTACAAGAGAAGTGCACTTGTCACCGAATTTCGACTTGGGTTTGTAACCGCCGGATTTAATCGACTCATCAAGTTTGTGTACCGCAGTAGACAAATAAAATTCTTTCTTCATATTATTCACTCAGTGATTCGGAAGCTCTTCGTACTAACTCATCTTCATTCTTGGCAAATGAATATCCTGCCGAAAACGATTCTGTCATCATCTCTTCAATCCTATCTATTAGTGAAGATGATCTTACAAAATGTTCTAGTAATACACTTCGAATCTCATCTCTATCAAACTTTCCTTCTCTCATAAAATTCTCCTATTAGGGGGTTTTCTCAATTACACTTATAGTATACCACAACGGCCCCCTAATGTCAAGAGTTTATAGTCTAAAAATTAAACCCTCTCGTTCTATAAAAAATATGTTCATCTATTTTCGCAGTTACTTTCTTTTGTCTTGCCCATCGCGGTGTATCAATATATCTTGCATGATAATGAGTAGCACCATCTGTTATGTCTGGTAAATCGTCTTGTCTCAGAATTACATATTTGGCCAAGTCCTGTGCATCATTCCATAACCTTCCTTCCCTGGGGTCATCTCCTTTGCCATCACAATACCAACTAAATTGGCACTGATCCCTTTTGGGAAATCCACTTGCATGATGTTTCCCCTCATAAACTACATCACAAATTGTATTGGGATATTTGTTTGACTTAACACGATTCAATGTTACTTGTGCTACAGCTAATCTTCCAGCAGTGCTTTCCACTGCGGCTTCAAAGAATATATTTTTGGCCATGCACATAACATCATCTACGTTTAAAAAAATATTTCCTACTGCTAATTTCTCTGCTATTTGATACAATCCATTATAACTTGTGTTTGATGGATGAATATAAAAATGATCAATACCTGTTTCTGATGAACCACCTGTGGAGGTGCCACCAATAGATACTGAAGCAAGAAATAGAGCAAGAAATAAAATAAATTTCCTCATGTTCCTCTTCTATTTTGGGTTTACCGTTCCTTAGATTTTAGCCCGAGTTCTTTTTGGACTTTTCATGTATCTATCGGCTGAACCCATACTCGAACTTTGGATATATTCTCCAATATTAAAATCCGATTCCCAAATATCAGTTCCAAGAGGTCCACGAAATTTCTTCATGTCCTTATCATATCCCAAAGTTATTACAAAATTTAATGGGTCGGTAAGTCTAGCCGTAACAGAACGGGGTATATCTTCGTTTTGGTCATAATCTATTTGCCTGATTTCAGCATGTTTTGCTGTTTCATTTCCATCAGAATCTATACGTTTAAATTTAACTATTCTATTTTCAAACTTATCTACATTTATCATTTATGGTAATATTTCCGGAAAAGTTGTTTTTACTAATTTATATGTTAAACCTCTATAGTTCAACTTTTTATCTTTAATTTGTATTACTAAATCTGCCTCTTTAGGATGTAAACTTTCTAACATCTGAATAAACAATTGCTCTCTTCGTAATTGAGTAAGTCCAGTATGACCCCCTTCAATGTATAGGTAAAATTTTCTAATATTGGGATATAGATATGTGGGATTGTACTCGTCCGGTGAACCTATCGTTTTATACGGAGGTTTACCCGGGGGAAGAGCAAATTTAATATCTGGATGAAAGGCATATTTTAATATTTCCTTTAGTGGATTCGATTCGTTTTCTAGCAGAACCTTCTTACGGGCTTCGATAGAATTTGATGCGGCTACTTCTTCAAATATGAGTGGTATACTCCGTGCCATAAACTAAAACTCCGATAAATTCTCAGTTAAATTTTTTAATCTATGATTTACAAAGTATGTGAGTAAGCGCTTCCGATTACCAACTTTAGCGTTTTCAAATTGATTAATTATATTTATGCGGATTGACTCGGGCACTTCGCCTAAATCAATTAACTGTTTGTTTCTATTATAGTTTCTTAACATTTCTTCTGTGCAATATGTCTCTGGGTCTAGTTCATACCAAGCATCAACCTTCTTCTGAGTAATTGGTTTTTGGCGTCTACCCTCATCGACAAACACATTATCATCTGACATAATATTAGGAATCCCATCTCCCGCATCCCCCTTTATGATCTTCTCGTGGAGTGAATGTTCGGCCGATTGAGAGTCTACATATTTCTTCTGTATCGGTGAATATTGTCTAACATTAAATCCTTGAAGTTGTACAAAATCTTTATCACTCGACAATATCAATGTCCTCTCTTTTGTTAGATCCACTAAAGTAGCTATAATATCATCAGCTTCCGCTCCCTCTACTTGTATTACTTTGTAGGGGAACCAATTACGTAATTCTTCTTTCAATTGATTTAAACAAGTATATAGGTCTTGCCAATTAATACCGGATGACTTTTTAACTTTCTTTCTGGAAGCTTTGTAATTAGGAAAAACTTCTTTTCTCCAAGTATGTCGGTCATCACAACATAACACCAATTCACCATATTCGTTTACAAATTTAATTCGATATATTCGTAATGTATTTAATACCGCAGATCTAATAACTTCCATATCAGTAGATGCGTGTTTCGCAGCTGTCATATAAGAACCAATAACAATCTGCGAAAAATCAACTAGTTGTGCCATCTTCTGTTTCTTTTTTTTCTTCTTCGACTGAAATTTCCTCGACTGGAATTTCTTGTTCTATAGCATGGAGAAATTGTTGCCATTGGCCACTACGTAAACTCCAATTATAAAACATATCAAAATAATTTTGTTGTATCTTCAATAAATTTTGCACATCTTCGTCCCAGAAATGCTCGATCGCCCGCGAGAGGATGTGTCCGTGTACTTGTGCGTGTCTTGTAGGATCTGGTTCCCATCCATACATCCAGGGGAAATTAGCACCTGTTTCTGGTAAAGCTCCAAGATTAGGAACAACGGTTAAACATCCGGCACTCATAGCTTCAATCATAGTGAGACAACTGGTTTCTTCATAGATACTAGGATACGCCATGATATGTTGAGTTTTCAACATTTCACGTACTTCATCATTAGTAATAGTGCCATAATAATTAACACCATCCATCTCTCTCGCACGTTTATAAATGTGACGAAATTGTTCATCCATATGCTTGCGATCATATATTTCAAAACTGGAATAAATGTTCAGTTCTGCATTCTTTCCAGTTCCAAGAGTGTTCCTCATAAAATCCCAAGAATTCAAAAGAATCTCTAGTCCCCGGTGAGGGGTAGAGAAATAACAAACATTTATTTTATCATCTTCTTTCGGTTTTTCGTGAATAGGAATAGGATGGATAGCATTTTGAATTACGATGCCTTGGTCATAAGGAAGTCCTAGATATGCTGAAAATTGATATTGTTGCCAATGACTAACAAAAACAATTCGTTCATATTTGCTCCAATTCTCTTTCTCTTTTAGATGTTGAACTTCCGGGTCATTGGCTAAATCATGGACCCAAAGAATACGTTGTTTCTGTTCAAGATTTCTAACTCTTGTGCTGATAAACTGGAACTTCTCATGCAATCCTGGTTCCCTCTTTTCCATTTCTTCAAAGAGCCATTTCCTCATCAACTCTGTTCCACCTATAGCTTTATCTGATATAGCTTCTAGGGGTGGTGCACCACCATCATTTTCAAAATCAATCTCAAATTTTACATCGCTATCTGGATTGATTATTTTTAATTTATCGTTTTTAGTTTGTCGTTTGGATTTGCCCTGAGTATTGGGACTTTCTGCAGACGAAGCCGAAAAAACTTCAGCTTCCGGTTGAACCGCTTTTACCATAATTCTCCACAAGTTTTATATTAATATTAATCAACTATTATATATATGGATACCGCAGGAGAGCTTGGTTATCGCTTTCGTAGTGAGAGAGTAGCTTCTAATGTACCTAGCTATAAATCTAGGTGGAGAGTTGAAGCTCTACGATTACCCCTGAGGTATCTTTAATTCTATCTCTTTATTATATCATATAATTACGATTTGTCAATACCTCAGTATGTCGATTTAATTGAATCACACAATCCTAATTTTTTTGCTTCTTTAGCAGAAAGCCAAACATCGTGCGGAGGTAAAAGATATTTTCTAATCTTCTCTTCTGTTAAACCTGTACATTTTCTGTAGTGATTAACCATTCTTTCTGTAGTTAAATCATACTCTTTTACCACGGCAAATAATTCATGTTCTTTTCCGTATGTTCCCCATGAATATTGATGAGATAATATTGAAGTGTTCGGTGTGAGAATACGTTTACCCTTTTCTCCTGAAATGAACATCAATAATCCACAAGATGCAATCATTCCCATGCCGATAGTACGTATTGGTATCTTTGAACCTTTCATCACATCTACTAAAGCAAAGCATGCATTCAGATCACCGCCAGGAGAACATATCCCCAGAGTCAGTTCTTTCTTTCTTTTGTGTTTATTATAATTTTCAGCAATGATCCAATCTATTAATGGTTTCATTGTTTCCATCGTTACCTCGCCCATGAATACGTGCTGTCCACGATTGAATAATTCAGTACTAGGGCTTTCTACTGCGGGTGCTTGGTGGGTTGACGCCTCATCCAAACTATCATTATCTGTCATAAATTCCTTTTATAAATTTGAAGTAAAACGTTTATCTGTCAATGCAGATAATTTAGTCGTTGAACGGTGGCGTTTGATCATTTCTATCGATTCACCTTTCAATTCCATTTCTTTAGTCCATACCGTTTTGATATCTGGATACCAAAATCCAACAGAACGTTTTGGAGTACCATCGGGGTTGTACGCCATCGCAATTACTTTCGGCACTACCCTGTGTTCCTCATTCGCTCCAGAGAATGTTCCAATCCAATCACCAGTTTTCAAATAGAATTCACAGTATCGAATGTATGCCTTTTTAGAATCTGCGAGATTTGATGCAGATTGTCTTTCTTTTGGTAGGGCACTCGTATTTCTTGCCTGTTGGCCAAGAGCTGAAACTTGAAGTTTGTTTTCCTTAATCCATTCCTTAACATTTTTAAAAGAATATGTATCATCATCTGGAAGAGCAAGAACTGATTTAGCAATATTCTTATACTCAGCCGGTTTCTTCTTCGCTCTCATCTCAGCGAGGCGTGTTCGCAATTTCTCTTTGTGTTCCTCAGAGAGTTTACGTTTCTTCTTTAGTGGTTTTATTTTTTCTCTAGCCATTATTTTTCTCATTAAAATTTGCGTTCTCATTAAAAAGATCTTCATCATCATGAATCATAGTTTCAAAAACTTTCCACAATTTTTTACATCTTGTTTCATGTAATTCACTTAGTCCAATCAAAACATTTCCAATTTCATCTTCGGTCATTGGGCCTTTTGGGTCATCAAGAATTCTTTCTGTTACAGCATCCAAATCATCTCTTGTTTGCCATACATTCATAATTTCTTCTTCTAAATTCATCCTATTGTAATGTCGTGTCATAAGTCAATTCTCATTAATGTTATCTGGTGGGGAGAGAAGGAGTCGAACCTTCACAGTCAAAGACGGCGGGTTTACAGCCCGTTGGGCTCGCCACGTGCTCAGCCTCCCCATTAAAAGTTTTCTTCAAGTACTATACAATCTGCAGCTGCATTAGGAATAGATATATATCCTGCACTTTCAGACTCAACACGTTTAAGTTCTCTCATAAGTTCGTTGTTTGCACCAACCAGATAATCAATCCGTTTGACATATTTTTCTGTTACTTCTTGTAATTTCTTTTCAAAAAATACGTTCTTGTCTTGGAAAATTTCTTCTTCTATTTGCTGCCTTATCACTTCTTCGTGATGCTGGTGCTTAGATTTTATTCGTTTTTTCATGGTTCTTTAATATTTTTCTTAGGTTAAATGGATTAAAACAAACACTCCCAAGAGACACATGGTCAGCCCCTTCATTCAAGTATTCATATACGGCGCCGAAACTATCCACACCGCCCCCAGCGATTATAGTTACTTCCGGCCACTCTTCCCGAATCAGTCGTATTATGTCTAACGTATAGGGGATCAAGGTTCGTCCGCTCAACCCACCGCAACCCTGAATCGGCAGCGTGTTCGATGCGTGTATCTGAGTGAACCCTAATTTTGTAATGAGGAATTCTAAGTCCTCTGGTGTTACTGTAGGCGACACCTTGCAAATGCACCATTTTCTTTTCTCCGAATTTCTTGCGAATATTTCTGTTGAATCCCACGGCAAATTTCTGATATTCGGGCAGGATAGGTTTAGTTCTACGTTGATCCCTTCAGGAATCTCTCTGTATAATTTTTTAAAATCGTTTCTTTCAATCTCTGCAATACTCAGCACTTCTCCGTAAATGTGTCGTTCCAATCCAACCTTGACGCCTGGATTCGGCAAACCCATATTGTTCGTCCACCCTTGTTTTTTGAAGTCGTACCTGAGAGATTTAAT
>Ga0208411_1002453_pt1 | contig 11256 bp, 9 predicted proteins | sample ETN01SmetaG_4_FD_185793 | JGI IMG/M metagenome (GOLD analysis project Ga0208411, IMG submission 185793) | Marine microbial and viral communities from oxygen minimum zone, Eastern Pacific Ocean - ETNP2014F12-01SV261 (SPAdes) (version 2) | ecosystem: Environmental > Aquatic > Marine > Oceanic ...
ACGAGCGTGACATCAGCCATTCTTCAGTCGAGCGGGTGATCGGCCCCGACAGTACTATTCTAGTCCATTACATGCTAAGGAAGATGACCGGGCTGGTCCAGAAGATGATTGTTTACCCAAAAAACATGAAGAAGAACCTGGAATTGACAGGTGGGCTCTGTTATTCACAGACCGTACTTCTGGCGTTGGTTCGCAAAGGGCTTACTCGAGAAGAGGCGTACCAGCTCGTCCAGCGTAATGCCATGCGGGCGTGGGAAGGGAAAGGTTCTTTTCTGTCTCTGCTTAAGAGAGACAGCAAAATTAAAAAACACCTTTCCGGGAAAGAGCTGGGCCAGGTATTTAACTTAAAGACTCAGTTAAAGAATGTGGATAAAATTTTCAAGAGAATATTCAAGAACGCCAAAAAGAAATAGTGGTTTGACGTAGAAAAAAATATGTAAGGCCAAGAGAAAATTTTTAAATGGGTCGTGTGAAAGGTCTAAGACAATGAAACGTTTAGAAAAACTATACGAAGGCAAGGCTAAGATTCTCTATAAGACTGAGGATCCGACCCTCATGATCCAGTACTTTAAGGACGATGCCAGTGCATTTGATGGGGTCAAGAAGGGAACTATCGTTGATAAAGGAGTTATCAACAATCAGGTGTCGACCCGCATTTTTCAATTCTTGGAAGAAAACGGGATCAAAACTCACTTTGTGGAGCACTTGAGTGACCGGGAAATGCTGGTCAAAAAACTGGACATCATTCCGGTGGAGGTGGTTTTGCGAAACGTGGGTGCAGGCAGTTTGTGTAAACGCCTTGGGGTTACGGAAGGGACGGAATTTGAGATCCCCATTTTGGAATTTTTTTACAAAAACGACGACCTGCATGACCCTCTAATCAATGATTGCCATGCCATCACCTTCGGTTGGGCGACGAAGGAGGAGCTGCAGGTGCTCCGGTCATCCGGGTACAGCGTCAACGAATTAATGGTGAAATTTTTCAAAGAACGAAAGATTCGGTTGGTGGACTTCAAGTTGGAGTTTGGCAGGCATGAGGGCGAGATACTGCTCGGCGATGAAATCAGTCCCGATGGGTGCCGCCTGTGGCACTGGGACACGGGTGAGAAGATGGATAAAGATCGCTTCCGGTTCAGTATGGGAAGCGTTGAAGAAAAATATCAGGAAGTCTACAACCTCGTTTGCTCCGATTTAGGATAGGCTAGGGGCATACTTGAAACCTCTCTAAATCCCCTTGCACTCTATTTTGACTGGCGGGATGTTTGCGCATTCGATGGATTCGGTCCTGCCGTTGGTTACGGCTGCGCAGGCAGTGCTTATACCGGTCATGATGGTTTCCTCTTTCGCCATCCCCTTCACTTTCTGGCAGGATTTTACGCCTTTGTACTCGACGCAAATTTCGCACTGGTGTTGGCTGCCTGACCATATCATCGTGAACGACAGATAGCCGATGAAGGCTAGGAATACGATGGTGACGATGCTCCCCTTGCTCATGACTTCTCTTCTTGGGTGGAATAGATTTTTGGGTTGGTCAAACCGTTAGATGTGAAGTAGTGTTTTCGGTAAAAGATCAACTCTTCCAGTGATTCGCGCACATCGATCGAGGCCTTGTGGCTTTCACTCTTCTTGGGAGGTTTGGGTCCGTCCGGATACCAGCGGCAGGTCAACTCCTTGATCGATGTGACATCGATGCTTCGGTAATGCAGGTAGTCGTAGAGTTTGCCCATATATTTGGACAGGAACCTCCGGTCATGCGCGATGGAATTGCCGCATAATGGGGATGTGTTCTCTGGGCAATACTGTTTGATGAATTCCAGAGTCTGCCGTTCCGCCTCGGCGACGGTAATTCTGGATTTGCGTACGCGCTCTATCAACCCCGAGGCGGTGTGGTGTTTCTGATTCCAGTCGTCCATCCGTGCCAAGATATTGTCTCCCTGATGAATGGCCAAGTCAGGCCCTTCGGCGAGGATATTGAGGTCGAAGTCGGTGACTAGGCTGGAAATTTCGATGATGACTTCCATGTCCGGATCCAGCCCGGTCATTTCTAGGTCCATCCATACCAGATTAAGTTTTGATTGTTTATCCATTAGCTGTTCCATTCCGGTGCAGTTGATATAACGAGCAGGGCCTGATAATAACAAAGGGGAACAGATCATAACAACCAGATCTGTTCCCCTTTTAGAGGAGGAGTTGGTGGAAATCGGCTAAGTAGCCCTTTCCACCCAGAAAGGAGGAGAAAAGTACTGTGGCTAGTATAGGGGGCAAAGATTAAAAAATAATTAACTAAACATTAAAATTTTTTAACATCTAGAAATAAAATATAGTTTTAAAAATCAATGGGTTGTTGGTTTGCTTGGGGCTGTACTTCACTTTTTTGGGCCGGTCTTTTTAGAGGGCCCCTTGATTCTCGGGTCTTTTTGGATTGTGAAGAAGCGGGTCAGCGAAGGAAGGTTTTCGGATCAAAAACGGTTCTTTCGTAAGTTTCGCGGATCAGCTTCAGGTTGTTAGTGACCCAGAGATCGGAAAAGTTGGGGGGGAATTGTGCGAAATGTTTGATTTGTGCGCTCATGACCCGGGTGTTGCGGTGCCATGAAATATTTTTTTTCTTTTTGAACAATTGGGCTGCTTCAAGAATTACCTCTACGGCTTCTCCGGGGTTACGGTTGGCAAACAGGCAGAGCCCGAGCCCGACATAACCTAGCCCTTCTTCCGGGTTCAGTGCAACAGTTTTCCTGAAGGTGTCAACGGCTTCCTGGAATTTTCCGGTACCACTCAAAAAATTGGCGAGGTGGAAATGGGCGTCGAAGCTTTCAGGGGCGGCCTGGATTGCAGACCGGGCGGCGTCGATGGATTGCCGGAACTGGTCGAGTTTGAAATAGGTACCTGCCAGTTTCAGTCGGGCGTAGGCGACCCGCTTTTTATTGGTATCCGTTGTGGCGAGTTTTTCCCATGCCTGGGCGGCCTCGTCTAGGAATCCCTGTTTGTCTAGGGTTTGCGCTTTCTTAAGCCAGTGGTCTGGGGGTTCTGCTAGTACTGGAGCCGCAACGATTCCCACAAGGATCCAGGCAGGAACAATGTGAAGGAGCATACGATTCATAAGTTGGGTGCCCTTAACTGGTCAGGGTTTGCTTGAGTGGGGCGGTACTTTTCGGTTCATCGAGAGGCATCTCTTTTGATTCGATCAGTTGGCGTAGGGCTTTCTCAAGAGCGCGTACGAACCGGTCCTCGTTTACCATGATTTCCCGAACATCCTTGGGATGCAGGTAAAAAATGTTGGAAACGGTTTGCTGATGAGTGTGGAGTACGGCTTTTTGAATGCTTACGTTGAATTGCGAGAACACTCTGGCCATCACCATGAAGGTACCGAAAAGATCGTGGGTTTCTATCTTAATTGCCCGGCCGATAATACTTACCTTGAGTTTGACATCCTTGATCTTGCTCTGCTCTGGAGAAACAGGCAGGGAGCGTCCCTCAAGAACTTGGGACAGAGGCTCTTCGTTGACACAAATCCGCTTCAAATCTTCACGCACCTGTTTCTGCAGGAAGAAGATGTTGTCATAATCGATAGGGGCGCCGATTGAGCTGGTTACCTTGAAGATATCGAAGACATGGTCGCGGAGAGTATGGATGTCTGCCTCAACGATACTCAGTAGATTGAAGGCCAATATAGCGGAGAACTGATAGAGCAGTCCGGGTCGATCCTTCGAACAGATGATAAGTTCCGAAGCTTGCGCCGGCTTGAACAGCAATCCAGCGGCGAATTGTTCCTGTGACTGGGAGAAATCGTTGTAAATTTCGAGATGCGATTGCACCTCCTTGGGAAGGCGCACCATTTTCAAAAAATCCGTTTTGACTGACTGGGGCACATTCTGTCGTTTTTTGTGATGGAGTGTGTGCTGGTAAAACATTTTCAGCTGCTCGACCTGTGAAGAAGACATTTTCATTTTGGTGCCACCCCGATCGGAATAGGTCAGCAAAAGAAGCATTTTGAGCCGCTCAGGGTCGTGGCTGACCAGATCCCAGATCATATCGTAAGTATCGTCTTCTTCCGGATCGAGTAACAATAGGTCATGCATCATCAAATGTTTTTCGACCAGAAACGCGATATCATTTGCACGTCGACTATTTTTGGTGTAGCCCAAGTTTTCCAGGATAGAAGGAACCATACGGGCGCCGAGTAGTTCTTCGTTCTGTCCTTCGGTGCGAACTCCTTTGCCAATGTCGTGCAAGAGAACAGCAAGTTTTAAAGTCGTTTTATCCCGTAGCGAATGATAGAGATCGACCAGGAAAGGGTCGGTTTCCTTGTCTATTTCCATTCCGTTCAGAACATCCAGCGCAGAGAGAACATGCATGTCTGTTGGGAAATGATGAACGTAAATGTCTTGTAATAGTCCACAGATATTTTTGAATTCCGGGAGATAAAAATTCCCCAGCAAACCGAATTCGTGCATGAGGCGAAGCGCTTTAGCAAAGTATTTTCCATTGATGACACGCTTGAAATAGGATTGGACTTCCCGCTGGTCCTCCCGGTCGATGAATATAGGGCACATCTGATCGATATGGTGTTCGACTGCGCGGGCGATCGGGTAGGACAAAAAATAATTTTTCTCCGCCACCCACGCGAATATTTTGAACACGCTTTTTGGGTGCTCGGAAAACAGTACCCCCGGTTCCTTTTCCAGAAAGATCTGATCCTCTGAGTTGACCGCGAAATGACGGGAAAGGTTTTTTACCTTCCGTGTGTCCGGGGTCATGCTTTCCCAGAACAGGTTGCGGCTGTACCGCTTCAAGGGGTAGGCCGCTTTATAAAAATATTCGTGGAAAAATTCTTTTACCTCGAATCCCATTGACTGCGCGATCTTTTCCCAGACCTCATAACTCATCACGTCTCGGTGCGCTCCTTTTTGGTGGCAGTGAAGAAGAAGCCGAACTCTTGCCAGAAAGGCGAATGCAGTTTGCATATTCTTGAATGCAGGCGCGCTCAAGCCCCCTCGGTCGAACAGTTCGTCAAGAAGTTCGAACTGGTTACTCCGTTCCAAATCTTGTTTCAGCCGAGTTAGTACCAGGGCCCAGTAAAGGCGGCGCAACTCTTCCTTGACGTTGGGTTCCTGTTGAAACACTGTATTTCGTACGTCGTAACAGTTTTTGCGCTGGTAGCAATGCTTGAGTAGACTTTCTCTGTGAAGTAGGGCTGCTGTCTTGACGATGCTCTTGAACTCTGCATAAATGGTGTTACTACCCGCGACCAACCGGTTTTCAAGCAAAGAAAAAAAGTCCGGTAGCTTTTCTGTGTTCAGATCTTTGCCAACAGTATCGATTTCGGCGTAACAGGAACTGGCCGAGGTCTGAAAAATATTCTGGTGAATAAAAAGATACTCCAGATGTTTGACAATTTGCTCGGTGTCCTCTGCCTCCTCATTGGTGGGATCAGGTTTGGCTACGACCTGTATATCCACGTCCGACCGAAAATAAACCTCTTCCCGACCGTATCCGCCGCGGGCGATCACTGCGATAGGCGTGTCTTCGGGTTTTAATTTTTTCTGATGGGTTTGATTGTATAACCAGACGGCGACTCGAAAGGAAGTTTGAAGAGTTGTGTCGACCAGTGCAGAATGATTCAGTAATAAGAGATGACAGTTATCGGTATGGGGCAGGCTGTCTTTAAGGCGTTGGATCTCGGTGTTGACCAGTGGGGTGATTCGGTTTTTGAATTCTAGATAGAATTTTTGTGGATTGGATTTTTCCGGAGCGGGAAAGTTTTCTAAACAGATCAGATCATCGAGGGAAGCCTGCAGTTTGCTGCGGTAGTTTTCGCTGAGAGTTCTGTTGGATTGATGGAATTCACTCATGGGACGCCTGCATGGTCACCGGTTGAGCATTACGAAATAGAAAATCTTATAACGAGTGTTAACCGAGAGAAACTCCGATCAGAATAAACTATTTCTCTTTTTTTTCAAGGAGATACCTCCTATTTTCTTAGGTTGAGAGAACTAGCGGGGGGATATTCAATTCAGGCTTCGGCCCATCAGTTCGATGAAGGGTCTCAGGTTTTGTATCAAATTAGCAAAATTCTTGGGTGTTAGCGACTGCGGTCCGTCCGAGAATGCATTAGCAGGGTCGGGGTGCACCTCAATCATGAGCCCGTCCGCCCCACAGGCGATGGATGCTCGTGACATGGCCTCGACCAGGTCCCAGTGGCCCGTGCCGTGGCTGGGGTCAATGATGATGGGCAGGTGCGATTCTCGCTTGATCACTGGAACACAGCTCAGGTCTAGCGTATTCCGGGTGGCTGTTTCGAATGTTCGGATCCCGCGCTCGCAAAGTATGACGTTGGGGTTGCCCTCTGCGAGAATGTATTCGGCCGACATGAGGAACTCCTTGACCGTCGTCATCATTCCACGCTTGAGTAGGATGGGTTTTTTTAGATTTCCCAACTCCTTGAGGAGGGAGAAATTTTGCACGTTGCGTGCCCCCACCTGCATGATGTCCGCATACTTTGCCACCAGATCCACCTCTCGTGGGTTCATCACTTCGGTGACGATGGGAAGTCCGCTTTCCTTTCTCGCCGCATCAAGGAGCTTGAGCCCCTCCTCTTCCAGCCCCTGGAAACTGTAGGGCGAAGAGCGGGGCTTGAAGGCCCCACCGCGTAGAAAATTGGCCCCGGCTTTCTTTACCAGTTTGGCGGTCTGGCAGATTTGCTCACGGTTTTCGACTGAACAGGGGCCGGCCATCACGACGATGGTTTTCCCTCCTATGGGAACGCCTCCAACCTCGATGATTGACGGCGTGGGTTTAACCTCCCGGCTGGCCAGTTTGTAAGCTTTTAGGATGGGGATTACGTTCTCCACGCCGGACATGGACTCGAGGGCTTGGAGCTGGTCTTTACCCCGTTCATCTCCGACGGCGCCGATGACCTTGCGCTCCACGCCGACGATCTCGTGGACTTTATAACCCAATGCCCGGATTTTATTTTCAACCGCCTCGACCTGATCGGGAGAGGCATCGGCTTCCATGACGATGATCATTTTTTTTATTGAAGGGAGGGTAAAATTTAACGCTAGCATACGGCAAAATTTGAGTCAAGAAAGACCGGGGCACCCATGTTGGGGCATAAAACAGATGTTTTCTGAAGGCGGCGTCCATCTGACTTTACACGCGGTGGTTTCTTTCATCCCATCGCTCATGAGTCGTACAATTACTTTTTGACAGGTTTTAGGAATTATGCTAAACCAAGCGAAGTTAGTAGCCCCCCCCAGTTGGAGACTCACCTCATGGAAGTCAGGATCGATAAAGACACTTTCCTTAACGGAGTTCAGAAGGTTCAGGGAATCGTGGAGACCAAGGGTGCGATGCCCATCCTCTCCCACCTGCTCATTACCACCGAAAAAGACCGCATCGGCATTCAGGCAACCGACTTGGAAATTGGTGCTAAGGGGTATTATGCGGCCAATGTCATTTCTTCGGGAGAAGTGACTCTCAATGCGAGGAAATTGTTCGATATTTTGCGTGAGCTCCCGAGCGAAGAAGTTCATATGATCCGTGAGGACAACCATTGGATTACACTCAAGTGTGGCAAATCAAAATTTCGCTTGCCTGGAATGCCGGCACAGGACTTCCCCCCGTTCCCCGATTTTAGCCAAGACAGCTTGATCCAGTTTAGTAGTAAACTCCTGAAGGAAATGATCCGCAAAACCTTTTTTGCATTGTCACCGGATGAGACTAGGCAGGCTTTAAACGGTTTATTATTGGAAAAAGAAAACGGGAAGGTCAATATGGTAGGGACCGACGGACACCGACTGGCCGTCATCCAGCGCAAGCTGGAGAAAACTGCCAAGGGTGATAAACAAAGCTACCTCATCCCAAAAAAAGCTGTGGCTGAACTGCTGAAACTCATCGAGGATGAGGGGTCCTCCTTCTCTTTTTCATCTAAGAATAATCACTTGGCCTTCATTCATGGCGATCAGGTGATTGTTTCCCGAAAAATCGATGGCAAGTTTCCAAATTACCAGCAGGTCATACCGTCCGACAATAAGATTCAAGTTCAAGTCAACCGAGACGTTCTGCAACATGCATTGAAACGAGTCGCCCTTTTAGCGGATGAAAAATCCAGGATGGTCCGGTTTGATATTCAGTCGGGCAACATCACCTTGGCAGCTGACACGACGGAACTGGGCGCCGCCCGCGAGGAAGTAGCTGTCTCCTATTCTGGCAAGGAGGTCTCTATTGGACTCAACGCCAAGTATGTTCTCGATGTATTGAGCGTGATCGACGATGAGGAAATCATCCTTAACCTGAAAGACCAGAACTCTTCCTGCCTCATTACCTCAACGGGCGACAAAGAATACCAGAGCATTGTCATGCCCATGCGCTTGTAGGGTAACTTTGCTTACAGGTCGAAGAACTGGTCCAACTTTTCATCGCTCCGCGGCATTTTCCCCGTGACCCCTTCCCAGATTTCCCGGGTTTCCATGCACATGTAGACGTTCAGGTCGGCGGAATATTTCTTGAGGTATTCGCGTAAGGTTTCATAGGCTTGGTTTCTGAGGGGCCTCAGATAGCGAAACTTCCCATCTTTGCTGGGAACATGTTCTCCCGTGAATAGCCGGGTGTCCTTGTGTCGTTCCCGGACGATCTGTTTGAGCGGAGCGCGGTACCGGAAACTACCAAGGCTCACCCATTCAATTTGTGAAGGCGACAGCACCTGAAGCGTTTCATCGATCAGGCTACAATACGCCTTCTTCCACCCGGGAAAAAGGATGACGGGATCTAGGTGGATGCCGATCTTATACCCCTTTTCCGCACATCGGCGAGCTGCTTCCAACCGTTGTCGCAGTCCGGGCGTTCCTTTTTCCTCGCGGTCGATGACTGCTTGCGGGTTCAGCGACCAGGACACGATTACGTTTTTAGGGTTTTTGTGATTCAGTAGATTTTCCACTTGATCTGATTTTGTTTTCAACTCCAGCACGGCATTCTCTGTCTGGTTAAAAAAAGGGATCAGGTGACGGGAGTAAGGAATCGCTTCGTCCAAAGCGAGACTATCAGTCAACTCTCCCGTGCCTACTCGAAACGCGCGATCCGGGTGAGCCGTGAATACCCCATCAAGTTCCTCCAATAGATCTTCGATATTGACATACGCAATCAGTAACGGATTGTTCTGTAAAAAATCTTGTAGGAAGCAATACGAACAGTCGTAGATACAGTTTTTAAACAGGTTGACGACGTAGTAATTACAACAGACCATTCCTGGGCTGATCCCCGGGCATTTTTTGAGAAACGATCCTTTGAACCGGGTCAACGCTAGTCGGCGTTTGCCCGCTCCGAACAAGTCGGGCGACGTCTGCCGGATTTCCTCCACTGCATCTTCGGCGGCGACGTTTTGCCGAACTGGGGCGCCTGGGAACCGACCGAGGATCTCCCGGGTTAGGGGGTGATCGGCGATCGATCCATCAACATAGATGACTTCCGGGATAAAGGGCATGATTTTAAAACAACGCAGATATTTTATAAATGATTGATTTTCTTGAAATTATAATGCACAATGCACTTGCTTTTTTATGAAGGCATCTGTTAGCTGTGCCCGTGACTTATGTTCCTGAGGGCTGTTACAAAATCAATAACCCGAACCCGTTGCAAACGCAAGCCCTGAAGGTTCCCCATCTGGGGATATCCGCCGTGAGCCAGTTCGTTTTCAACTCTCTAACGCAGACGTCAAATTATGGAACCTTCTTCATCTCTGAATAATCAGAAATTGCCAAGAACTCGGAAACTCACCCCCTCGATCTTGTTCAGTCTCCTGTTGGTATTGTCCGTTGGGCTTAATATCTACTTTCTAGTTTTTCAAAACAGCTCAGATTTATTAGGCAACGTGCATGCTACCGAACCGAAAGAAGTGAAGAGAGTCAAAGTACCGGTGGCCGTGTTGGAAGACGATGCAGTAGAACCCAAGCTGCCAACGGTGGCGATTCGTGAGGAAGAACCGATATGGAAGGATCGGCCTAGCGAGAAGCAGGTTTTTAATGTGAAACGAACCTCGCTTGATTCATCGGGTCACTTTCCTGGAAGAAATATTCAGGCGTTGCGGGTTAGGGTCAAAAACTCGCTCAATTATACCATTTGCCGGACCATGAATGCAGCTGAGTGTGGCCCGTTTGCCGCCCAACTAGGGCGTCTGCTGGCTTGGTTCCTCGATGTCAACCGGGACTTGCGTAAAGGAGACCATCTCGACGTGGTGTACGAGCGATTGGATAACCAGGGTCAGTTTAAGATCCTCCATTTGAGCTATGAGAGCGGCTATCTAGGCAAGACCCTGGACGCCAATTTTTACAAAGCAACCGGTATGACGCATGGGAGCTATTTCGATCGGGAGGGTAAAGAGATCCCTCAACGCATTATAGGAAAGCAATCGCCGATTGCCGACTACGTAGAAATCACTTCCCTTCCCGGAGACTTCCGCAAGGGACGTCGAGGTCACCACGGTACCGATTTTAAAGCCGAAGTTGGAACGCCGATCCATGCTACATTTGACGGAAGAGTTCTCCGCATCAATTGGAATGTGCGGGCCAACGGGTACTGTATCGAACTCGACCACCCGGCGCAAGGGATCAAGACCCGGTACCTGCATCTAAGTCGGGCGCTCGTTAAACGCGGACAGTACGTTAAACAAGGTGAGGCCATCGCCCAATCCGGAAATACCGGCCGCTCCTTCGCCCCCCACCTCCATTATGAAGTCGTGAGCCGCGGTAAAAAGAAAACCATTTATAATCCATTCGATTTCAAATACCATAAGACCTTCCGTCGAAAAATCTCCAGCCAGGAAACCGGTGAGTATCTGATGATGGTTAGTCGCTACGACGCAATCCTTCAGGCAGATGAAACTGCCGGGAAAACTCAGGTGAGTTAGAGCCCCCCCTTCAACCATTTTGTATCCTGTGGCGGGGCGGGAGTGTGTGCCCATGCCTCGTGCCGGTAAACAATCCAGGAAAAGAAAAAAGAAAAAAAACACACCGGTGCAAGTTCGCATCGGTAAAATTCTGTTTGATCTGGTTCTATTTTTTCTCGCCTTCACGGTGATTCCCGTTCTAATGTACCGGGTCATCAATCCACCGACCACGGCGTTGCTATGGATGCGATGGGCTGAAGCGGGGTACGTGGAATCTCATCCTAGGTTTTTCAAGCGTTGGGTACGACTGGACCAAATCTCACCACACCTCGTCCGCGCCGTTATTGCCGCAGAGGACCAGAAGTTTTTTTATCACC
>Ga0208411_1002462_pt1 | contig 11239 bp, 13 predicted proteins | sample ETN01SmetaG_4_FD_185793 | JGI IMG/M metagenome (GOLD analysis project Ga0208411, IMG submission 185793) | Marine microbial and viral communities from oxygen minimum zone, Eastern Pacific Ocean - ETNP2014F12-01SV261 (SPAdes) (version 2) | ecosystem: Environmental > Aquatic > Marine > Oceanic ...
ACTACTGCCGGGAAAAAGAGCATACCCAAGGAAGCGCAAAAGACACAGAGTATGGCCATTACACTGGGGCGCGCCCCGGTTTCCTGAATAGCGGGTTTTTGATCCTCTACTGTCCGGGTTTGCTCCATGATGGGTGATTCTTCTTCAGAGAGTAAGGGTTGCATGACCATTTGGTTTACTTTTTCTCAGTCGGAGCTGGAGCAGGCTTTGGAGCCTTGATTACAGTCAGGGGTACTGTCTTTGATGAACTTTTAACGGGCAGAGGTTTGCCCCGGTTAATCTCCTTAAGTCGGCTAATGTCACCTAAAGGTCTTTTGAAAGTTGCTTCCAGTGGTTTGTCGATCAGTTGCCGTTTCGATTCGGTGGTGTCTTGTCCTCCCAGCGCAGCAAAAGGCCAGGTAATGATGTGTATGGCACCGCCCAGTACGGTTCCAGCCAGACTCAAGGGGCGCACGATGACTTCAGTCATCATGGCCTCAGGGGAACCGTCTGGAAGGCGGTTGCGAGTCGGATGCGGGTGAGATTGAGCCTGAATATTGTTGGCGATGAGTAGACACGTCACTACTGTGATAATGAGAACACGGGCTTTCATGGCATCTTTCTATCAATAAGGTTGTCGGATGTCGATCACCGAATCGGTTTGCCAAGTTTGCCTGAGGATTGCAGAGTTCCTTGGTGCTACTGCATTTTACTCGAGATGGTCAGGCTTTTGGGCCTTATCCCATTGAAGAGGCGCGAGAATACCTCAAGCGCGGTGAGATTCTGCCCACTGATCAGGCCTGGTATGAAGGGTGTGCCAACTGGATGCCGGTGGTGCAGGTGCCGGGTATGATTGGTGCCACCGGAACGGATTCGCCCCCCCCACCTCCTCTGCCACCCCCTTCTTCGGCTGCTGCAGCTGCTCCGGTTGCCCCGGTAGTATTGGCCACCTACAGCAGTGCCAACATGAAGTTTAACAGGAAGTTCATTGAGAGCGAACTGGGTCGCTTTATGAAACTTAATCCTGATGGTCTAACCGAGCAGCTCTTTATGCGGACGCGTAATGGAGATTTTCTTTTGTACCGTATCTCCAAAGCTGAAGGCGACCACTGTGTCCTTGCGGTGGATGCGGATGGGGTACGTAAGGATAAACGGATGGATTATTTCAACATTAATGAAATTGAAGTGCGGCAGAGGTAGTCATAGGACAGCTAATTCAAACCCGCAGCTTGTTATGGGGTTTGTTATTTGGGTAATTGAGAGAATCTTTTCTCTAGATGGCCGAAAAATGCAGTTGAGTTTATTTGGTCTGATTTTCACGGTGCTGATTTTTGGGTGTGCCAGACAGGCCCAAAGTCCGGTTCGAAAAGTTGAGGTGGATGTTCAGCCAAACGAAAATAAAAAAGAACTAGAGGGATTGGTTCAAAGTCTTCACATCAAGGTGAACCAGTATCGTGCTGAACGGAACTTGCCTCGATTGCTAATGATTACCAACATTAATGCGATTGCTAGAAAACATAGTGCAGGAATGGCTCAGGGCGTTGTTGAATGGAATCATCAAGGTTCCCGAGATCGATTTAAACAGATGAGCTTGTATGGGGCTGGACTCAATAAAGCAGAAAATCTGGCACGGGTTTGGGGTTGTGCGGATCCTGCTCAAGGAGCACTGGAAAGTTGGATGCGTAGCCCTTCACACAAGGCAGCTCTTGAAAATCCTCAGTACAGCGTGACTGGTATTGGTGTCGCAGTCGGGAAATCTCCAAAAGAGGAACACCAATGTTATTATTTTACTCAATTGTACGGCTCACGTGAGGTTCAAGGAACTTCAAAATCTTTCGGTGCGCGGCGGATACCGGGAATTTCCTTAGATCCGAAAAAGTAAACCATCTCCCCTTGAATGGGCCCGGTTTGATAGAATAGGCATTCAGTTTAATCCGGTACTTTGTGATATTGTGTTTGGCTGAGGTGATGGGGCGAGCCCGTTTTGGAAGGGCTATTTCAGGTCCGGTTTCATTATTGGGAAGTTCCCAGAAACCGGCATTGGTGAAACCTTCAGGCCGTTGCTGCAAAAGTAGTTTTCCATTGTGCGCAAGGAGATACACTTTAATTTCCTTTTCCTCGTATCGGATTGGTTTTCCCTTGGCCGGAATGAGGGGGGTGGTTTTTTCGCGTTTGGCAGTGCAGTTGCGGTCCACCGGACAATTTTCACATTCGGGCTGGCCGCGGTGACAGACCGTGGCTCCCAGCTCCATGAGTGACTGGTTTAGGTCAGAGCAATCTTCAGTTGCACTGACCAGTGTTTGGGCCAATTCCCAAAGTTTCTCCTGTGTTTTTTTGTCCTTGGGGTTTTGCCGAATGCCAAAAATCCGGGTGAGGATACGGACAATATTTCCATCAACAATGGGTTCGGCTTGCCCAAAGGCAATACTACTGATGGCCCCAGTGGTGTAACGGCCAACGCCAGGAAGTTCCTTTATTTTCCCAGGCTCATCCGGAAAAACCCCGCCGTGTTCAGTCACGATTTTTTGGGCTGCCGATTGCAGGTTGCGTGCGCGGGAATAGTACCCCAGACCTTCCCAGAGCTTGAGAATGCGCTCAGGTCTGGCCCGGGCCAGTTTATGGAGCGTTGGCAGGGTGCGCATCCAACGTTTCCAGTAGGGGATAACGGTGGTCACCTGGGTTTGCTGCAACATGATTTCAGAAACCCAGATGGCGTAGGGATCTGACGTGTGTCGCCAGGGTAGATCCCGTGCATGCGCCCGGTACCAATCCAACAGCTTGGGAACCAGACGACGGGCTTTGCGGCGGTGGGGCACGGACGGGGAACCTCAGGGCACAAACTCTGGCTTGTCAAAGCGTTTTACGTTTGCGCGGTCGGCCAGCTGGTGTACAGAAAGGCATGCAATTAATTTCCAAAATTATCGTTGTGGTCGGGTTTTGTGTTTTAGGCATGAGGGCTGGAGCCGCAGAGTGGGTTCCGATTTTTAACGGGAAAGATTTGGAAGGCTGGACACCCAAGATAAAAGGCCAAAAGGCTGGTGAAAATTATAAGAACACTTTTCGCGTAGAGAACGGCCTGTTGAAAGTGGGCTACTCAGGTTACAAGGCGTTCGGAGAGCAATTTGGCCACATCTTTTATAAAGCAAACGTGTCTCATTACCGCGTGGCAGTCGAATACCGGTTTGTGGGCGAACAGTTAACCGGTGGACCGAGCTGGGCCTGGCGTAACAGTGGGATTATGCTGCATTGTCAGGATCCCAAGACAATGCGAGTGGATCAGGATTTCCCCGTGTCCATCGAAGTGCAGTTGTTGGGGGGAAAGGAGAAAGGTAAGCGTAGTACAGCCAACCTTTGTACGCCCGGGACCAACGTGGTGATGGAAGGAAAATTAGAGACTCGCCATTGTTTTGGTAGTAAATCCAAAACCTTTCGAGGAGATCAATGGGTGAGAGTGGAGGCTGAAGTGCGTGGAGGAGAAGTGATTAAACACTTTGTGAATGGAGAGGAAGTGATGAGTTACAGTAAACCTCAATATGATCCGAGGGATGAGGATGCAAAGAAGTTGATTAAGGAAGGAAAGCTGGCGCTAAAGGAAGGTTACATCTCTTTGCAGTCTGAAAGTCATCCGGTGGAATACCGCAAAGTGGAGTTGATTCTGCTGAAATAATAATGGCGGAAAAAACACTTACTTCCTATACCTGCAAACTCACTGAGCAACAGGCAGCACAACTGGAGGCATACCTGTTGGCCCATGACTATGAGATGCGCGAGATTCCCCACACCCGTTTTGCGGGTCATCGTGATAAATTGAATGTTAATTATTACACCAGTGGCAAGTTGCTAATGCAGGGAAAGGGTACGCGAGAATTTGTTGAGTTTGTTCTGGAGCCGGAGATACTCAAAGAGGCGCGGTTGGGATATGAGGCGGAAATTAATCCGGACTTTATTCTACCTCGCCTGGGGGTGGATGAATCAGGGAAGGGTGATTTTTTTGGTCCATTGGTGGTGGCCGCAGTTTACGTGAATGAACCAGTGGTAAGGCATTGGCAGGAACAGGGAATTAAAGATTCCAAGAGAGTAACGAGTGATAAGCGAATTGCTGAGTTGGCAAAGATTATTCGAACCACTCCAGGTTGCATTTGGAGTGTGGTTCCCATTGGTCCAGAATCATACAACCGGATGCATGCCAAGATGCGTACGGTAAACAAAATACTCGCCTGGGGTCATGCCCGGGTCATTGAGAACCTGCTCGAACGTCGCTCAGAGATGAAACCTGCTCCTGAAAGGGCCATTAGTGACCAATTCGCTCGAAGTAAATCGACTGTTGCCGATGCCTTAATGGAATTAGGTCGTGGGCTGGAACTGATTCAAAGACATAAAGCTGAGGAAGATTTGGCCGTAGCAGGTGCTTCTATCCTCGCTCGAGATGTTTTTGTCCAGAAAATGGCTGAATTAAGCGAAAAATCAGGGGTTTTGTTACCCAAAGGCGGAGGAAAACAGGTCGATGAAGTGGCAAAGGAACTCGTAAAAACAGGGGGCGAAAAGGCACTGAATCAAATAGCTAAAATTCATTTCCGCAATGCGTCTCGTGCGTTGGGGCTTCCAGAATCACCAAGATCTGACCAAATCTGGCGAAAAAAGTGAAAAAAGTGTTGACGAGACGGTGTTAAACGCTATTTTCCCGCACCCGTCGATCATTTCTGTTTGGATATTTTTGACGGAAAAAACGAAGAAAAACCCAGTCACTTTCCCAAAAATGAGGCTAAGTGGCTATGGGGTTTTATCGTTTTTTATACAATTAGAGAAGAGCTTTTATAGACTTGGTTTGCCCTTGTAGCTCAGTCGGTAGAGCGCGTCCTTGGTAAGGACGAGGTCACCGGTTCAAACCCGGTCAAGGGCTCCAGTTTGGAAGACAACATTAACATCAACCTATAATAAGAAAGCGACATGGCTAAAGAAGAGTTCGTAAGAGGCAAACCCCACGTGAACGTCGGTACGATTGGACACGTGGACCACGGTAAGTCTACCCTCACCGCGGCAATTGTGGAAGTGCAGTCCAAGGATGGTATGGCAACCCCTATATCATATGCAGATATCACCAAGGGCGGTACTGTGCGTGATGATTCAAAGACGGTGACTATTGCTGTGTCGCACGTGGAATATGAGAGTGAAAATCGCCACTACGCCCACGTGGATTGTCCCGGACACGCAGACTATGTGAAGAACATGATCACCGGTGCCGCTCAGATGGACGGTGCGATTCTTGTTGTAGATGCTTCGACTGGGCCGATGCCGCAGACCAACGAGCATGTGCTTTTGGCCCGTCAGGTGGGTGTGCCTTCGGTTTTGGTATTTCTCAATAAAGCCGACCTGGTGGACGACGATGAGTTGCTTGATTTGGTGGAAATGGAGGTTCGAGAATTGCTCAACAAGTATGATTTCCCGGGAGATGACACCCCGATTATTCGCGGTAGCGCCACCGGTGCTATGGCCGGCGAGGAGAAATGGGTGGCAGGCATTAAAGAATTGCTTGAGAAGTGTGATAGTTTTATCCCCGAACCGACACGTGATGAAGACAAAGACTTCCTCATGTGCATTGAGGACACCTTCATTATTGAGGGTCGCGGGTTGGTGGCCACAGGACGTGTAGAACGTGGCGTGATCAAGAAGATGGAAGAGATCGAAATCGTTGGTCTGAAAGATACCGTGACCACGACTGTGACCGATATCGAGATGTTCCGTAAACTACTCGATGAAGCCCGTGCGGGCGAAAATGTGGGGGCACTGCTCCGCGGCCAGAAGAAGGGGGATGTTCTTCGAGGTCAGGTGCTGGCCAAGCCGGGCACCATTAAGCCGCATTTGAAGTTTAAGGCGCAGATTTACGTGCTGAACAAGGAAGAGGGTGGACGTCATAAGCCGTTCTTTAAGGGTTATCGCCCGCAGTTCTTCTTCCGTACCTCCGATATTACCGGGAGCATTCATGAGTTGCGTGATAGTGACGATAAGAATGATGTCGAGATGGCGATGCCGGGTGACAACGTGGTTATTAATGTGGAGTTGCATCAGACCGTGGCGATGGAAGAAGGCCTGACTTTCGCGATTCGTGAAGGTGGCCGGACCATTGGTTCTGGTCGGGTAACTTCGATTGAAGACTAGGAACCGGATGTTTTTGCTGGTGCGGGATCGAAAGATATCCGCACCGGGCCCCGATTCGGGTATTGGACGGCGATAGCTCAATTGGTAGAGCAGCGGTCTCCAAAACCGCAGGTTGGGGGTTCGACTCCCTCTCGCCGTGCCAGTCCGGAATGACGGAGGGGTGGCAGAGTGGTCGAATGCGGCGGTCTTGAAAACCGCTTTGGCGCAAGCCAACGGGGGTTCGAATCCCTCCCCCTCCGCCAAGCTGGGGTTAGGTGGGTAAATAGTAAGAGCAATTTGAATTGATGGCAGACGCAAACAAATCTGAAGCAACAGGGAAACCCAATCCGGGGCCGGTTCAATCAGGTGGTTCCGATTCGGCCAAGAACCCAGTGTCTCAGCCTGAAAATAAGGTTCCTCAATTGGGAACTGAAAAGGCCCCTTTAACCAAAGAACCTGATGTAGCAACTCCTCAGGAAGGTTTTCCATTTTGGGAAGTTTTTTGGCCTGTATTGATTTTGGTGGTGTTCATTGCCCTATGGAAAAGCGGCAAGATTACGGCTATCAAGACATACATTCACGAGACACGTGAGCAGTTGCGCAAAGCCACCTGGCCTACCGCCGAAGAATTAAAACAGCACATTGTTGTTGTACTACTTTCATCACTTTTATTGGCGGCTTTCACCGTGGCGGCTGATTTTGTGGTGCGTGAGATTATTTGGGGAGCCCTGCTCAATGGGGACACCGTACTGTTTGATAAAACAACAACGCAATAGATTGATAGGATAGAAGAAAGCAAGCGATGCCCAACGAATGGTACACCATCCAGACTTTGTCTGGTCAGGAAATGAAGGCTGAGAAAAGCCTGCGTAAACGCATTGTTGAAGAAGAGATGGGTGAGTATATTGATGAAATTTTGTTGCCCATGGAAAAAGTGGTGGAAGTGCGTGGGGGCAAGAAGTCTGTGTCTCAACGCAAACTTTATCCTGGGTATCTCTTCATTAAGATGAAGGTATATGATGATGAGCGTCGATTATTGCCTTTACCGTGGGATTTTATCCGCAACACGGTTGGCCTGATTGGTTTTCTAGGAGGAGAACGGCCTGAACCCACGCCCGAAGCAGAGGTGGAGGCGATCAAGTCGCAGATTACCGAGGCTGAGGAGGGTGAAAAACCCAAGGTGCTTTTTGATATTGGTGAAGTGGTGAAAATTAATGATGGTCCGTTCCAGAATTATGATGGAGCGGTGGAGGAGATCGACACCGAGGCAGGCAAGCTCAAGGTTACGATCGATATCTTTGGCCGGAGTACGCCCGTTGAATTGGAATATTGGCAGGTCGAAAAACAGTAACCGCTTAAACAGAGACTTTAACAATGGCGAAGAAAGAAATAGGACAGATAAAGTTGCAGATTCCGGGCGGGGACGCCAAGCCGGCTCCTCCAGTGGGTCCGGCCCTGGGTCAGCTTGGTGTTCCGATTATGCCTTTTTGTAAGGAGTTTAACGCCAAGACGCAGGACATGGCTGGATCCATTGTGCCGGTGGTAATCACCGTCTATCAGGATAAGTCATTTGATTTCATCCTTAAGTCTCCGCCTGCTTCGGATCTCCTGAAAAAAGCCGCCAAAATTGCTTCTGGTTCAGGAGTGCCGAACAAGGAAAAGGTGGGCAAGGTTACCAAGGCCCAAATCCTTGAAATAGCCGAGAAAAAGAAAAACGACTTAAACGCATTTGATGATGAAATGGCCGCGCGTATCATTGCTGGTACCGCGCGAAGCATGGGGATCGATGTGGTTGACTAACTCATATAAACAGAAACAGCGGGAGAGTTTATAGCTCGCTTGCACCGCAACAATAGAATGCCAAGTAAACGATACAAACAAGCCCTTGAGGCGAGGAATGATGGAGATACCGTTTCCTTAAGAGACGGCATCAATGCACTCGGGGAATTTCCCCGGGCCAAGTTTGATGAGTCCGTTGATATAGCACTGCGATTGGGTCTGGATCCAAAGCATTCGGATCAAATGGTGCGCGGAACCGTGGCATTACCAAATGGAAGCGGCAAGACGGTCCGTGTGGTTGCGTTTGCTCCTGATGGTCCCATGGCTGATGCCGCCAAGGAAGCTGGAGCTGATTATGTGGGAATGAAGGAGCTCATAGAAAAAGTCGAAGGCGGATGGACTGACTTTGATGTGGCTGTGGCTTCCCCTGAAGCGATGAAAGCTGGGGTGGCTAAGCTAGGGCGTGTTCTGGGTCCTCGCAACCTGATGCCGACTCCCAAGGCGGGTACGGTGACTGATGATTTGGGTAAGGCGGTAACCGAGGTTAAAGCCGGTCGGGTAGAATTCAAGGTGGATAAAAGCGCAAATTTATCCCTGCAGGTCGGCAAGGTCAGTTTTGATCCGGATAAGCTGCAGGAGAATGCGGAGGCTGCCTTAAGTGCTGTTCTCAAAGCCAAACCTGATTCAGTCAAGGGAACTTATTTATTGTCTGCATCCATTTCTGCGACCATGAGCCCGAGTGTGAAGCTGGATGTGAAGGAGATTTCAAAGCTTGGATAAAGCGAGGAGACTAAGATGCGTGCTGAAAAACAATTCCTGACCAACGAATATGTCGAGCGGCTGAACGATTCGCCGTTCTTTATTGTTACCGAGTACACTGGATTGTCCGTGGCTGAATTTGAGGGACTCCGTGCAAAGTTGCGCGGAAGCAATGCCCAGATTCACGTCGTGAAGAATTCGGTGTTTCGCGCGGCAGCCACAGAAGTCGGGATCGGTGATTTAAACGGGGCTTTGTCAGGTCAGGTTGCTGTTGTTACTGGCGAAGAGGATATTTCCTCAGCGGCTAAAATAGTTAAGGAATTTTCCGATAAAACTGACAAACCGAAAATTTGCTTTGGTTATGCCGGAGAAGATCGACTGGAAGGGGAAACGGTGCTCCGTATTGCGGACTTGCCTTCTATTGAGGTTTTGAGATCCCAATTGCTGGGTGTAATCCAGGCGCCGGCATCGCAACTGGCTCGCGTGATTAATACTCCAGCAAGCATGCTTGCCCGTGTGATTCAGGCAAAAGCAGATAAGGGTGAGTAAATTTAATGAGTTTCACCTCGGCCGGGTGGCGGAGGTGAATGTGAACCAACAACAGTAAATCGTCGGGGCGCAGGCGGCGCACTGAAATTATCCCAGCCGGGAGAGCGACGAGACTAAAAAATAAAAAAGGAAAAAGAAAATGGCAGATCTAGACAAGATCGTTGAGGACCTGAGCAGCTTGACCGTGATTGAGGCGGCTGATCTGGTGAAACAACTTGAGGAAAAATGGGATGTGAGTGCGGCGGCTCCTGCAGCGGCGGTGGCTATGGCAGCTCCTGCAGCCGATGGCGCGGATGCAGCGGAGGAAAAAGATTCCTTTGATGTCATTCTCGTGGGTGATGGAGGCAATAAAGTGCAAGCCATTAAGGCGGTGCGTGCCATTAAAAGTGAGTTGGGACTCAAAGAGGCCAAGGAGCTTGTTGAGGCCGCACCTAAAGCCCTGCTTGAAGGTGTGGGCAAAGACGAGGCTGAAGAGGCCAAGAAGAAGCTTGAGGAAGCCGGCGCAAAGGTTGAACTCAAGTAACCGGTAATTTTACTGGGCACCGGTGATGGCTGCGGCTTCATCGGTGGCCCCGTATTAAGGACGGGGCAAGACACACGCGGTTTTTAGGACCGTTTTGGTTGCAGGAAAATAGCGATATTGATTCCGGGTGATTAACCCGGACACGGGGAAACCCAGCCGGGTGGTCCGGTATACAACAAATTAGGCGACATGGCAGCGAACACTAGGGATCGGATTAATTTCAGCAAGATCAAGGAAGTCATCAACTTCCCAAACCTGATCGATATACAACAAAAATCGTACGTCGAATTTCTCCAAATAGAAACGGACAAGCCCAAACGCATTGAGGATGGGCTGCAGGCGGTTTTCAAGGAGGTGTTTCCAATCGAGAGTTACGACGGAAATATTACTCTCGATTTCCACAGTTACGAAGTTCGCCCTCCAAAGCAGACTTGGCTTGATGCTTTGGATGATGGAGGTACCTATGGAGCAGCACTCTACGTGACTTTCCATCTAAAGGAAGGGAAGCAGGTCAAGGAAGAGGAAGTGTTCATGGGCGAGATACCGCTTATGACCCCATCGGGCAGCTTTGTGATTAATGGAGCTGAACGCGTGATTGTGAGCCAGTTACACCGTTCGCCCGGCTTGGCTTTTGAGGCCAGTACTCATGCTAATGGAAAAACGCTGCATTCTTTCCGGATTATTCCCGATCGTGGCTCTTGGTTTGAGGCGCAGTTTGATACGAATGATCTTCTTTACGTCTATCTGGACCGCAAGAAGCGGCGCAGAAAATTTCTGATCACAACTTTCTTTCGCGCATTAGGTTTTCTCAATGACGATGGCTTCAAGGGGACGGATCAGGAGATTCTTGAGATGTTTTATGACATTGAAGAGACGACACTGAAGAAGGTTGAGAAACATGATAATCTTGCCAACCTCGTTCTCGTTAATGATATCGAGGATGAGGAAAAGAATGTAATTGTTGCCCGCGCATTTGAACCGCTGAGCCGCACAATCCTGAAACAAATTGCTGCTACTGGGCAAACCAAAGTGAAGTTCGTGGATATTTCTCGTGACGAAGGTCTTATCATCAAGTGCATGAAGAAGGATCCGGCTCACAATGAAGAGGAGGCTCTCAAGGAAATTTACGGTCGACTGCGCCCTGGGGATCCACCGACTGTGGCAAATTCCCGCGCACTCTTGAAACGTCTGTTTTTTGACCCGAAACGGTATGACTTGGGTCGGGTGGGTCGATACAAGATTTGTCAGAAGCTCGATTTTACCGATCCTGAGGAATCCCGTACCTTGACCAAGAATGATCTGGCAGAAGCCACGAGGTATCTGCTCAAACTCAAGATGGGTGAAGGGGTGTTGGATGATATTGATCACTTGGGCTCCCGGCGAGTTCGTACGGTGGGTGAACTGGTTGCTAACCAGTGCCGTGTGGGCCTTGCTCGCACCGAGCGTTTGGTGAAGGAACGCATGACCCTGTTTGATCAGGAAACCGACACCATGACACCAACCAAGTTGGTAAAT
>Ga0208411_1002463_pt1 | contig 11239 bp, 12 predicted proteins | sample ETN01SmetaG_4_FD_185793 | JGI IMG/M metagenome (GOLD analysis project Ga0208411, IMG submission 185793) | Marine microbial and viral communities from oxygen minimum zone, Eastern Pacific Ocean - ETNP2014F12-01SV261 (SPAdes) (version 2) | ecosystem: Environmental > Aquatic > Marine > Oceanic ...
CTCCACCACGTTTTCTCCCAATGTGTGGCGCACCCGCGCCATCAACCCCGCCGTGGCGGCCAGCCGTGAGGCGCCAAATCCTTCGTGGGCAAGGTCCGGCATCAGGGCGCGCATCCGCACGCGAGCATAGGCAAGGTCGCGGTTGGAAGGATCCTCCACCCATTCCTGACCACGGGACTGCAGGGTGGCGACCAGCCGCGCCTTGGGCACGTCCAGCAAAGGGCGTAATAATCGCATGGTAGGAACTTCGGACAGCGGCGCCATACCTGCCAACCCGTCAACGCCACTGCCACGGCCGAGCCGCAGCAAAAACGTCTCTGCCTGGTCCTCCTGATGATGGGCCAGCAAGAGGTGGAGAACACCGTGGCGACGGCACCAGTCAAAAAGCAACCGGTAACGCGCCTCACGCGCCGCCGCCTGAACGCCCTGCCGTGGCTTGTCCCCGGTCCAGGACAGAATGTGGTGGGTCAGCCCCCGCGCCTTCAGCCAGCGTCCCGCCTGCCGGGCCTCGGCCCCCGATTCCCGCCGCAGCCGGTGATCCACACTCAAGGCCACGGTTTGGCCGCCCCGTCCTTGTGCCCAGTCATGAGCTAGCAGAGCCAGGGCCATGCTGTCACAGCCGCCGGAAACGGCCACCGCCACGCATGGCTCAGGCTCAAATGGTCCAAGACCTTTCATCAGGGCAGAAAATTCCCTGCCCTTAAGGGACATCGTGACAGCGCAAGGCGGCTGGCCGGATGGCATCACTCGGCACAACCGATGGCTTTGCGCTCCTTTAAGGCCCGATTCATGATGACCGAGGGCGCGTTGGTGAAACGCCGCTCCAGCTCGGAGAAAGCCCTGCAGGCCTGTTGTTGCTCGTTGATGTTGGCCAGCGACAGGCCCAGCTTCAAAAGATTGTCCGGAGCTTTTGGGCTGTTGGCGAATTTCTCGTAGCCTTCGGCGAAGATAACCGCGGCATTGGTGTAGTCCTTGCGCACATAGAAGGTTTCGCCGAGCCAGTACTGGGCATTAGCCACCATCTCATGATCGCCATGGGTGGCGATGAAGGCGCGGAACGACTTTTCTGCCATGGGATAATCGGCCTGGCGTAGCAGGCCCAGGGCGTATTCGTACTGTTCCTTGGGCGTGCCGTCGGGCAACAGCGCCTGTTGTTCCTGTTGTCGGGATGCGGCGTCCTGGCTTGCCATCGCCGGCGCCTCTATGGGCTTGCCCTCTTCGTCCACGGGAACCTTGAGGATGCCAAGAACGCCTTCCTCGCTGGAACGTTCGGCGATCACCTCACCCGGCCCCGGAACAATCACACCGCCATCGGCGCCTGGCCCTGTCAGAGCTCCCATGGCTTGTGGCGCCGTCTTTTCCAGATTGGTGAGGCGGAAATCGATATCGCCCACCAGTTTGTCGAGGCGCGTCTGCACCTGGTTGATCCTGAAGGTCAGTTCCTCGAACTGACCTGTCACCTTGCGCAATTCATCCTCGAGCTCGGTAAACTGGGTCTCCATCCGAACCGCCAGATTGGACGGCGTGTCGCTACCAGCGCCGGCTAGATTTCCGGCCGCTGGAGACGTGGTCCGTTTAAGGGCCTTGCCTGCGGCACCCTTCGCGCCTTCGGTATAGACCTGGCGCTGCAGAAGGTTGATGTCACGTTCCAGGCGTCCAAGACGCTCCAGAAGCGGGCGCAGGCCGTCATCTTGGGCCTGTACCGGAAGGGCTGGCAGGACAAGGGAAGCGGCAAGGATGAGAAGACCGGGAAAGAGTATCCGCGCTTGCCGCCAGAAGAGCCGAATAATATCAGGAGAAATGGGACGTGCTTCCGATTCCGTCATAATGCGTTCCTCCGATTCCGACCCGCGCGAGGAAGTGCCGGAATGATCTTCAAAAGAATGATGTCCAAAAGGGACCGTGTCCAGCAAAGTGACGTCACATGAATCACTTCCGTCCACGTTTAGGCGTTCGGCATGACAACCAAACTAGGTACGAATTTTGGAGAAATTAAGGCGCCTCTCATAACGGAGCCGGGAGGCATCAGGACAATGCCGCTTTTTCCATCCCATTGCGGATCAGGATGGACACGCCGCATCCTGCCGACATACGCCAGAGACGCCCCATTCTTGCCATATTGGACTGGTACCAGGAAAGGCTCAGTCTCTTCCTCTCTTTCCATACAAGATATGGTATAAGCTAACACATTAAATACTTCTAGTGGGGTCGTTTTCCGCATGGCCGGACATTCGCAATTCAAGAACATCATGCACCGCAAGGGCAGGCAGGATAAAAAGCGTGCCAAGATATTCTCCAAGCTGATCCGCGAGATCACGGTGGCGGCGCGCAGCGGCATGCCCGATCCGGAACAGAATCCGCGCCTACGCACTGCCGTCAGTACGGCGCGGGCGGCCAATATGCCCAAGGACACCATCGAGCGCGCCATCAAACGCGGCAGCGGCGACGAGGAGGGCGTTAATTACGAGGAGGTTCGTTACGAGGGTTTCGGTCCCGGCGGCATTTCGGTCATCGTCGAGGCGCTCACCGACAACCGCAACCGGGCAGCCTCGGAAATCCGCGCCGCTTTCACCAAATACGGCGGCAGCCTGGGCGAAACAGGCAGCGTTAACTACCTCTTCGACCATATGGGTGCCATCAACTATCCCCCCGACGTCGCCGACGCGGACACCATGTTCGAGGCGGCGCTGGAAGCCGGCGCGGCGGATGTAACCTCCACCGGGGACGGCCATGAGGTTACCTGCGGCATCAACGAATTCAACGACGTGCGCGACGCCCTGGAAGCGCGATTCGGCGACCCCGAGGAAGCCGGACTGGTATGGCGGCCGCAAACTCTGGTCGCCGTGGAGGAAGGGCCGGCCTCGACGCTGATCAAGCTGATCGAGGTCCTCGACGACAATGACGACGTGCAGACGGTCTTCGCTAATTACGACATCCCCGAAGACGTCGTAGCGAAACTGACCGCCTGAGCGGCGGAATCTTAGAAACCGCGAAGGCGGAGGGCGCATAACTCTTGGAAATAATTTTTCACAATAGGCGGCGTCCGTGCGCATTCTAGGACTGGACCCAGGGCTGCGGCATACCGGCTGGGGTGTCATCGACATGACCGAATCGCACCTGAGTCATGTGGCGGACGGTGTGGTGGATTCCGATGCCTCGCGGGAAGTGGCACAGCGTCTGTTGCAGATTTTCGACGGCATAGCTGCGGTGATCTCCCAATACACACCCGAGCAAGCGGCGGTGGAGGAAACCTTCGTCAACCGCAATCCGGCCTCGACCCTGAAACTGGGCCAGGCCCGCGGCATCGCCCTGCTAGCCCCAGCGCAGGCCGGGCTCCCGGTGGCCGAATACGCCCCCAATCTGGTGAAGAAATCGGTAGTGGGAAGCGGCCACGCCGCTAAGGAACAGGTGGCTATGATGGTGCATACCCTGCTCCCCGGCAGCCGCGCCACGGCCGATGCCGCCGATGCCTTGGCGGTAGCCATATGTCATGCCCACCATGCCGCCACCACTGCACTGTGGCGGGAACGTAACGTGGCCGGAGGACGGTCATGATCGCCAAGTTGACGGGGGTTCTCGATTCCACCGGCGCCGACTGGCTGGTGCTTGACGTGGCCGGGGTGGGCTATCTCGTTTTCGCCTCTGGATGCATGCTCGCACGCTTGCCTGCCCGGGGAGAAGTGGTGAGCCTTCTCATCGACACCCATGTGCGTGAGGACCACATCCATCTTTACGGATTTTCTGAGGCCTCTGAACGGGACACCTTCGGTCTGTTGCTGTCGGTGCAGGGAGTGGGGGCAAAGGTGGCGCTGGCCATTCTTTCTGTGCTGGCCCCCGACGAAATCACCCAGGCCATCGCCGCCCGCGACCAGTCGGCCATTGCCCAAGCCAACGGTGTCGGGCCCAAGCTCGCCGGGCGCATCGTCAACGAACTCAAGGACAAGATCGCCGCCGTCGCCCCGGAAGACGCTGTCATACCAATAACCGAGCACGGCGCGGAAGGAAAGACCAGCTCCGTGGCCGACGCCGCATCGGCGCTGGCCCATCTCGGCTATCGCCAGACTGACGCTTATTCCGCCGCCGCCAGGGCAGCGCGGCGGCTGGGCGCCGACACTCCGGTGGAAACGCTGATCCCCGAAGCCCTGAAGGAACTGGCATCATGAAGGTCACCCCATGAGCAAACCGGCAAACGACCCCGCCACCGATGATGGCCGCGTTGTGGATGGCGCCTTCGATGTGAGCAGCGGCGGAGAGGATAGCGATAGCAGCGAGGTTTCCTTGCGGCCACAGGCCCTCGATGAATTCATCGGCCAGAACCTGCTGCGCGACAACCTCCGGGTCTTTATCAAGGCCGCCCGCGACCGCACCGAGGCGCTGGACCATGTTCTTTTCCATGGCCCCCCGGGGCTGGGTAAGACAACCCTGGCCCAGATTGTAGCCCGCGAGGCAAAGGTCGGATTCCGCGCCACCTCGGGCCCGGTTGTCGCCAAGGCCGGCGATCTGGCAGCGCTGCTCACCAACCTGCAACCCCTCGACGTATTGTTCATAGACGAAATTCACCGCCTTAACCCGGCGGTGGAGGAAATCCTTTACCCGGCCATGGAGGACTTCCAGCTCGACCTCATCATCGGCGAGGGTCCGGCGGCGCGCTCGGTGCGTATCGACCTTCCGCCTTTCACCCTGATTGGGGCCACCACTCGTTCGGGCCTCATCACCAACCCCCTGCGCGAGAGATTCGGCATTCCCCTACGGCTTGCCTTCTACGAGGTAGCAGAACTGAAAGAGATCGTCCTGCGCGGCGGCAACATTCTCAACATGGATCTGGGTGAGGACGGGGCGGAGGAAATCGCCCGCCGTTCCAGGGGAACTCCCCGGGTGGCGGCGCGACTTTTGCGGCGTGTACGCGATTTTGCCGCCGTCGCCGGAACCGCGCATATCAATGCCGCCGTAGCCGACAAAGCGCTGACCAGGCTTGAGGTTGACGGGAGCGGACTCGATTCCATGGACCGCCGTTATCTGCGCTGTATCGCCGATCATTACGGCGGTGGCCCAGTGGGGGTGGAAGCCATGGCGGCGGCGCTATCGGAACAGCGCGACGTGATTGAGGACGTGATCGAACCCTACCTTATTCAGCAGGGATTCCTGCGCCGTACGCCGCGGGGACGTTCACTGGGCGATCTCGCCTTCCATCATCTCGGCCTGACGCTGCCGCCAGACTTCAACGAAGATCAGCTCGACCTCGGCGTGGACGGGGAGGAGACGTGAGGCCATGCATGCCGGGACACCCCTTTCCACCGCGCCTGCGCGCGGGGTCATCAACGGCGGCGCTCATCGCTATCCTTTGCGGGTTTACTACGAGGACACCGACGCCGGCGGCATCGTCTATTACGCCAACTACCTCAAATTCGCGGAACGGGCGCGCACGGAGATGATGCACCTTCTGGAGGCCGGATACGCCGAAAGCGTCACCAGCGGCAAAATTGCCTTCGCGGTGCGGCGCTGTGAGGTGGACTATCTGACCCCGGCCCGCCTCGACGATGTTCTAGAGGTGCGCACCACGATATCACAGACACGGGGCGCCTCCATGAACAGCCATCAGACTGTCTATCGCGGTGACGAAGAGTTGGCGCGGCTGGAGGTGGAGCTGGTCTGCCTCAACCGCGACGGCTGCCCCGCGCGGATTCCCAATGATTTGAAAAACGCCCTTCAATCCCTGACTTCTCCTTCATCATAACGGTTAAAGAAACATGGAAGAAAATATCATCGATACCGTCACAGTAGGCGCCTCCGTGGCCGCTACGGATCTTTCCGTCTTCGGTCTGTTCATGGAGGCCGATCTTGTGGTCAAGACGGTGATCGTGGTTCTGATTCTGGCCTCGTTCTGGTCATGGGCCATTATCTTCGACAAGGTCATGCGCATGCGCCGCCTCAACACTCAGACCACGGAATTCGAGGATTCCTTCTGGTCGGGAGGATCGCTGGATGACCTCTATGACCGCGTCGGCAACCACCCCTCGCATCCCATGGCCGCCCTGTTCGCCGCGGCCATGCGTGAATGGCGCCGATCCACAGCCCAGGGATTACGCGGCGGTGAAGGCCTGCGCGAAAGTCTGCAACAACGCATCGAGCGGGTAATGCAGGTGTCGCTGGGGCGTGAGATGGATCGTCTGGAGCGACATATGGTGTTCCTGGCCTCAGTGGGTTCCACCGCCCCTTTCATCGGTCTGTTTGGCACCGTATGGGGAATCATGAACAGCTTCGAGGCCATCGGGCTCAGCAAGAACACAAGTCTTGCCGTGGTGGCGCCGGGCATTGCCGAAGCTCTGTTCGCTACTGCCTTGGGGCTGGTAGCGGCGATCCCCGCAGTGGTGGCCTATAATAAGATATCCAACGATCTTGGACGTTACGCCAACCGCCTTGAATCCTTCGCTGGTGAATTCAGCGCCGTATTGTCACGCCAGCTTGAGGAGACCCACTGATATGACTTTCGGCCCGACAATGAAGTCCCAACCCGGCCTAGGCACACGGCGTGTCTTCCGGCCCATGTCGGAAATCAACGTCACACCCATGGTGGATGTGATGCTGGTGCTGTTGGTTATCTTCATGGTGACGGCGCCCCTTTTGACCGTTGGGGTGCCGGTGGATCTTCCCAAGACCAAGGCCAAGGTTCTCAACGAGGCCGACGAACCCTTAGTAATTTCTCTCAACGCCGAGGGTAAGATTTTTCTCCAGGAAACGGAAACCGACCTCGAGGGGCTGGTGCCGCGCCTGCAGGCCATTACCGAGAACAAGGCCGACACCCGTATCTTCGTGCGTGGCGACAAGACCATCGCCTATGGCCGGGTCATGGCGCTCATGGGCCAGCTTACCAGCGCGGGGTTCAGCCGAGTCGCGCTGATTGCCGAGAATCCCTCGCCCGCACTCGCCCACAAAGGGGGGAAGGGCAAGAAAGGGAAGAAACGATAGGGCTATGATCCGCAGCGCATCCTATTCGGCACTTCTTCATGTGGTGGCCTTTCTGGTGGCTTGGTTCGGCCTGCCCGAACTGCGCCGCAACCTGCCCATGCTTGATGCGCCGATACCGGTGGAAATCGTTACCGTCGCCGAGATGACCAACGCGCCACCGCCGGAGCCCGAGCCGGAACCGGAAAAGCCCACACCGCCCCCGGAGCCGGAAAAACTTCCGCCCCCGCCACCAGAACCGCCCCCTATGCCGGAACCCGAGCTCGCGCCAGAACCAGAACCCGAGCCCGAGCCTATGCCCGAACCCGAACCGCCGAAGAAAGCCGTGCCGCCGCCGCCAAAACCAAAGCCGGCGCCGAAACCCTCCGCCAAGCCGAAGCCGCCCAAAAAGAAGGCGAAGAAACCGCACGAGCCTGACCTCATGACCTCGGTTCTGAAAACCGTGGAAAAGCTAAAACAGAAAGCGCGGCCCGAACCCGAAAAGGAAGAAGAAAAACCGAAGAAGTACAAGATTCCAGAAAAGCTGAGACAGTCGGCGCAACGGCCCTTTGACGAATCGGCGCCCATGACCATCAGCGAGTTGGATGCCGTAGCGCGGCAGTTCCTTAAATGCTGGAACGTGCCAGCGGGCGCCCGCGACGCTAAGAACCTGTTGGTGGAAATCTCCGTGCGCGCCAATCCCGACGGAACCATCCGTCAGGCGCAAATCCTCAACCAGGGCCGCATGCGCAGCGATCCTTTCTATCGCACGGCTGCGGAAAGCGCGCTGCGGGCGGTGCTCAACCCCATATGCAGCCCGCTGAAGCTGCCGCCGGAAAAATACGAACGCTGGAAGACCATGCGGCTCAAGTTCGATCCCAGAGCCATGTTTGGCGGATAAAGATAACAGAGCCATGTTTGACGGGTAATTTCATGGCGCATAACGAGGACGTGACGATGAAGAGGTGTAGCATGACGACGTTTTGCGGCATTCTTACGGGGGTCAGGCTTTCCATACGCAGCCTGGTTTTCCCTCTGGCAATGGCGGCCATGATCATATTGCGGACTCATCCGGCCGCAGCCGAACTGGTGATCGACATTACCAGAGGCAATATTGACCCCCTGCCCATTGCCGTTACATCTTTTCTCGGAGAAGCATCGAGGGAAGCACAGATCGGCAAGGACATCTCCGCGGTGCTGTCGGCCGACCTCGAACGCTCTGGCCTGTTCCGGCCTATTCCTCACAAGGCATTCATCCAGACTGGGACTTCCCTTGCAGTGCGTCCCCGCTTCGGCGACTGGCGCATCATTAACGCCCAGGCCATGGTACAGGGACGCATCGAGATTCAGGATAGCGGAAAACTACGTATCGAATTCCGTCTCTGGGACGTGTTCGCGGAGCAGCAGATGGCGGGCCAGGCCTATTTTACGGTGGCCAAGAACTGGCGCCGGGTGGCTCATATCATCGCTGACGTTATTTACAAACGGATGACCGGAGAGAGCGGTTATTTCGATACCCGCGTGGTTTATATCGCGGAAAGCGGCCCCGCCAACAAGCGCATCAAGCGGCTGGCCATCATGGACCAGGATGGTGCAAACCACCGTTTCCTCACCGACGGCCAGTATCTTGTTCTAACCCCGCGTTTTTCACCCACGGCACAGGAAATCACTTACCTTTCCTATATAGGCAAAGAGCCGCGGGTGTATATTTTTAATCTCGACACAGGACGACAGGAGATTCTTGGAGATTTCCCCGGAATGACCTATGCCCCACGCTTTTCGCCAGACGGCAACAAGGTGGTCATGAGTATGGCCAAGGGAGGAAATTCGGAAATCTATGTCATGAATCTCGGCACCCGGGACTTGGATCGGCTGACCAATAATCCGGCTATCGACACCTCACCTTCTTATTCCCCGGATTCCAAGCGGATCACGTTCAATTCCGACCGCGGAGGCACCCAGCAGATATATGTCATGGATGCCGACGGCGACGACATACAGCGCATCAGTTTTGGCAAGGGTCGCTACGCCACGCCGGTCTGGTCGCCGCGCGGCGATTACATCGCCTTTACCAAGATGAAGGGTGGGGAATTCTTCATCGGCATCATGCATCCCGACGGCAGCGGTGAACGCCAGCTGGCGCGGGGATTCCTGGTGGAAGGCCCGACCTGGGCGCCCAATGGCCGGGTTCTGTCCTTCTTCAAACAGGGCAAACGGGATAAGAAAGGCCGTGGCGGGGAAAGCCGGCTTCACGTGATCGATATTACCGGCCATAACGAACGGGAAATCGTGACCCCGCTGGACGCCTCCGATCCAGCTTGGTCTCCCTTAATCCCTTAAGATTCTGGCTTTATAAGTTGTTGATGCGGCTTTTTGTCGCAACATTGGAATCTGAATTAAGGACCAGAATGTATCTGTAAAATCAGGAAGGTCTCTGATGCAAACAACTATTCTGGCCGTTGCACTGGGGTTGATGGCTGTCGTTGCACTCGTTTTTCGCCTCGGAAATTATTCCCTTTTTTGAGTAAAGGTTGTAATTTTTGCTTGAATCACTCAAGGTAAAGGCGAGATTCGGACTATACCGTCCGCAGTTACCTATGCCCGAAAGCTGCTTTAAAAGGAGAGTCACACAATGCAATTCAGGATTTTAAGCTTATTTGCCGCGGTTCTTCTGGTCGCCGCCTGTCAGACCAAACCCACCACTACCGCAGGTGGTGAAAGCGCCGGCGGGGTTAGCGCCCATAGCGGAGCGCAAGGCGACGTTGTCTCCGGTTCTGTTGGCATGGACCAACAGATATGGCTATCGACGAATATCGGTGATCGCGTCAATTTTGCCTTAGATAAATACAACATTGACCAAGCGGCTGCTACACGCCTTGAAAGACAGGCCACCTGGCTCAAGGAAAACCCCGAAGTGACCGTCACCATCGAGGGGAATTGCGACGAGCGCGGCACCCGCGAATACAACCTCGGCCTTGGTGACCGCCGGGCCAATGCCGTCAAGAATTACCTGGTAGCTCTGGGGGTAGATGCCTCACGCATTAGCACCCTCAGTTTTGGCAAGGAAAATCCCATGGCTCTCGGTTCCAACAAAGACGCCTGGGCTCAGAACCGAAACGCCCAGACGGTTGTTTACTAGCAGCAGTTGACCCCTTTCGGGTTCGGTCAACGCCGGCGTTCCTTGGGACGCCGGCGTTTTCTTTTGGTCACGCAGTCAGGGTCAAAAGGGTGAGGCGGGAGAAAGACAGCCCCCCAGCCGCAGCGGTTCTATGCTCGTGGCGAGCCCCGTTTCATCGTCCAGTTCCACATAAACCGCGCATAAAGTCGCCTCACCTTCCGCCGGGGTCAGTCGCTCACCGGGCACCTTTTTGACAAAACGGGCGATAGCCGCCTCCTTTTTCATACCGATAACCGAATCATAATCGCCGCACATGCCGAGATCGGTCTGATAGGCGGTGCCACCGGGAAGTATGCGGGCGTCGGCGGTGGGCACGTGGGAATGGGTACCGAAGACCACCGAAACACGGCCGTCGAGGAAATTTCCCATAGCCGTTTTCTCCGATGTAGCTTCGCCGTGAATATCCACCAGGATCGCATCTACCGACTTTCCAAGCCGGTATTTGGCCAGCTCCGCCTCGGCGCAGGCAAACGGATCATCCAGCGCATCCATGAAGAGCCGGGTCATGAGGTGGAGCAGCAGCACCTTGCGTCCGTCGCCCAGCGTAAACACCGCGCAACCGCACCCCGGCGTGCCTTGCGGATAATTATGGGGCCGCAGCAAACAGGGGTCGCCGTCAATATAGGAGATAATCTCGCGCTGACTCCAGACGTGGTTGCCGGTGGTGATGGCGTCGGTTCCGGCTTCGTAGAACTGTTTGCAAATCTTTTCGGTGATACCGAATCCCCGTGCCGCGTTCTCGCCGTTGACGACCACGAAATCAAGACCCAGCCCGGAACGCAGCCGCGGCAGATGCTCGCATAACACGGTACGGCCCGAACGGCCCGCAACATCGCCACAGCAGAGAATTCTCATGGATTTTCTCCTTGCGGCATCTTCACGTTTCCATCCGTGTTCCTAACTGGGGGACGCACAACACCGCTTTCCGTCACCACCAGGTCCAGGAACTGGTCCCCGTCGTGGCGGGGCACATGGTCACATTGTTGTGCCCCATAGGCAACGCCCACGGCCACGGGTTTCTTCCCGTTCCCCGCCCGAAGGGCGGCTAGGGTGCGGTCGTAATAGCCGCCGCCATAACCCAGACGGTAGCCCTCTCCATCAAAGGCCAGCAACGGCACC
>Ga0208411_1002464_pt1 | contig 11238 bp, 8 predicted proteins | sample ETN01SmetaG_4_FD_185793 | JGI IMG/M metagenome (GOLD analysis project Ga0208411, IMG submission 185793) | Marine microbial and viral communities from oxygen minimum zone, Eastern Pacific Ocean - ETNP2014F12-01SV261 (SPAdes) (version 2) | ecosystem: Environmental > Aquatic > Marine > Oceanic ...
CAGGGTACGTGAATTATTGGGCATTTTGTGACGGTACATTGTATACACTTAAAAAAGAAGGTGGTGTAGACTCTCCAAGTGGGAACACTAGTAGGGGGTAATTCAGTGATTAATAATTATGGAAGGATTAAAGATAATAAAAAGGGAATAAATAAGGATGGAGGTTTCTCTAATCAGGTGGCATTAGTAATAATGCTTACTCTGTATCCATTGGGGATATGTTTTTCTGCAATAGTGACCACATTATTATGGCCAGTCGTTGAGGATAATTTCGTATCACCAGGTATTAAAGAGAGTCTATATTCAGATCATAAAGAAGGTAGGTCGGAAAGAGAATCGAATCTAGATGAACAGGAATCCATTGAGATTGTCAGAAAATGGTGGAGTAAGAGATCATCTATTTTTGCTCCACCGTACAATACATATGTAGCACAAGATGTAATCGCCCAAGGAGGTCCTTTATGGAGGGATTTAACAAAAACAAATGGTCCTGTTGATTGGCTTAGAAAAAATAACACTTGGCATTCCTATCAGCAAACTAATATTGAAAAGATCAAGTCATTTGACAATAGGTCAAACCCAAATAGACCTGTGTTGGTATTGCTAATTAGGACAAAGACAACAAAACATACGCCTAAGGGATCAAAAGTAGCCTCTTCTACTAAAGATTTTACATACAGTTTTGCACGGGAATATGGCGTATGGAAAATCTGGGATTATAAATTCTGAATAAAAGTTTGTTCAACGCTTAGATAGATCACATTTAAGCAAAAGTAGCGGGGAATATGGGTAGAACGTTAATTGCCTGTCGGTTGACATGCTATATTATTTAAATAGTAACATAGCTTTAGCAGCGATTGCCTAAGGCTAAATTTCTTACTAAGTTATTCATGCGTCAAAAATGAGGTTGTATGGAATTAGAGCTTGATTACAATAAATGCATATCAAGAGTAAATGAGGTCGTAATTGAATGTAGGCTTGGTTGTGATGAAAAATTATTCAAGTTAAATTCTGATGAAAAGATATTAATTGCAGTCCGCAGTAGTCAAGTTAAAGGTATGAATATCGGATCATGTATCTATATACTTACAAATACACGAGTAATTATATTTGATACAGATATAACTAATAATACTATCTCATGGCCGGCTATAGAGTGGATGAATTATGAGGATATTAGTAGCTGTGAAATTGTAAGGATAAATGGAATGCGTTTAGGATTTCGGATTAACGGCATAACCAATTATAATCGTGATCAGCCTGAATCAGAGAAGGAGTGCTACCGATTTATAGCAGGGGGAGAAGCTCAAGTTCGTGATATCAGCAAAGTATTTTTTGAGTCAAAGGTCAAAGTAGTTAATACAAATAAGCATAAATATACAGAGGTCAAGATGGCACCTGAAAAAGAGGATCCTATAGATGAAAGTTCAGAAGATCCAAACTATAAGTCAACAGATGTCCAGAGAAACGACTCAAGATCAAAACCCTATATGGATGATATTGATAGACGATTACAAAAGGACACGCCCGATGGGGAGGGAAAAGAACAGTCAGAGAGAAAACTAAAAAGACTCAGTTATTTGCTTTGGGGGTTGGGCTTGGTAGGTTTCTCTGGAGTGCAGAGAATGTACCTTGGACAATACGTATTAGGGTTTTTGATGTTATTTACATTTGGATTCTGCGGAATTGGACAACTGATAGATCTAATTTTGATTGGGGAAGAGACATCAAAGTACAATGAAAATGTTGGATATGCCTTTAATAATAACTCTGGCGATGTAACAAGAGGAGGCCCAACAGATGATCTTGACGCTGAATTAAATGCTACAAAGAAGTCATTCGAAAAGTTAAAGGATAACTAGCTTAAAAATAAGACTTCCTATCAACCAAGACGTCCGGGCTTTAGAAGCTGATATTTAGAAGGACCAATTTTTTCAACTGTTGCCAAGGTAGTAATAGCAAGGCTATTACTACCTTGGCTAGGGAGATAAATACTGTTGCTATCTGATAACCGTTTTAATGTTCTAAGGGGATCGCTGGAATTTGGTACAATATTTGGGATGAGGTAGAAAATATCATTGCAATGGATTGCTATAAATTCTGAGGATGCTCTAATATTTGATTGTGATTGATCACCATCAACTTGAAACTGCTTTTTTTCTAATCTACCTTCCCTTGATTCAGAAGTCTCAGTAATAAAGTGATGGTTTGAACTGGCAATTAGATTATAATTATTAGTTACAATTGCTTGCTTGATTAGTTCTAAATTCAAAGGGAGTGAAGATTTCTGTGAGGGGTTTGATGTTGAAACCAAGTTTGCATGTTGAGTTGTTGATTCGCTTATTCCAATACTAGGTTTAGGATTATTTAAAGGACGAGACAAACGTAATTTTGCCTGCGCCTGTTCCTGTTGTATTTCAGCCATTTGATTATCAAGTTTATCTAAGCGACTAATAATTAATCTTATAGAATTAGCATCATTTTGCGGAGTGAAATCATTTAATTGAGGAGCTGGTGTTGATAAATCTGATATTGGACGCCGTTTTCTATTGCCGACTGACTTCTTCTTTTGAGGTTTGAAAAAACTCCATATATATACAAGCAGCGCTATTACTAGAAGAGACGCCGAAGACACAAGAAGTATAAAGGGCCAGGGAATACTTGATGGCTCTGCACCTTTTTGCGGGAAAGGGGTGGGGGATTCATTGTTGATTTCTGTAGCTGAAGGCTTAGCTTGATCAGATGAGATCCTTAACTCTAAATTATATTCAGCTTTGATTTTATCTGTTTGCTCCTTATCAAAGGTCAAGTTTATATTGCACTTACTAATATCAGCGCAAGTATTAAAGTCTGGCGAAGCAAAACTTGAAGTTTGGCTAGTTTGATTAAATTTCCATTCGCCCAGATGTTCTTGTGTTGTTTTATGAACACTCGTGCAATCTCCACCTTTTTGATTGCAGGATTCAAAAGGCTGATTAGGTTCTATTTTGAAGCACTCTAGTGGCTTGCCAGACTCGTAGTCCGTGGTAGGGTCTTCTTTTTTTATTGGAAATTCACAGTCCATGCTCGATGAGTATGTGAGATGTAATTAAAGGGATAAGGCGTGTATCTAAGCTAATTAAATTCTAGCCTGCATTCTTGGACCACTGCTTTGATAAGATTCGTAGTAATGCTTTATGAGCAACTATAAAACCTGGATCTGGTTCGTAATTCTGACTTAATCCCTCACCAATTGCTCGCTTGCTATTCAGCATCTGTTTTACCTCGTTGGTTAAGTCAAATTTAATATCATTTAATATATTATCGGATGTTATCCCTAGGCCTTTCAAAGGCTTAATGTCTCTTATCCCTGAAGTGCGAATTCCTTCATTAAATACATCAAGGAAGTTACCGATCTCTGTAAAATCATCAATGGCAATCCTTTTTATCAACTGAACCTGTTCTGGGAGTTTGATTTGTTGATCAGCTGTTAGCCTAATTGTGCCTGTATCGCATTCAAAGACCATAGGCATTCCTGCGTATGCCTCTGGTGATGATAGATCTAACCCTTTGAGTCTAGTTTCTTCTACTATCAGACCGCCCGCTGCTTCTTGCTTTGGATAACGTGAAAGGACAGTATCACGAGTGTCTTGAGTGTCGAATTCTCCTGCCTTAGCTAGTACATAGGATAATAATCTATTGATCTCAGAGCATTCGGAATATTGTCCATCTGGATCAATCCAATTTATAAACCTTGAGCCATTGCCACCAAGATAAACTGGGGTAGCTTGTTGTTGACCTAAATACTTTAGGACAAGGCCTATATAATAATATAAACCAGCGTAAGCTAGAGCTAATAAAGTCCGGAAACCCTGGATAGTTTCAGTATTGCCAGCATTCCTGAGCAATTCAAGTACATTGTCTCCCTTAAGTCTTAGATAGCTATCTAGATATGCATCGAAATTATCACCGCTATTCTTTAGGTCAGTCAATAATTCAATTGACTTGTCTTCTGAAAGTCCGAATATATCTCCAACTCTATTAACATTCCTTTTTAGAATTTGATGGAATATGTCCCGACCTGCAAAAGGTATTGATAGTTGATGTATTAATTCCATGTCTTTCCAAATGCTGATATCAGTTGTACCACCTCCTATATCTAGGCACGTAGTAAATACAAGTTGCTCGCCAAGTTCATCTGCAAAATACTGAGCGAAAGCAATACTCTCGGTCTGGAATGCACTTTTTGCACTTTGATCCTTACCAAGATGATGCTTTATGCCAGAAACATTGGACGCATCATTTAATGCTCTTTTCCATGCTTGTTGATAGCGAGCCACTTCAGAAACGGAAAATGCTGTAGGGAAAGAAGCCTTCCATGTAATTTTTCTAACATCATTCTTAGCAGCATGCGCACTTACAAGGTTAACCAATGTAGTCAGGAAAGCGTCTAAATATTTGGGGTTGGTCCACTTAATATCGCTAATTATATAGTCAGGCAGAGATCTTTCATCTAGCGCGGGATTGTAGAGCCTTGAATTAGTCATATATTTTGGTGTGGAGTCAGGCTCACTGCTACCCCTAATAGTTAAGAGTGTAGACATTGGTGGATTATGTCCCTCTGGGATAAGAGAAGTAGGTACAAAAAAGTTCTTATTATCGCTCGTATTCTCTGGTTTATTTGTAATATTTAAAGCCATTGTCTTTAGATCAAGTCGCTCCCTTGCTCCAGATCGAGAAACATGCAGGTTGGTGAATGAAGTGCCAAAATCCACTCCAATTGTCCATTCACCTGAGCGGCCAACACTGACATCTGGTGCATTTATTGGTAGTATTCCTATAAGATTCTGTCTTTGATCTAGTAGGCTTAAAATATCAGGATGCGTGGGTGATGTCCAAATACGATATACACTTCCCAAATCACCCTCAAGAATACTATCTGTTGATTGACTCTCAGGTTGTTCAATAGTGAATGCATAACTAGAAGTAGAGCGATTTTTATTCTCTTGTACAATCGTGTAAAATTTCTTCCAGTGGTTCCCTGAAGGCAAATGTGGCCATATTGCAAGGTATGGCCGTTCTCCTGCTAGTTCATCTTCTGGACATATTGGATAATCGTGAAAGATGCTGATTCGTTTTGGCGAGTCAATACCTGTGATCTCTATTTCTATTGAAACTCTGACACCTTGTCCTTCTGGTGTCATTGTTTTATCAAGGCTAATAGCTTGTTGGAGATCTGAGCTACTAAAGAAATCCTTGACTTTAGGATTTATAGGCGGAATTATTGTACGTTGTTCCGATTCTGGTTGAATTGTATCCAACCAACTACCAGGTAAAAGATTGCCTCCACGAAACCAGCGCATACGTGGCAAGAAGAAATCATCAGCTGTCCAATAAGTACCTGCCTGGCTGGATTGACCTTCTTGAAAGGCTGCAAGTGTTGTGGCTCCGCTAACACAAATCTCATGCGCTTGTATATTAAGTATCTGTGGGACAAGATTCTTGTCAACAAGGTAAAGTGGTTCTTGATGTTGTTTCCCGCGTTCTAGTACTCTTATATTAGATTCCCTTTTGATTGCTCCTGGATCGATGGTCTGAGCTAAAACATCTAAGGGCTTAGGGTTTAGTGCTACGCCAAAGACTTGAATACTAGTTGAGAATGAAGGGCCACCGGTTGTTGATGGGGCACCCATTTCTAAAAGATAATCGTCAATGATCATTCCCATCTTATTTGCCAGGTCTTGACCATATGAATTGGTAGTTAATACATTCTGCTTTACATTGAGTAGCCAAGATGCAAAAGTAGACTGTTCTTGCCTTCCTAAATGATGTTTAGGATCAGAATATCTATAGGCTGACTGCCCACGACGTCCAGGACCGTTAAGCGGTATTTCAACAACCCAAGGTATAAAAGAGGCAAGTGTTGGTGCCAGCCAAATTGAGGGGACCACGAGTGTTGCCGGACTCGTAATACCTATGACATTTCCTTGAAGACTAAAAGTAAAGATTGATTCCCAGGGGTTATTGTCACCGGTATTTATCAATAATGAATCCTTTTTATTAGGTACCAATCCATAAAGTGAATCTGCATAAGCATTTTGCTTTGAAAGATCTCTCAAGTTGATTTGCTTTGCTTCTATTGGTAATTCCTTGACCTTGGCAAATGCAAGGGCTGCCAAAAATCCTATATACTCATAGATAAGTTCTTTTCGGTTAGGATGCTGGTCAGACAGAAATACTGACTGAAATAATAAAGCCCTGGCCCAAGGGCTTGGAATTGAATTTATACTTGTCTGAACAGCTTGTTCATATTTAAGATCTTGGGCAATCTTCGCAAAGATAGACTTTGGGTGAATATTCCAAGCACCCTGGATGGGACCTGGTGCTAGTGTATTTCTAAGCTGTGGGAGAAGAGGTTTCATTGTAATAGTGAAGTAAGATTGAGAATTTAAATCAAGTCATAGAAGGAATTGACCAATCCTTTTACGCCCTCTAAGCGATGTTTAGAATCAGCTAGTTTATTCTTTATCAAGTCTATACTGTTACGCCATTTATCTCTTCTTGCCATGGACTCTCCAATAACAATTTTATCGAGATTGTCTACATAAGTTCTTTTATGTTCGATTTCACAGCCAGTGGCCTCTTCAAAGATATCCTGCCGAATTACAGTCAACTGTTCGCGTTGCGTACCAGACCAACTAACTTCCTGGATCCATTGCAAGAAATCTACTGACCATCGATCAAATCTGCCAATCCTTAAATTCTCTTCAGATGATTCAACATTAGGTCTTGTAGAGCGATCATTCAAACTGAAGAAGCGATCAAACCATGGTGCGCCTGTAGTAAATGAATTTTTTGATACAAGTTTTTGAGATTCCCTAAGTTCATTATAAAGATTAAAATGCCAAGCATATAAAGTTCTGAAGGCATTTCTAAGTGCTTTACGTGTTTGATCACCTGGTATATCTTCCCAAGAGATAACACCAGCATCGGAAACAGTTAGATAAGCACCGTTTCCAAAACCTACCCCTGCATCAGCGATTGCTGCGGCTGCTGCCATTAACTCAACGCAATTGCAAGGGTTGACCTGTCGAGGCCCACCTGTAGAGGCTTCATAGCGCTGCTTAACGTTATCTCCCAATAGGTATATGCAGTTAAAGCTATCCCCGGCAAGGCGGGCTAAATATTGAAGTGCCGCATCAGTATTTAAAGTGAAATTTTTCGACTCGGCATAGATATCATCGTCATCTGGAATATCAAAGTCAAAATAAGGCAAAAGAACAGAAGCAGTAATCTCAACGCTCTCGCGGATTCCTTTCAACTCTCTATCCAGTAGTGTACCTAATGTTGGAAGACCTGATGATCCTGTGCCACCAAAAATACTTCCAAATAGATGTATTCTAGGCGTATCACCATTTGCGCAATCAGCTTGGATATCATTCATAAAGTCTGGCCAAGCACCCTGGCTAAACTGGGTGTTTTTTATACGGCTAACTACAGATGCGCCAATAGATGGGCGTCCCCTAAAACCAACCGATAAGTCGGCCTGTTTCTCTTCTGGTGATACGAAAGCATCAAATAATTCACCTAGTCCTAAATTACTTGACCGCATCCCTGCTTCTCGATAAATATCACTTAGAGTTAGGCGGTCTGCATAACCACCGAGTGGATTCCAAAGTCCATAATTCCTTATTGGACCACTAAAGAAAGATACTTGTGTATCTCTCATGACTTCGCATGCATCAGAAGCTATTTGCAATGTTTCTCGGGCACTCTGTAAATTCCCATTCGAAGCATCTGCGTCTATAAGCATCACACCAAGCTGAGTGTCTGTGCCATATGCGCCTGCTGCATGTAAATGTACTGCTGAGCGTACGCACTTAGCTCCAGTTCCACCTATACCAATTATGTATATTTTCTTCATCACCTTTTCTCCAGCAGCGAACACAACTGATAACTAAATGGCGGTATGAATCTTAATGTTTTCATGGTCAAGAAAGTGCTGGGTAACCAAAAAATTAGAATCGCATTGACAAACGTAAACGGTATTAAAAATTCCCATCCAGGCCAATCGCTGCGAATAAAACCTTGTTGCATGGAAGGGAATGTTCCATAATCAACGTTAGTAAGTTTTATAAATAGAAACAAGCTAATCATATTACATACCGTGCCTAAGAAGAATAATGAGTACCAGAGTGATTTATAGTTCCTAGTCTCTGATGAACTTTTGCACCTCTGCTTACTTGAAAAGAATACCCAGCTAAGCAATAGAACCAAATAGATTAGGGTGCTTACAATAGCTGATGGGGAATAAACACTTTCTGCCCATATTTCCACCACTGGAACAGATAGCGGGAGCACATTCGTCAGAAGAAAGCTGGTGACAACGTTAATCCATAGTATCCCAATCGCAATTGCTATTATTCCTAGGAGATATATTGGCTTCAAATTACTTTCCCCTCGGCTTGAAAGCGTTGCATTTGATACATTTAGGGAATTGCATCACTAATGATTCTTATTTTAGCATGTTTTCATTCTATTGTAGCTATACGTAGCTGATTGGCACTATCCAAGTGATCGGCTTCTTTAGCTTCTGTTTTGAAAACCAAAGCTCAATTCTGGATAGCTCCACAGACCCTCAAAGGTGAGTATTTATAACCAGGACTTTTGTTGCCATCACTTTCCCTGCGAAGACGTCGAATCAAATCCATAAGCCGTTGCGTCTTACCACCCTCAGGGTTTGAACTCAGAGTGCTCCAATCCTTCCATCTGCGAGTATCATCTTCAGTTGTATTTAAGCTTAATTGGAAACTAGATAAACCACCTAGCGGAAGCTGTGGTGATACTTGAAGATTCATTCCAGACGAAGATAAGTTAACGCTGTCGATCTTCATATTACTACTACTTTCAAGCATATTCAAATCAGTAATACTTTGAGGGTAAAAGCCATCCATTTGGGGAGTTTTAAACTGCAAAGCAACTTCTTTTGCAGTACATCCACGTAGTCTCTTGACTAGTGTCCATTTTGCATTGTTATCAACGTTAAATTTACCGAACATTCCTTCCTTAAGGGAATATGCTGGAAACATGCAATCCTTAGGTTTGTAAATAGTAGAGTTTTTGTCGACAAAAAGAGTATATCCGTTAGCTGCATTAGTTGCGAAGCGTGTTATTTGCACCTTACCCTTTAGGCTATCGTTCTGCATTAAATCTTCGACTACCCTTTCGGTGCGATAAGGACTGCCAAGGATAATTAGATAGAAAGGACGGACTCCAGAAAAGGTAAAGGACTTAAAATCTCCTGCTGTTGTTGGGAAAACTCCTCCACTGAATTGGCTCTTGATGCCGACTAGCGTCAATTGATCACCTATGTCTAAACGAGGTTTTAATACCTTGATTAAGGTATTAATGGCTGAGTTGTCTGGCTCTAGGTCACTTATTAATATATCAACACTATTTTGTTTTGGTTTTTTCGGGACAAACTGCTCGAGAGAACTAGATACGTTTGTCCAACCTTGTTCAGCGTTCAACTCGTAAAAATTCCTCTTCCTTGCGACAAGTAAACTATTAATTTTTAGTTTTCTATCTTTACCTGGTGGCTCACGGCCAATTCGCCATGCCGTGGTTGTTGATTTATCACTTCCGAGCGCACTATTTATCATTAACGACGAGTTAAGGATTTCAAGAACTCGTTTAAATTCAGATCCTGGAACGTTTACATATCCCTTCATTGATCCACTTGCATCAACTGAAAGGTTGATATTAATCTCGCCACCACTGGTTTTTGACTGAGATAAGTCAATACCAGGACAGGTGCGTTTATTCGTGCATCCACTAACGGCAAGGAATCCTGCTATCATTAAAATAATTCTAGGTTTCATTTTATGAGTAGGCCTAGACCTTTGAATGATATCTATTAACTATACATCACTTCAGTCATCTAAAATACATTCACCCTTCTCTAAGATTTCCCACCTCGCGCCCCTCTGAAGAGATTGCAGTCTTAGGGGGGTAGTTACGCAAACATGCGCTTCGCTATCTGCATTGACTTCTCCTATGCCTATGAATGCCTCACGAAGCATTGGCATACGCATAAAGCGTTTTGCTGTCATAGGTTCGAGATAAGCCCACTCAGTGCCTGATTGCAGACGTAATACCCTCAAGTAACCGGCACTACTTCGTACTAGTCGTATTCGTATATCCTCTAGCTCATGACTTTCAAGCTCAGCAGTCACAGTAAATGGTCTAACCCACCTTGGGTGCTGAACAATAACCTGCGTAAGATCAGACTCACTAAGGTCTAGTTCAAGAAAATCCTTAGAAGAGGGCCCATCTTCAGAACGCACTCCTCCTGCTTGAACTGCAATTACACCTGAAGATCTACTAACTCCAGCCTCGAGGGCCTGCACACGATCAATTAATTCACTAACCACTTCCTCTGTAGCTAAAAGCTTTTCCTTAGTCATTACTAGATTGTCAACCAATTCTTTTATATTTCGAATATTTGTGCGTATTACATTCTTTATTTTTTCTATCTCACTCATCCGCCTTGTAAGTGCAAATACTTAGTAAATTAACAAATAACCATAGTCGACTTGTGCCCGCGGCAATGGTGCAAGCCGATAAAACTTAACACTTGTTGCCCTGCCTCACTGAATCATAAGGCTCTTGCTTGCTAAACTATGGAATATATGCACAAAGAGTTGTCATTATCATACCGATCAAGATCAAGCATCCTTACAGGGTGTGCATTGATTCTATTGATGGTATCTGCTTGTGGTCGCGATTTCTATCACAAACATGCGCCCTTTCTACCGCATAGCAAAGGATACATGCGACCTTGGTACTCAACTTATCCCGAATATCCAAATAGTTATGGCTTTAAAAACCTAGGAACAGCCATCACGCCAAGCACCCTCTTCCTTAGTGATAATGCTGCCGACGGAGGTGATATCGTGGCTGTAGCTCTTAATGGCAAAGTAGTTCTTGATAACCATCGCCTACACACTCCTGCAAATGCTCCTCCTTATCCGCTAATAATTCAACTCAATCAAGGTAGAAATAAAATAGATATTTTATGCCGAAAGGACCCTGATGGTTCTGGATGTACACTCAAGGCAGAGATATCAAATACCACTGCTGGACAAGGTATTAGCACTGTCAATGATAGTTACATCCCTGAAGGTGAATTTGCCAGCCTATCTGTTGAATACAAGCCTGACAACAGATCTAGAGCTCAAAATACGATTTAAATATGAT
>Ga0208411_1002469_pt1 | contig 11226 bp, 16 predicted proteins | sample ETN01SmetaG_4_FD_185793 | JGI IMG/M metagenome (GOLD analysis project Ga0208411, IMG submission 185793) | Marine microbial and viral communities from oxygen minimum zone, Eastern Pacific Ocean - ETNP2014F12-01SV261 (SPAdes) (version 2) | ecosystem: Environmental > Aquatic > Marine > Oceanic ...
CCTGCCATACCTCCACCAACAACTAGAACATCGCAGTCTTCATAATGTGTTTTAATTTTTGCCATTAATAATAAACTCCTTTTTTAAAAGAATCTTTAGGAACTGATGGTAATTCTTTTTTTGTATTTAAACCTTCAGGTTCTAAATATAGTCTTTGAGAGTTAATTTCCTCTTGATTTGGTTTTTCACCTTCAGCAAGTTTCGGAATAAATTTTCCCCATGGTTTAGTTGTGATAGGTGAAACAAAATCTTTTACAGTTCCGTTTCTAAATTTAATCTTCCAAGAAATTGTTCCTTTTTCTTCTTCTCGTCTTACTCTTACGCTGTGCCCCATAGGTGCAAAGTCAGCATATCCACGAACATCAATGGCATGGTTAGGACAAGCTTTCACACATGAATAACATTCCCAACAAAAATTTGGTTCAATATTCTTTGCACGTCTTATAGTTTCATCAATGTGCATGATGTCAGAAGGGCAAATATCTACACAGTGCCCACAACCATCACAACGAGTCATATATACAAATGTTGACACAATTATTTTTTCTCTTTCATTTTTGTTATCATATTAATAATGTTTTGGTTCTTCTCTTTTTATTCCTAAGCCAAATTGTTCTGGTGCATCAGCTGGTGGTGGTAAATTATCTCTTGAACCATCTGCTTCTGCTAAATTTTTTTGAATTGCTGCTCCTGGTTTATAAAACATATGGGCAAATTTTGACCAATATACTCCGCCAAATAAGACAAGATTAGATATAATATACAAAATTAAAAATAATTTATTATCCCATCTATTATTTAAATCTAAAGATTGTGTGTAAGACCAAGCTAAACCAAAAGTGGCACACGCAAGTAGCGCCAATACAAATAAGTCAGCTTTAATAATTCTGTACCAGGGGTGTGCTTCAGCCAGAACGTCTACTCTTAAAAAAAACCAAAACCAATATCCACCAATACAAGTAATTATAGCTCCTATATGCCACATCATTGGCCATACATTAGGTGTAGCACTGTTATTTGAAGTATAACAAAAAATCATAACAACTGATGCAATCCAAAATAAAATAGTTCCATACATACCTAAAATGTGAGCTATTCTTCTTTTGCCGGAACCTAGCTCAGCTGTAGTTGCAATATCACTGACAACTGTTTTTATAATAACAGTGGCTCTTTCACCTGTGCCAAGCTCTCTTGTAGCTGATAGTTTTGCTTTTTTAGCATTATTAAAAAAATATTTAACGTTTTTTTTATGAATAATATCAACCAATGTTCCAATTATAACTAAAGCAACCATCACAATTACAAAAGATTGTAATACAATAGATGGTACCGTTTCCACTAGTATAGAAAATGGATTAGTTGTGAGCATATTATTTACCTTGTCTCTATAGATTATTAGAATCTCAATAAATTACAATAAATCTAGTATACATAAAATAATAATAGATCAACTGTTAATAGAAGATATTTGATATCAAAATATTATTCTCAAATATTCTACTGAATAGAATTTATAGTTCTTATAAGTAGAACAATAGATAATTTCAATTTAAGGTTTACGAACATAGTATTGTTTTAAAGGTATCACCGATCTAACTCCACCCTGGGGGTTTTCAACATCGCCTTCTCGTCTTGGTATTAAATGAATATGACAGTGCATAATAGATTGGCCAGCAACTTTTCCAGAATTAGTGCCAATATTAAAACCTTTTACAGATATATCATTTTTTTCAATTTGAATTTTCATGCTTTTAATTAATTCATTACAAGCCAAAATTTCTTTTTCGGATAAATCAAAATAATCTTTTATGTGCCTTTTAGGAAAAATTAAACAATGATTATCAGAAACTGGATAAGGATCGTAAGATGCATAAGCATAATCATTTTCATACACTATATGATTTTTTTTTTTATTACAAAATATGCAGGGGTTATTGGGATCTTTCATAACGTATAGCTTTATTTATATATAGTACAGTTTGATATTTCTTTTTTATAGATCTTCAATAAAATTCTATAATTTTTCAAACTTTTTCTTTTCCAATAAGGTTTGTCTATAAAATTAACAGAGGCCACACCTTTACCAGAACCAATAATAATAATTTCATCATATTCATTTAACGAATGAATCAAAATGTTTCTTTTTATAATTTTTTTTAATTTTTTTATAAAAAATTTTAAAGTTGTACCTTTGTAAAAATTATTAATAGGAGAATATATTTTATTTTTTTTAACAAATAAAAGATTAGAAGTTCCAGTTTCTAATATTTTTTTATTTTTATAAAGAACTATGTCTGATTTTGTCGTATCCATTTTTTTTAAATAATTCATAATTTTTTTATATTTCAAATTTTTATATTCCGGCTCTATTCTCTTATAGTTAATTAATTTAAGGCCAATTTTTTTTTTTAGTTTCAATCTTTTTCTTAAAGAAATTGAAATCATTTTATTGTTTACGGCAACTCTTAGCAAATGATCAAATCGTTTGCTTTTATTGAGATTTAATTTAATTAATTTAAGAATATTTTTTTTGATGTTTTTTTTATTAATTTTATAAACTTTTAAAGATCTAATTAAATTTTCTATATGTTCTTTAAAAAATAAAATTTTAGGCGGTTTCCCGATAATTCTCATTGTCGTAAAAACGCCATAGAAGTTCCAAAGATCATGAAATTTTATTTCTTTAAGATCTTTATGCCGATAAGATTTTTTTAATAATAAAATTGCCATTTTTTGTCAAAAAAGATTCTGGATGAAACTGAAATCCATATATATTGTTTTTTAAATCTTCTATACCCATTGGAATATTGGTTTTAGCACACCTCATTGAGATTTTTATATTATTTGATTTAAAAGGCTCAAATAATTTTAAAGAATGATACCTTCCTACTTTGAAATTTTTGTCTTTTTTAAATAATTTACTTTCTTTTGTAACTCTTACTATTGATTGATAACCATGATAAATGTTTTTTTGTTGTACAATTTTTCCTTTTTCGTTGAATAAGATTTGTTGATAACCCAGACAAATCCCTATTAATTTTTTTTTACCTTTATATTTATTATAAATTATTGATGTCAAAGGGTAATCTCTTGGAGATCCTGGACCGGGTGATAAAACAATTGTATTAGATTGATCTAATTTTTTTTGGTTTATTTCAAAATAATTCGAGCAATACACTTCATCAAATTTTGAAAATTGATGCACTACATTCCATGTAAATGAGTCTTGGTGATCTATAATATAAATCATTTATATAAATCCAATAGTGATTTAGCTTTTATAAAATTTTCATTAAATTCTTTTTTAGGAGAACTGTCTAAAACTATCCCTGATGCAGCTGAAATTTCTGAGATATTCTTAAAATTTAAGATAGATCTAATAATAATATTAAACCTCATGTCTAAATTAAATTTTATGTAACCAAAACTGCCCGTAAATATATTTCTGTCTTCTTTTTCCTGCTTATTCAAAAGTTCCAAAGTTCTAACTTTAGGACATCCAATAACCGAACCTCCTGGCATCATTGATTTTATAATATTTCTAATCTTAATTTTATTTCTTAGTTTTCCTTGTATCGTTGTCACATAGTGAAAAAGATGTTTATATTCCTCTACATATTTTTGTTTTAATATTTTTACTGATCCTGGTTTACATATTCGTGATAAGTCACTTCTTTCCATATCCACAATCATATTGTGTTCTTTGGTTTCTTTGTCATTATTTTTAAAAAAATTTAATGCTTTAATCTTATTAATGTTTTTATTCTTTCTAAGAGTACCTGCAATTGGTTTTGTAATTATGTTGTTTCCTTTTTTATCTATTAGAGTTTCTGGTGAACAACTAACAATAGAAAAGTCCTTATCTCTAATCATAAATGATTCAGGTGAAGAATTAATTTTCATTAATTTCCAAAAAAAATTAATAGGATTAATTTGAGATCTATTCTTATATTTAGTGCAAACTTTGATTTGATATGTTTCACCTTGTTTTATTTTTTTTGAAAATACATCAAATATTTTTTGATATTTTCTGTAATTTATATTTAATTTAAATGGGCTTAAAATTTTAGTTTTGTAAAAAAATTTTTTAAAATCTTGTTTTTTTTTTGAAGAAACTATTTTTATATCTTTTCTTATTTTTATTAATGTTTCAGGTTTGTAAAAAACACCTTTATAAAACATTAGTTTTTTTTGATTTTTGATCTTAATATTTAGTAAATTACAAAGAATTTCATAGCCAAAAAAACCTATATAAAGATCTGTTTCTTTGTGAATTTTTTTTTTTGAAAATAAACTAAAAAAATTATTAATATTATTGTTTGTCAGTATTATTTTTTTTGAAAAATCAGTGTATAAATTATAGCCTCCATTTACTTTATAAATAATTACTGGCTTATCTGAATTATAAAGCCTTTCCAGATAAAGACTAAATTTTGGCTTATGCGTGTTGAATTCTATCAATTGCTTTCTCTTTTATTGGTAAATGTATCAAACCAGCAAAAAGAGATAAAGCGATAGAAATGTACCAGGCATAATCAAGTGAACCATATAAATCATGGAATAATCCACCTAAGTATGCTCCAAGGAATGAGCCAACTTGATGACTTAAAAAAACAAATCCATATAGTAAAGTTATATATTTTGTTCCAAAAATATGGCCGACTATTCCATTTGTTGGTGGAACTGTAGCTAACCAAAGATATCCAAAAGTAATTCCAAAAATTAGTGCATTAATCACACTTGGTGGCATTAAGATGAAGTATATTATCGAAACTCCTCTTAGCAAATAGATTGCACTCAATAGATTTTTTTTACTAATCCTTGTAGCCAAATATCCACTACTTAAAGTTCCAAAAATATTGAATAATCCAATTAATGCTAAAATTGCTGTTGCAGTCCAATCTTCAAGACCTCTATCTCTAATATGCATAGGAATATGCGTTGCGACAAGCGCTATATGCCAACCACAAACAAAAAAACCTAAAGTTAAATAAATAAAACTTTTATTCGAAAAAGCCTCTTTAATTGCTTCTATGGCTGATTGTTTATTTTCATGTTCTTGTTGTGGTGTTTGTGTTGGGGTTGATAAAAAGAATGCAATAAACAAACCAATAATAATCATAATTGCAAAAATAACTAATGTTGTATTCCAGCCATATTTAAGTAACGTAAATCTTGTATACATTGGAGAAATAAAATATCCAAAGGAACCTGCGGCGGTAACAATTCCGGTAGCCATAGTTCTAGTGTTTAAAGGAAAATGTTTAGCTACAATTGAAACAGGAATGCTTATTGCGGTTGCCCCAAGACCGATTCCAATAAGAATTCCAATATCAAAAGTAAACCAAAATCCAGTATTGGGTCCATAATTTAAAAAGTAAACTCCAGCTAAATAAAATAAAAAACCTATAATTACAGCTATTCTTCCTCCATATTTATCTGTGATTATTCCAAAAACAGGTCCAAGTAGTCCCCAAAATAGCAATTGCAAACCCATAGCGAATCCAAATTCAGTTTGAGTGCAACCAAGATCAATTTCAAAATCAAAAAAGAAAAGACCAAATGTTTGCCTAATACCTAAAGAAATTATAATCACCAAACATGCGGCTATTAATGTTATTTGGGCTTGTTTATTTGGAATAAAATTTTTTTGAATCATTTAATAAATCTTAAAGATCTTTTTAAATCTTGAATTAAATCTTTAGGATCTTCAAGGCCTATGTGTAACCTTACCAGATGTTCATTTTTTAATAAATTAAAGAATTTTCTCTTTCCTTGTTCTCGAATATCTTGATACAAAGCAAGACTCTCAAAGCCACCCCAGCTATAACCGTAACCAAATAATTTTAAAGAATTGACAAATTTAATTACAGATTTTTTATTTTTTGATTTAATTTTTAAACCAAGTAAGCCTGAAGCACCTGAGTAATATTTTTTCCACATTTTATATCTTTGTGTATTTTTTTTAAATGGATATAGAACTTCTAAAATTTTTTTATTTTTAGATAAAAAAATAGCTATCTTTTTTGCGTTTTCTTGATGTCTGTCTAATCTTACGTCTAATGTTCTAAGTCCTCTAATAATTAAATAAGCATCATCCGGTCCAAGTCTTAAACCTGTAATCTTGCTTGCTCTTTGAACATGTTTAAAAACCTTTTTGTTTACTGCTAAACTTCCCGCCATAACATCAGAGTGGCCAGAATAATATTTAGTAGCAGCAACAATTGACATATCAAAACCCAGTTTAATTGGTTTGATAAAATATGGAGTTCCCCAAGTATTGTCCATTGCTGTAAAAATATTGTTTTTTTTAGCTAAAGAGACAACTTTAGAAAGATCTTGAAACTCAAAAGTATTGCTACCTGGGTTTTCGACAAAAATGAGTTTTGTTTTTTTTGATATTTTATTTTTTAAGTCATTAATATTATTTGGATCAAAAAAAACAGCTTTAATATTAAATTCTTTTAAAAAATTTTCAGTTAATAAACGTGTAGGAGAATAGATTGGATCTGATAAAAGAATTTCATTGCCAGGTCTTACAACACTGAAAATAGCTAAAAATACAGCACCAAAACCTGTTGGGGTTAAAAAAACTTGATAACTCTCCTCAATTTTTCTCAACATTTGTTGTAAAGCAAATGTTGTTGATGTTCCTTCTCTACCATAACTAAAATTGCCACTTGTTGGATTTTTAATTTTTTTATTTTGAGTTTTTCTTATATCTTCCAAAGATTTAAAGATGATTGTTGATGCTCTAACTACAGGAGGGTTTACAGATTGATTATAATAATCTTTACCTGCATGTTTTAGAAAAGTTTTAAATGATTTAGACATTAAAAAATTGATATGTTAAAAATACAATGCTATATGGCTAAAATAAGTCAATAATATATTATATAAGGAATTTTACTATGGGTTATCCCAAAAAGCACAGAGGTAGACGAAAAATGGGCTCAAAAAAAAGAAGAGCCAGAAAAAAAAATAAGAAAAAGTAATTTTAGGATAGACTATTTGGTTATCCATCCTCCACCAAGAACTTTATACCCTTGGTCATTTTTTGAGTAAAAAACACAAGCTTGACCCGGAGATATACCATATTCGTCTTCTAAAAGATCTACTTCTGTAAAAATATCTGAAAAATTCACTTTAGCTTTCAAAAGCTTGCCAGTCGATCTAACTTTAACAAAAACTTCATCTAAAAATTCTTTTGGATTTGCTAGAATATTAATATTTTTTAATTTAATTTTTTTTTGGATAAGATTTTCTTTAGGTCCAACAATAATTTCATTTTTTTCAGCATTTATTTCTATCACATAAAGAGGTTCTTTATCGGAAATTTTAATTCCTCTTCTTTGACCAACTGTAAAGTTAATAATACCTTCATGAACTCCTATGACATTATTATTTATATCTTTAATATTTCCTTTTTGAAAAGAGTCTGGTCTATATTTTCTTATAACTGATGAATAATCACTATTTGGCACAAAACAAATATCCTGACTGTCAGGTTTATCAGCTACATTCAGATTTAATTTTTTTGCAATATCTCTAGTTTCATTTTTCATAAGCCCTCCTAAGGGGAATCTTAAATAATTTAATTGGTCTCTAGTGGTATTAAATAAAAAATAACTTTGGTCCCTATTATCATCAATTGCTTTGTACATATTGGTTTCATTATTTAATGTAATGCTTTTTACATAATGACCGGTAATTAAGGCATCAGCACTTAAATTTTTAGATTCTTCAAATAGATCTTTAAATTTGATAGTTTGATTACATTGCACGCATGGTATTGGTGTTTCTCCTTTTAAATAACTTTCCACAAAGTTGTTAATTACACCCAACTTAAATTTACTTTGGTAATATAATATTTTGTGTTCAATTCCTAGCTTATCTGCAACTCTTTTTGCATCTAAAATATCTTGACCTGCACAACATTGTTTAGATTTCGAGATTTCTTTAGTGTCGTCATATAATTTTAAAGTTATACCTATAACATTATAGCCTTCATTTTTCATTAATGCTGCAACAGTGGATGAATCAACTCCGCCTGACATTGCCACAACTACCTTTGTGTCTCTTGGATTTTTTTTTAAACCAATAGAGTTTAATTTTATATTCATATAATTGGTATTTATACTTATTTCTAATATAAGGTACATTAAATGATTTTAGATTTTGAACCAGGAGACAAAGTAATTAATCCTACAAATAAAGATTGGGGAATTGGTCAAGTTCAGTCAATTATTAAAGAAAAGGTAACAGTAAATTTTGAAAATGTAGGAAAAAAAGTGATTAACGATCAAAATATTAAACTAGAAAAATTTTATAATAATGAACCTAGATAATAAAAAAAAAATTGTAAACAGCCTAAACAAAACTTTTTTAAAAGCTGGTGAAATAGCAATTGAACTTAGAAAAAAAGGATTAATTAAAGAAATTAAATCTGATAATACTCCGGTTACTAATGGTGATATTGAAGTAAATAGCATTCTAACTAAAAAAATTAAGGAAATTACTCCTGAAATACCAATTGTTTCAGAAGAATCTTCTTCAAATAAATTAAACGAAAATTTAAAATTATTTTGGTTAATTGATCCTATCGACGGTACTTATAATTATGTGCATGGCAAAGATGAATTTACAATTAATGCCGGGTTAATTATTGATAATAAACCAGAAATAGGAATTATACATGCTCCTGCAAAAAAAAGGCTATTTTACACTTACGAAAAAGGTTTCAGTTTTGAGCTAGCTGATCAAAAAGAAAAAAAACTTGATTGCAATAAAATAACAAATGAAGGCGAAGTCAAAGCTGTTTCGTATTCTAATCAATTAAAACCTGAAATTTTAGAATTACATAAAAAATATAAAGTTACTGAATATAAAAAAATGAAAAGCTCATTAAAATTTTGTGTTATAGCAACAAGCGAATATGATATATATGTAGCTGAACCAAGAGCGTATGAATGGGACATCGCAGCAGGTCATGCGATATTAAAAAATGCCGGTGGTGTGATTACAGATTTTAGTGGCAATCAAATATTATATGGAAAAAAAGACTTCAAAAATCCAAGTTTAATTTTAAAAAGATCGTCAGTTTTATAATGGATGAACAATTAAGAATAATATTAATAATTCTTGTTTCTGTTACAATTTTTGGTCTTTTGATTTTTGTATTTGTAAAAAATTTTATAAAAAAGAAATTAGGACATTATTTAAATAAAAAAAAATAATAATTAGAGTAAATTAATTATTTTTAAATAATCATTTTTTTCTAAACCCATTACCTTTTTTGATGTTTCAAAATTAAAACCTGACCGTGCTAGGATTGCTATATCTTTTTTAAAAAATAAAGGCCTATTATTCTCATCTCTAGCAGGACCTATTCTTTTCCTTTTACAAATTTTAATTGCTGAAAAAAAATCTTGATCCTCATTATTGTGTTTAATTTGGTCAATTGTTTCTTTGATATAGTGATTATTTATACCTTTTGACATGAGATAATTTCTAATTTTATTAATTGAACTTCCTTTTTGAATTAAACTTTTAGCTTTTGAATTTGAATAAAATTTATCATTTAAAAATTTTGTTTTATCAAGATCTTCTAAAACTAAATTAATTAAATCATTAATATGTGATTTATTAACATTTGGAATTGTAGTTTTTAAATATTTTTTCAATAAATATGTTTTTAGCTGTTGTTTAGATGGTGCATATTTTTCTATATAAGCAAATGAAAAACTACGCATTTCCTCTACTGTTGCCTTTAATGTTTTTTTTTTATTTTTAATAGGAATCATTAAATGATGTAATATAATACATTTTACTATGATCGAACAAATTTCTGCTTTTTTTACAATTGAAATGATTTATATGTGGTTAAATATTGGAGTAATTCCTTTTTGGTTTATTCTCATTTTTTTTCCAACATCTCGAATTTGTAATTTTTTTGTTTCATCAATTTTTCCATTGATAGTTTTAAGTGCACTTTATAGTTATTTATTTTATGATTTTTTTATCTCTGGATACAACTTTCTGGATAATTTTAAATTATACCTGAGCTTAGATAATCTAATAGAATTATTTGTTGATACTTCATTCTTAATAATTTTTTGGACACATTTTTTAGCAATAAATTTATTTTGTGGAGCTTGGATTGTAAAAGATAGCCAAAAATTTTTTATATCTAAAACACTAATTTTTCTTCCATTAATAATTACTTATTTTGTTGGGCCACTAGGAATATTTATTTATTGGTTAATTAGGATATTCTTTGCAAAAAGAATTGTTCTTTTTGACTAACTAAATAATTGTAAATCCACAATTTCTAATTGATAAAAAACCACCATCAATATGTGATACTTTTTCAAATCCTATATCTTTTAATGACTTGGCTGAAAGTATGGCTCTAAGATCCACTACACAAAATAAAGTCATTTCTTTACTTATGCCTAACTTACCATCTCTAAAGTAAACATTTTCTGGATCAAACCAAAATTCCAGCATTGACCTTGGTATATGATGTGAATTTTCTACTTTACCTTCCTTTTCAAGTTTTTGTATATCTCCAATATCAATTAAATTGCATTATTTATTTTTTTTAATGTTTCTTCTGTTGTATTAGTATTAATCTCTTTTAATGCGTTTTGTGCAACTAATTGGGAAATTTTATCGTCATAATATAATAAATATATAATGAAAAAAAATGAAAAATAATGAAAAAATTAATAAAATTAAAAAAGGCACCTAATTTTAAAATTGTTGGAACATCAAATAAAATAGTTGAGCTAAATAAAATAAAATCTAAATTTATTGTTTTATATTTTTATCCAAAAGATGACACCCCAGGGTGCACATTAGAAACAAAAGATTTTAATTCTCTTTTATCTAAATTTAAAAAATATGATTGCTCAATTTTCGGAATATCTAAAGATAATTTAAAAAGTCACCTAAAATTCAAAAAAAAGTATGGTGTCAAGTTTGAACTTTTAGCAGATGAAAAAAAAGAAGCAATAAAAGCTTATAAAGTGTGGGGAAAAAAGAAATTTATGGGTATGGAATTTACAGGTATAATTAGAAGTACTTTTCTTATTAAATACAAAAGAATTGTTAAAAATTGGAGATCTGTAAAAGTAAAAGATCATGCTCAAGAAGTACTAGATTTTATTGAGAATTTTTAAAATTATAGGCCCTTTGTTGTTAGTATAGGGAAAAAGTCAAAGG
>Ga0208411_1002476_pt1 | contig 11213 bp, 16 predicted proteins | sample ETN01SmetaG_4_FD_185793 | JGI IMG/M metagenome (GOLD analysis project Ga0208411, IMG submission 185793) | Marine microbial and viral communities from oxygen minimum zone, Eastern Pacific Ocean - ETNP2014F12-01SV261 (SPAdes) (version 2) | ecosystem: Environmental > Aquatic > Marine > Oceanic ...
ATAGCAGCAGGTGCGGATGCTGTCATGATTGGATCTTTGTTTTCAGGTACAACTGAAAGTCCAGGAAAAATTTTTAAATATAAAGGAAAATTATATAAAAACTTTAGAGGTATGGGATCGGTAGGAGCTATGTCTATGGGGTCAGCTGATCGATACTTTCAAAAAAAAAATAAAAATACCTCTAAATATGTTCCCGAAGGAGTTGAAGGTATTGTGAAATTTAAGGGACCTGTAAATAAGATCGTCTACAAATTGATAGGAGGATTAAGATCTTCAATGGGTTATATGGGTTCAAAAACAATTAAGGAACTGCAGAAAAAAGGTGAATTCGTTAAAATTACCAAGGCTGGGTTTTATGAAAGCGCAGTACATAATATTGATCAGGTAAAAAATTAGTGACAAAAGAAAAAATAGTTATCATTGATTTTGGTTCACAATTTACACAACTCATAGCAAGAAAAATTAGAGAGCTAGGTGTCTATTCGGAAATAATAAATTATAACAAAGTAAAAAGCTTAAAAAAAAATAAATTTCTAAAAGGCATTATTTTATCTGGGGGCCCTCTAACAGTTACAAATAAAAAAACGGCAAAATTAGATACATTAATTCTAAATTTAAAAATACCAATATTAGGAATTTGTTATGGTCATCAAATTTTATCTAAAAAACTCGGTGGAAAAGTAAAAATTTCAAAAAAAAGTGAATACGGAAAAGCAATAATAAAAAGTATTGCAAAAAGCATTATTACTAAAAACTTTTTTAAAAACAAGACGACTTCAGTTTGGATGAGCCATCAAGATGTTGTAAGTAAAATACCAAAAGGCTTTAAAAAAGTTGCTTCAAGTGCACACTCAAAATTTGCCATTATTTCCAATGAAAATAGAAAATATTATGGAATACAATTTCATCCCGAGGTAACTCACACCCAAAATGGTAAAATTTTACTTAAAAATTTCTTATTCAATATTTGTAAAATAAAACGTTCTTGGAATTTAAAAAAGCAGAAAGAACTATTAATATCAATGATAAAAAAACAGGTTGGAAATAATAAAGTAATATGTGCTTTGTCTGGTGGTGTAGACAGTAGTGTTGTCGCTTTATTATTGCAAAAAGCCATTAAAAAAAATCTTATATGCATTTTTGTTAACACAGGATTGCTAAGAAAAAATGAGGAAAAAGAAGTTATTACAACGTTTAGAAAAAAATTTAAAATTAAATTAATTTATATAAATGCTTCGAAGTTATTTTTAAAAAAATTGCGTGGTATATCTGATCCTGAAAAAAAAAGAAAAATTATTGGGAAGTTATTTATCAATTTATTCGAAAAGTCAGCAAGAAAAATTGGAAAAGTCAAATTTTTAGCTCAAGGAACACTATACCCTGATTTAATTGAAAGCAAAACAGTTACTGGCAGCCCATCTTCCAAAATTAAATCTCATCATAATGTTGGTGGTCTTCCAAAAAAAATGAAGCTTTCTCTAATCGAGCCTCTAAAAGAATTATTTAAAGATGAAGTAAGAAAGCTTGGCTTAGAATTATCATTATCAAAAACTATTCTACATAGACATCCTTTTCCCGGACCCGGATTAGCTATAAGAATTCCAGGAGAGATTTCAAAGGAAAAAGTTGAAATGCTTAAAAATGCTGATTTTATATTTATGAATGAATTAAAGAAATCAAATTATTATAATAAAATTTGGCAGGCTTATGCGGGACTACTTCCTGTTAAAACAGTTGGTGTTATGGGAGATAGCAGATCTTATGAATATATTTGTATTCTAAGAGCAGTGACATCTGAGGATGGTATGACTGCAGATTTTTTTACTTTTGATAAAAATTTTTTACAAAAAATATCAAACAAAATTGTTAATTCAGTCAAAGGGATTAACAGAGTCGTCTATGACATTACATCAAAACCACCCAGCACAATTGAACTAGAGTAGCGAAATTTAAATCTTTAGTAATTCAATTTAATTTATCTATTATGATGACCAGATAACTTTTCAAGTTTTTTTATATACCCATAATTAACAAAAAAACCACAACTGCAGAAGTTACACAAGAATAAATTAGTAGATTAAATTTTTTCTTACTTTCTTCTTCCTCCTTAGCTCTTCTCAAAAGATCATTTAAATTTAATCTTTTTTTAAAATTTGAAAAATTTAATGATCTACTAACGTGATATTGGTCGTCATCGCTATAAGTCTTATTTATTTTTTTACTCATCTTTTTCCCTCTTAACGTTAATTTAACCACTAAAAGATTTTTATACAATGCTAGATATTCCTTGGTATTAAAAAATATATGTTTGTAATAACAACTTGAGGTTGTTTTATTAATGTTTAAATATGTTTTATTTTTTCGGGAAGGATACCCTTGGGTCTATATCTCATTATTAATAATAGTCCCACTCCCATCATTAAAAATCTAAAATAAGGTATGCTGTTAATTAAATGAATTTTAAAAGCGTTTGTTTCGGCCAATCCGCTGGTTAAAAAATTAATTAAATACAACGCAATTGGAGCCGCTTCAATCCATAAAAACCAAACAGCAAATCCTCCTAAAATTGCTCCAAAATTATTACCGCTGCCACCTACAATTACCATTACCCAGATTAAAAAAGTATATCTCATGGGTCTATAACTTCCTGGAGTAAATAGGCCGTCATAAGTCACCATCATAGCTCCAGCAATTCCAACTATTGCCGATCCCAGAACAAAAATTAAAAGGTGTTGTTTAACAACATTTTTTCCCATAGCGTTGGCAGCTTCCTCATTATCTCTGATTGCTCTCATCATTCTTCCCCAAGGAGAGTAAAGTGCTTTTTGAGTTATAATTAAAAGAATTACTACCACGACCATAAAAAGTCCGGCGAAACATAATTTTACGAATACCGTAGACGATTCAATAACTAGCTGTTTTAATAATTGTTGTTTTTCCAAAGTATCTGCAATTAAATTCAAAGTGCCTTGGTTAAATTTCTCAACTAAATTAATAAACCATTCTTTAGTTTGTAGATCAATTTCATATGGCACTGGTCTTTTCAGTCCAATTACATTTTTGACACCTCGAGCTAACCAATCTTCATGCTTTATCACAGCAATAACAATTTCTGATATTAATAGTGTTGCTATCGCTAGATAGTCTGCTCTAAGTCCTAAAGCAATTTTGCCTATAACATATGCCAAAGCTCCAGCAAAAAAAGCTCCGACGATCCAAGAAAATAAGATTGGAAGGCCCATGCCTCCTAAAAAACCAGTTGTAGCCGGACTTACCGCTTCAATAGATTCAATCGCGGGAGCGGAGATTAATCTTAAGAGAACCAAACCAGCTATTATTACAAATGCAATAGCATAAGTTCTCTTATTTGATTTTTCTAATTTTTTAAGAATAAAGCGGATACTGAACACAATTATGGCGATTATAAACACGCACAAAATCATACTTGAGCCGCCAACCTGCCAAGCTTCTTTAACTGGTGGCACCGAAACTAAAACGGCCGCAAGACCTCCAAGAGCAGTATAACCCATTATGCCAAAATTTATTAATCCTGCATACCCCCATTGAATATTTGCTCCCATTGTCATAACTCCAGAAATTAAACAAAAACATAAAATTGATAATGCTACACTCCAGGATTGCAAAAAACCTACCAAAATTATGAGCCCTAACATTATTGCATAAGCACCAATTACATCTAAATGTTGCTTCATATTACTTTTCCTTTAAAAATTCCCGAAGGTCTAAATAATAAAACGATAACCAGAATTGAAAATGAAACCGCAAATTTATAATCGGTTGATAGTAATTGCACCAAGCCTTCCGGTTCCATACTTTCTGGAAGAATGTAGACGAAAAATTTTCTATAAGCGTAAGTTAAAAGTATTTCTGAAAAAGCAATAACATAGCCACCTAAAAAAGCTCCGAATGGATTCCCAATACCTCCGACGATTGCTGCTGCAAATATTGGAAGCATATTATTAAAATAAGTAAAGGGCTTAAAACTTTTATCTAAACCATATAGAGCGCCGCCAATTGTTGCTAATACTGCGGCTATTACCCATGTAATCATAACAACTTTTTTTGGATCAATCCCAGACAATAAAGCTAAGTCTTCGTTATCTGAATAAGCTCTCATACTTTTTCCAGTTTTGGTCTTATTTAAAAACCAAAATAAAATTGAAACGACAACAATTGTAACAAATAAAGTTAGTACCTGGGTCGATTTAATAGATAAACCTTCATTTAGGCCTGTCATTTCTTTAAATTCATTTGCTTTTAATATAAATCTTTCTCCATCAAAAAATCTTCTATCGAAAGGACCAATAATAATTCTAACAATTGCCTGAGTAACAAACATCACGCCAATACTCACCATTGCAAGCATAACTGGCGGGCTTTTTTTTATTCGATAATAACTAAAAACAACTTTGTCCATACCAAGTGTAAACAAAATTGAAATTATTATGGCAAAAGGAATGGCTAGTAGTGCGGTAGGAAGTACGCCAAAACTAATTCCAATAGATTGAAAATACCATGTAAATAAAATTGTAAACATGGTACCAAATGACATTAAATCTCCAGCTGTGAAATAGGCAAATCTCAAAATTCCATAAATTAGTGAAACAAAAATTGCCCCTAGCGCTAGTTGAGAGCCGTATGATAATGCTGGCACAAATATATAATTTAGAAGTAAAACTATTGCGTTTATAAAATCCATATTATCCGCCTAAAAATGATCTTCTTACTTCGGGATCATTTAGCAATTCTTTTCCTGTTCCAGAAAATTTATTTTCTCCAGTAACCAAAACGTAACCTCTGTCGGCAATGCTAAGAGCTTGTTTTGCGTTCTGTTCAACCATTATGATCGCAACATTTGTTTTTTTAACTTTTAATATGTGATCGAACAATTCATCCATCACTATTGGGGAAACTCCAGCTGTTGGTTCATCAAGCATTAAAACGGACGGTTTAATCATCAAAGCTCTGCCTAAAGCTACTTGTTGTCTTTGGCCTCCCGACAATTCACCTACTAATTGAGATTTTTTTTCTTTTAAGATTGGAAAAAGTTCATAAATTTCATTTATGATTTCTTCAAAGCGCTCTTCTCTAAGATAGGCTCCCATTTCTAAATTTTCTTGTACACTCAATCCTGTAAAAACATTCCTAGTTTGAGGAACAAATGCTATCCCTTCTTTAACTCTATCCTGTGGCGTTAGCTTAGAAATATCTTTTCCATCAATAACAACTTTACCTGACTTAAGATTAAGCAAACCTAACATTGCTTTCATTGCTGTAGATTTTCCAGCGCCATTTGGTCCAAGAATGGCAACTATCTCACCTCTGTTAACTTTTACTGTACAAGAAGTAATTATATCGGGACCTCCATAACCACCAGTCATTTTTTCGCCAACAAAAAAAGGCATTTACCCAACTCCATTTCTGGTTTTTAAACCTCTACCAAGATAGCTCTCGATTACTTGTTCATTATTTTTTACTTCATCTGAGGTGCCTTTAAATAAAACTGATCCTTCCGCCATTACAATTACTGGATCGCATAATCTGCTTATAAAATCCATATCATGTTCGATCATACAAAAAGTATAACCCTTCTCTTTATTAAGTCTTAAGATTGCGGTTCCAATATCTTTTAATAAGGTTCTATTAACACCTGCACCAACTTCATCTAATAAAACTAATTTAGCATCTACCATCATAGTTCTACCAAGCTCTAATAGTTTTTTTTGTCCTCCTGATAAATTGCCTGCTAATTCTTTTGACAGCTGAGTAAGATTTAAAAATTCAATTACTTCATGAGCTTTTTGTTTAATTTTTTTTTCTTCTTTATTCACAATTTTTGGATTAAATAAAGCATTAGTTAACTTTTCTCCAGATTGTTTACCTGGAACCATCATTAAGTTTTCTAATACAGTAAGATTGGTAAATTCGTGTGCTATTTGAAAAGTTCTAAGTAAGCCTTTTGAAAATAATTCATATGAAGGAATTCCTGTTATATCTTCGTCTTGAAATAAAACGTTTCCATCGGAAGGTTTTAAATTTCCTGCAATTAAATTAAATAAAGTTGTTTTTCCAGATCCATTAGGACCAATTACTCCAGTAATAGAACCTTTTTTAATTTTTATTGAACAATTTGAGACAGCTGCTAAACCTCCAAAATATTTGGAAAGATTATTAACTTGCAAAATATCAAGATCTTGCTGCATAAAAATTATACTTTATTTAATCTTTTAAGAATAGTATTTAATGTTTTTTCAATTGATCTATAGAAACCAGCTTTTCTTAACTCTTTAACTCCTTGTTCATTAAGTCCTCTTGGAGTTTGAGATTCTTTTACTAAATGTTTCAAATCTTTTTTAGAATTTACAACCGCATCTTCAGATAAAGCAACAAACAAAGAGGTAATATATTTTTGGGCTTTGTCTCTTTTAATTCCTTTTTTAACCAGCCAATCAGATAGAACTTTTAATATTTCATAAAAAGGTGCCATCATACCTGATGTAGTCCAAAAATTTTTTGATAATTTCTCATTATTAATTTCAACAGTAGTTCCTATTTTATCAAAAAAACTTTTTATCTGTTTATCAGGTGGACAAATGGGCACAGGTCCTTTCTTTATTGAAATGGGTGGTAATGGAATAGCTCTAACAATTTTTACTTTTTTCTTAATAATTTTTTTTAACTGAGCTAAATTAATTGTAGCAATAAAACTGATAATCTTTTGATTGGATCTAAACTTTAAACTAGGTATAATTTTTTTTCCTACTTTTGGAGTCAATGCTAAAAAAACCCAATTGCAAGAATTAACTATTTCTTGATTATTTTTCGCAATCGAAACTTTTCTAAATTTTCTTTTTAGTTTTTGAGCAATACTTCTGTTTCTTGGAGAAATAAGTATCTTTTTAAATGATATCTTTGAATTACAAACTCCTGTAATTACAGATGAAGAAATTTTTCCGGTTCCAATAAATCCTAATTTCATTAATTGCTTCCATATATAACTTTAAAATCTTCTCTCTCTGTACAAAAATAATGTAACCATGCACCAATAACGGTATATGCAGCAAATATAAACGTTGCTTTTGATCCTGCAGAAACAGCAAAGGCAAACATTACAGGAACGGCAAAAGTGTACATAGCATTAGAAGACCATTTAAAAATACCTCTTTTTTCAAAAGGCATATCTTTATACTTAGGGTCAAAATGATCGATGCCTGTTGCCCGCATAAATCCAAAGTATTTTTTTACCGAATATATTGTATAAACAAATGGTATAAAGATTAACACGGATCCGCCCCATGCTATCCATCCTGGAGTAAACCAAGAACCATAATCAGCAAAACATAATCCGATACCGGACAATCTTAAAATCATAATTATGATAAATATTATGGCATAAGCCTTAAACCCTATTGTTCGGCTGATTGTTTTCCAACATAATTCTGACCTCCAACACAACCACACATAACTTTGATGAAGCAATGGAGTTGTCATAGCAAACAAAAACCAATTTTTTGGACTAATTCCAAGAAATGTGTTTGAATTATTTTCGAAATCAACAATTTGGCAACCCACGTAAAATAAAGCTATCGAACCTCCTATGTGCCAAATTTGATTTTTGAAAAAAAATTTTAATTTATTTTCAATCATTCTTATAAAAATTATAAGAAAAAGTGATAAATTAATAGACCAATAATTAATCCTTTAACAAAGGCAATCCAGGCAATGCCGTAATTGGATACGTTTAATTTCTTCTTCCACCATTCTATATTTTTTTTATGCCAAGCAACAAACATGGCCATGATTATTTGTTCCTCTTATTTAATAAATCTATTATGTTATCCAATTTTTGTAGTCCTTCTTTTTGCAACTTTTGTATAATTCTCATATGTTTATAATGAAAAAAATAAATAAATAATCCAGATCCCACTAAAATTAATGACCAAAATAATATCGCATCCATGTATTTATAAAGATGATTTTTTCATTAATGCTAATTCTTTTTGCTTAAGAGATCTATTATTGTGTCTAATTTTTGCAGCCCTTCTTTTTGCAACTTTTGTATAATTTTAATATTTCTATAAGGCACAAAATAAACAAAAAGACCAAACACTATTAAAGTTAATATCCAAAATAATATTGTATTCATTGAACAATAATTTCTTTAAAAATAAATTTATTTGTTAATCTTATTATATATCCACGCAAAAATTGCTCCTGCAATTCCCCAGTCAACAAAACCCCATGCCGCTCCAATGACACTTCCTGTTGGTGTAAAGCTATAACCTATGTATACTCTCTCAAACATTGTGGTTGGTCCTTCTGCATTTCCAATTAAGATCAGCCACCAAGCAAGAAAAAACAATGTGCATGCACCGAATACTCCTGTTGTTAACGCTACGGAACGAATGTTCATATATTTAACTCCATAATTATTATGTTCACAAGTAACTATTTAAAATTGCTAACATTATAGCTGATGTTACTGTTGGGTAAACTAGATTTTTTTTTGTTGCTAGGAAAATTGATATAGAACAAACTAGAACAAAAAACCTGATTAACGTGTTAGATTCTGAAAGAACGCCTGCGGGAAAAACAATCATTCTTGCGATTAGTGCTGCTAAAATGGCATAAGCAATACAATTAAACCATCTAAAAAGTTTAGATTTGGCATCTATTTTTTCTGAACTCAACACACCTAAAAATCTGGGCATATAAGTTGCTAACGAAGTAATTAAAATCACAAGAACAATATTATTCATATTTTTCTCCAATAATAAAAGCGATAGTTCCTGCTAGTAAGCCACCAAATAAAATTGACCACTCTGGTGAAACAATAAAAAATAGAGGCCCTAAGATGGATCCTAGTATTACAGCTGTACCGATAGATTTATTTTTCATTGCCCCAACCATCATGCAAGTAAAATAAACAGGATTTACTATAGCCAAACCAATTACCATATCTTGGTTCAAGTAATCGGATAATAGATAGCCTGCTATGGTTGCTATTATTGCAGTCATCCATGTGCCAGTTCCAATACCAATCCAAAAATCTATTCGATATTTTTGTTCTACAGTTTCAATTCTATCTTTCATAATGAGCCAGGATGAAACTGCTAAAAAATGACAAGATAAATAATATTTCCATTTTGGTTGGCTTTCTTCCTTTAACTGTGGCATTAAAGCAACCGTCATAGGATATAAACGCGCGTTTACTAACCAAACTGCTAAAAATATGTTAATTAAAGAAGCGCCAATAAGAAAGGATTCTGCCATAACTAATTGGCCTGGCAAAGCATAAGTTAAAACAGTAGACAAAATACTTTGTTCAATATTAAAACCAATATTTTTTAATAAGGCACCTATGGCAATAAAACTGCAGCCTAAAGCTATTGCTGGACTATCAAAATTTTTTAAAGATCTGAGACCTTGAAAAAAATATTTAGAATTTATCATTATCCTCCGAGAAATAATCTTCCAACATCAGGATTATTTAATAAATCATCACCCTTTCCGGCTATTGCTGTTTGGCCTGATACTAACACATATCCTATGTCTGAGAACTCTAAACCTTTTTTTGCATTTTGCTCAACAAGTATAATTGTTTTTTTTTCATTTTTTTGAAGATCAAGCAGAATTTCAAAAACCATATCTATATATTTCGGTTCTAAACCAATTGATGGTTCGTCAACCAAAAGTACGGTTGGTTTCATTACCAATGCTCTCGAAATTTCTAGTAAACGTCTTTCTCCACCAGATAAAACTTTTGCGGGTTGATTTCTTCTTTTTCTTAATCTTTCATATTTTTCAAAAATTTTCTCTGCTTCTTGATAAGATTCTTCTGTTTTATTTTTAATATAACCACCCATAAGTAAGTTCTCCTCAACGGTCATATCGGGAAAAACTGAATTATCTTGAAGGATATAAGCAATTCCAACCGATTTTAATTTTTCAGCTGGAGTTAAATTTGTAATTTCTTTTCCATCAATTTCGATCTGTCCCGAAAAAATATTAGTGAAACCATAAATTGAATGAAGAATTGTAGATTTGCCTGCTCCATTCGGTCCAATTAAACACAATGATTGTGCCTTGTTTATAAATAAATCAAAATCATGCAAAATTTCCATCTTTCCGTATCCTGCACTTAACTTTTTTATTGTTAGATGTGCTTCATTTGGAGAAAGTTTTTTTAAATCTTCTGGACTAGGAGCTTTACCTAAAACTGAATATTGATCTGTCTCCATTTATTCTGCTCCTAGATAAGCATCAATAACATGCTTGTTATTTTTTATTTGATCTGGTGTTCCTTCTGCAAGCATCTGACCATGCGCCAAGCAAAATATTTTCTGAGCCAAACTCATTATTACTCGCATATTGTGTTCAATGACTAACAGTGTGATGCCAAATTCTTTATTTACTTTTATCAGTCGATCTATAATTCCATTAATCAGAGTTGGATTAATTCCAGCTGTAGGTTCATCAAGAAGTAACATTTTTGGTTCATTCATTAATGCCATTGCTAATTCCAAGAGCTTTTGCTGACCAAACGATAATTCTCCAGCCCTGAGTTTTCTTTTCTGATGTAAACCTACAAATTTTAATAAATTTTCTGCTTTTGCTGTTAAATCTTCTGGTATTTTTACAAAAACGTTAAAAATAGTATCTTTTTCTGGCTTAGAACTGATTAACATATTTTGAATACAATTTAATTTTCCATAAATTCTTGTTTGTTGAAATGTTCTTAATAGTCCTAATTTTGCTACAGCGGGAACCGGAAGTTGAGAAACTTCAATATCTTTGAATTTTATATTTCCTTTATCTATTGGATGGGTTCCAACGATAGAATTGAACAAAGTTGTTTTTCCAGATCCATTCGGACCAATTAGACCTACTATACTTCCTTCCTCAACAGTTAAGGAAATATTTTCATTAGCTCTAACGCCACCAAAATATTTATAAACTTGATTAACTTCCAGTATGGTACTCATTATTTTAGTTCTACCTGTGCCTTTCTGTCAGCCTCATCAATCACTTCACCAAATCTTTCTGGATATTTTTCTCTAAGCCAACCCATAATTCCTTCGGGGAAAAAAACAACGATGATCACTATAAGTGCTCCAAGAGCAACATATTGCCAACCTAAAAAGAATGTCCAAAATCCTTCTTTAAATACGTGAAAAATCACAGCTCCAATT
>Ga0208411_1002477_pt1 | contig 11208 bp, 7 predicted proteins | sample ETN01SmetaG_4_FD_185793 | JGI IMG/M metagenome (GOLD analysis project Ga0208411, IMG submission 185793) | Marine microbial and viral communities from oxygen minimum zone, Eastern Pacific Ocean - ETNP2014F12-01SV261 (SPAdes) (version 2) | ecosystem: Environmental > Aquatic > Marine > Oceanic ...
CAACGACACCTTGAGTTATCCCTGTTTTTACGGGGGTGAAAATTGTGCGTGAAAAATTCACGCACAAACGTGCGTGGGATTCCCCCTCAATGCGTAAAATATTTTACGCCCATAAACCTGACTACAGGTTATTCCAGGTCATTATATTTCTTATTACTCCCCTTTGCTTTTTGGACCGGATATTTCACCGCGTTCTTTTCCAGTTTCCGCAACATCTCGCTTCCCAGATCCATTTTCATTACATCAGCCAGTTCAAAGAGGTAAATGGCCACATCGGCCATTTCATCAGCCACCGCCTCACGGTTATTCTTAATGTGTTCGGCACACTCAGTATCGTTCTTCCATTGGAACTGTTCCATTAATTCGGCAGCCTCAATGCTCACCGAAATCGCCATATCCTTGGGATTATGAAACTGCTTCCAGTCACGGGCATCCCTAAATTCATTGATGCGGGTGGTGATTTCACTGATGGAATCCATGCCGCTGCCTAACCGGCCCTTGCTCCCTTGGCAAACGCTTCTTTTTCACTGGCCTTCCCGCCCAATCCTCCTAGCCTAGGGCATGCCCCTTCGACTGCTAGGCTTATTGATTGCCATGGGCGTTCCCACGCTGGCCCAAACCCACGTTTCCCAGAGCCCGGCCAACCGACTGCTTCACCTGAATGATCCCAGCCCGTTTTACCCGCACCTTAATTTTCCCAAGCTGATTACCCCACAGTGGGTGGGTGAAAAAGGCGTGGAAGCGGTGGTGACACTGGGTATTGATGACATGCGTGATGCCCCAAAGTACGAACAATTCCTCCGGCCCATTCTGGAACGCTTAAAGAAGATCGATGGACGAGCGGCGGTGAGCATCATGACCAACCGTATCCAGCCTGAAGATCAACAGGTTCAAACATGGCTCAAGGAAGGGCTTACCATTGAGGTGCACACGCTCACCCACCCCTGTCCTCTTTTGCAGAAAGGTAATTTTCAGCAGGCATTTAATGTCGTCCATGGTGGTGTAGATTTACTGAGCCAAATCAAGGGCAATAAACCGGTCGCCTACCGAATGCCCTGCTGTGACTCAATGAACAGTCTGAGCCCGCGTTTCTTTGCGGAGATTTTTAATGAGACCAGTGCCGATGGCCGCTATTTGCAAATCGATTCATCGGTTTTTAACATCACCACTTCCAAGGACAAGTCACTGCCACGGCAGTGGGTGCTGGATGCGAATGGAACCGAACGGTTTGCCAAGTACCTTCCCAGGAAAGCCACACCCCAACATCGCAAGGGCATGCGCACGATGGGGTCGTACGTGGGTACCATTGAGAATTATCCCTATCCCTTTGTTATCAACCAACTCTGCTGGGAATTTCCCTGCGTGGTGCCCAGCGACTGGGAGGCGCACAATCTCATTGGCGGCCGGCAACCGCAAATGTTGGAAGACTGGAAACGGGCACTTGATGTAACCGTAAAAAAACAGGGTGTGATGAATCTGGTCTTTCATCCCCACGGCTGGAGCAGCAGCGCACAATTAGTCGAATTGGTGGACTACGCGCAGAAAACCTACGGCAAAAAAGTCAAGTTCCTGAACTTTAAGGAATGTTCGGATCGGTTGAACCAAAACCTCCTGAAAGGCAGCGCGCTCCGCGGCCCCGATGGCGGTGATAATGCCGTGCGAATTCTGGATGCCAACAATGATGGCTACATGGATGTGTTGATCGGCGAAAAAAAACTGACACGTATCTGGAACCCAAAACAATCGAACTGGATGGAGCACAAGCTGCCCTTTGACCCCCGGCAAGTCATCGCCGGGATACTGGATAAATCCGGTGCCGCCACAATGGTGAATGCCAAGGAGGCCAATCAAATCTGGACAAGTCAAAAAGACGGCTGGGAAGTCACACAAGCCAATGCAGTCAAACAATCCGCCGAGACACCTTCAACCCTGAAGAAAACCCGCCCCTTGATTTCCGCGGCCAAGCCGGCCTTCGCTCGGCTTATCAGGAATGAAGGGGAGCAAGCCAATTGGCATGACTTCACCGGGACAATGGCTCCGCGCCACCTGCTCCGGCAACGAACCAAGGGAAAAGTGCTGGACTGGGAAAGCCCTGTCATGCCGACCAACCCGGATCAACCGATCGTCCTGTGTCTCACCGGAGGCCTCGGCTACGAGAGCCAGCCAAAAACCGGCGGCTTCATGCTGAGGGTGGATGGCAAGGATACACTCCAGTTTGACCTATCCCGAAAATTTATCCGATGGCAGGCAAAGAAGGTGGAGATGGTCTATCTGCCCACCTGGACATCTGATCTGGATTCAGGCGGCTACTTCTTTTTTATCCTGCCCAAGGGATACCTGAAAAAGGACCGGGCTATTCAATTTTCAGTAAAGTCATTAAGCGAAGGCTCCCAACGCTGGTTCGCGATTGATGTTAAACAGGATGTTGAGAGCAATCTCAAAAGGCTCGCCACCAAAATCGACAAACCAAATGATCGGCGGGGGTTCCTGCGCGATGTCGACAATGATGGAGTTTGTGAACTGATCAGTAACGGCGTTTTTGGCTGGGACGCAAAAAAGAAAAACTGGGCCAAGCGCGCCTACAGTCTGCCCAAAAACGTCCATCACCCAAGTGATGGCCTGCGCTTCATTGACCTCAACAAGGACGGTTTTGATGACATCGTGTTTTCAGATGAAGAGCGCTGGGGAATTTATCTTTGGGTGAAGCGGGTAAACCCGGGCTTGGGCTGGCATTCGGGCTGGAGTTACACGGTGCGCGAGGGTAAACGCGAAGACAAGAACGCTCTACCCATGATTTCACGCGGCGGTTTGCACCCAAATAACGGCGCGTGGGTCCACAGTAATCATCTCTGGTTTCAAAACGAGGATACCGCACATCTACCGGACGTGGTGGATCGCCGGTCCTTCCAGCAGCTATTGGATTTTGGTGCACCCAAGGCCAGGACCCCGGAGGAAAGCCGGCAGTGTTTTGAAGTGCACGAGGGCTTCGAGGTGCAATTGGCCGCCGCCGAGCCCGAAACCCGCGATCCGGTGGCCTTTGACTGGGGCGCCGATGGTAAACTGTGGGTGGCCGAGATGGGCGATTACCCATCGGGCATCAACGGCAAACCGGCCGGCGTAGTGCGGTGGCTGGAGGATACCAATAGCGACGGGCATTATGAAAAATCGACCGTGTTTTTGGATGGCCTTAATTTTCCCAATGGCGTGATGGCGTGGGGCAAGGGAGTCCTCATCAGCGCTGCACCAGACATTCTCTATGCTGAGGACACCTCCGGGGATGGCCGCGCTGATGTGCGCCGCGTGCTCTTCACCGGTTTCAGTGAAGGCAATCAGCAGCACCGGATGAACGGCTTCTGTTACGGGCTGGACAACTGGATTTACGCCGCCAATGGCGACAGCGGCGGCAGAGTAAAAAGCACGGCCACCGGCAAAAGCGTAAATATCAGCGGACGCGATTTTCGGTTCAAGGTAAGTGGTGAATTTGAAACCGTGGCGGGCCAGACCCAGTTTGGCCGCTGGCGTGATGACTGGGGTAACTGGTTTGGCAACAACAACCCCAATTGGCTTTGGCACTACCACGTGCCGCTGCGTTACTTCGCGCGCAACCCGCAACTGGCCGTGCCGGCAACGCGCCGCAATCTGTTCAACTATCCGGACAGTCGCCGCTGCTATCCCATCAGTCAACGCATGGAACGCCCAAACCAGCCGTGGTCCTACGGCTCGGTTACCAGCGCCAACAGCGCTTCACCCTATCGTGGCGAGTTGTTCGTAAAAGTTGACCCGTCTTTCGCCCGCAGCGTATTTATCAGTGAGCCGGTTCACAATCTCGTGCATCGTGAAGTGCTTGAGCCTGATGGCGTAAGCTTCAAGAGCCACCGCGCACAAAGTGAGGAGAAAAGCGAATTTCTCGCCAGCACCGACAACTGGTTTCGCCCCACACAAATCAAGACCGGCCCGGATGGCGCTCTCTACATTGCCGATATGTACCGCCTGATCATCGAACATCCCGAGTGGATTCCCGCCGCCATGCAATCCCGGGTGGATCTGCGCACGGGCCACGATCGAGGCCGCATTTGGCGCGTGGTTCCCAAGGGAACAAAGCCCCACCCCACCCCACAACTCGGCAAAATGAGCACGTCTCAACTTGTCGGAGCCCTTGACCACCCCAACGGCTGGCAACGCGACACAGCCCAACGTTTACTGGTGGAAAAAATGGATAAGACCGCCGTAAACCCCCTAATGACGGTGCTGGAAAAATCCAAATGGCCTCAGTCACGCCTACAGGCCCTTTGCACACTGGACGGATTAAATGCAGTTGATAGCGAAGTTATCGGTCTGGGCTTAAGGGATAATCATCCTTCTGTACGCCAACATGCAGCCAGATTGTGTCGGAGTAAAAGCTCCTTATTATCAATAAAAGCAATCAATGACCCCTCCCCGCTTGTCCGCAGACAAGTCGCCTTTTCCCTTGGCAATACTGCCGACACCAAGGCCGCCGAAGCTCTGGTTCAACTCGCCCACGATAAGAACGCTGATGTGCGCCTGGCTGTGAAAAGTTCAGTGACACCTCATCTGGCCACCATGCTCAGGGAAATTTTCGGTTCTGACAAACAACCTCCTCAGGACATCACCAGCCATCTACTCAAGCTTGCTACCAGCGGCAATAACCACAAGGCCCTTGCCCAGGTACTCATTGAATTGAGTAATCCAAAATATCGGTCAGTTAAGGTCAAGATGATGAGTGGATTTCTCGATGCCTTAAACGCTCAAGGCCAAACGCTAACCACATTTCATAACCAAGCCGACGCACCGCTAAAAAAAGCGATTAAGGGGACCGACGTTCTCTTTACCTATGCCCGAACCCGTCTTAGCGACCCACTAACCATCCCACTTTTAACAAGAGGCCTAAGTCATCATGAAGCCGACCGACTAAAACTCATCAGTTTACTCAACGCAAAGGAGCCGCCGGCCATCCAGAAAATTGCCCTGACCACCCTGAGCAAAGGACAACACCCGAAACTGACAGCTCAATTACTCAAGGATTGGAGTAGCTACGGTCCGGGTACTCGCGTAGGGGTCATTGACACCCTGCTCACCCGCGAGTCGTGGACCCAAGAGCTGCTGGTGGCAGTGGAGAAGGGAAATCTGGCCATCACACAAATCAGCCCCGCCCACCGGCAGAAACTTGGCCAACACCCCAAGCTGATCATTCGATCCAAAGCCAACCAACTCTTTGGACAGATTGACCCTAATCGCGCCAAGATCATAGCCCGTTATCAGGAGGTGGCGAAACTGCAGGGGGATGCAAAGCGCGGCGCAGAACTATTTAAGGTAAATTGCGCGGTGTGCCACAAGTTCAGGAATGAAGGCAACCCCGTGGGACCGGATCTGGCTACTCTGGCGGGCAAGCCAACGGCTGATTGGCTCATTGCCATCCTCGACCCCAACCGCGCCGTGGAAGATAAATATATCGGTTATGTTGTTACCACCCGTTCGCAAGCCGTGCACACCGGGGTAATCACTGTCGAAACACCCACCAGCCTCACCCTGCGCACGCTCACCGGCCAGGAACAAGTCATCCTGCGATCCAATATCAAGTCCCTGCAAATCACCGGTCTTTCCCTGATGCCTTCTGGTCTGGAAGCCGTCCTCCCTCCGCAGGCGATAGCAGATTTATTAACGTACATTCGAGAAAAATAACCATCCATGCGCCTCCATTACATCATTTTATGTCTGTTGTTTTCGGCAGGACACGCGGTTTTAGGACAAGCCGCCAAGGCAAAAAGCCTGTGCCTTGTCGGCGTGGCAAAAGTTGACGTGACACCCAAGGGGCCCGTGGTCCTGGCCGGTTATGGTGGACGTAAAACGGAACACGAGGGCATCGATACCAAGCTTTGGGCGCGCGCGATGGTCATCGGGGACAAGTCTCCGGTTGCAGTGGTGGTGCTGGATAACTGCGGCGTGCCGGCTAATGTCACTCGTCGTCTGGCACAGCGCCTGACAAAACACGGCATCTTGCCAGGACAGCTGGTGGTCGCCGCCACCCACACACACAACGCCCCCTCGCTGGTGGGCTACGCGAAGGTGGTGTGGGCCGGTCGCACCAATGCCACGCAGGAAAAACACATGGCCGAATACACCACCTTCGCCATTGGGCAGATGGAGGCTGCTGTGCGAGCCGCGTTAAAAAATCGTCAGCCGATGCAACTGGAATGGACACGCGGACGCGTTGCCTTTGGAGGCAACCGGCGGGTATTGACCAATGGCAAATGGGCGGGGTTCGGTTTCCAGCGAAGTGGCCCAGTCGACCACAGCCTACCGGTGCTCACAGCACGCGATGCTGCGGGCAAGGTACGCGCCATCTGGGCCAACTACGCCTGTCACTGCACCACCGTGGGCTCACGCAACCGGGTTGGGGGCGATTGGGCCGGCTTTGCCAACGCCTCCATGGAACAGGATTTCCCCGGCGCGGTGTCGCTCATGACCATCGGCTGCGGCGCGGATGTTGGGCCGCAACCCAGCGGCAGTCTTCAGATAGCCAAGAAACATGGCCGCACCATCGCCACGGAAGTGAAGCGCCTCCTTGCCGACAAGACCACGCCTCTTGATGGCCCACCCACGGTGGTCGGTAAACAAATCCACCTGCCCCTCGCCAAACCCCAGCCACGTGCGCACTGGGAGGCGCAACTGCGCGGCAGCGGCTGGCATCATCAACTGGCCAGGGCCATGCTGGCCAAACTCGACGCCGATGGATCCATCCCAACGCAGGTTGATTATCCCCTATCCATCTGGAAATTTGGCGACGATCTTGCGATGGTTTTTCTGGCCGGTGAAGTGGTGGTGGATTACTCGGTGCGCCTCAACCGCGAACTGGACTGGACACGCCTTTGGATCAGCGCCTGGGCCAACGATATGCCCGGCTACATCCCCTCCCGCCGCGTGCTGGCTGAAGGCGGTTACGAGGCGGATTTTTCGCAGGTGTATTATGAGCAACCCGGCCGATACGATCCCAAGGTGGAAGACACGGTGGTCAACGCAGTCAAGGAACTGGCGGGCCACTCGTTTGCGGCGAAACCTGACCAGGAAACCGCCCCGTTCCACAAATTACCCAAACTTCCCAGCGGCGAGACAGAAACATTTAAAAACTTGGCCAAATGGATCACCGCAAAAAAAACCACAAAGGAATTAAAGACGCTACAAAGAATCCGCCAACTGGCCCCAAAAGCCACCCCGGCAATCGGCCAGCTATTGCCTTCCGACGCGAAGCAAACTGAGTGGTTCAATTTCGCCGGCGACCATGTCCGGCGCGTGTTCATTCGCCAGCAAGCCCTGGGCACCACACTGCGTTGGGAAAGCCCCAAGTTCAGGGGAAACGCCAATGGCCCCATAACGCTCTGTTTCACAGGTGGACTGGGCTGGGAATCCTCCCTAAAGACAGAAGGATTTGCGCTATTGATCGACAACCGGGAAGTGCTCCGGTTCGATGTTACGCGCACGACCAGCTGGTGGAAGGCGAAGGATGGCACCGCGGAACTGGTCTACCTTCCCACATGGATTTCAACGGAAGATTCAAGCGGTTTCTTTTTTCTAACCCTCACAAATGCCCAACCAGACGCCAATGGAGTCATCCCCATTGCCGTTCGCTCGTTGGGGCAGGATTCCATGCGATGGTTTGCGATCGACGCCAAACAGGAGATCCGCGCAAAGCTAAATAAACTTTCCGCCGCAATCGCAAAGGGTCGCTAACGCTGGAAGAACATTGCTGCGCACTCTCACCGGCCAGGAACAAGTCATCCTGCGATCCAATATCAAGTCCCTGCAAAGCATCGGTCTTTCCCTGATGCCTTCTGGTCTAGAGGCAACGCCTTACTCCACAGGCTCTCGCCGATCTGTTGTCCCATCTTAAAGTGCGTTAAAAAGACATCTATTGGCAGCAATACGGTTGCCCTCCCAATCAGGAACCGGCAAACTTGCGCCATGAACCGCAGGCAATTTATCACCGCAGCCACTGTTGTGGCAGCAACCCCCAGCCTTTTGGCCAAACAAAAACGCAAAAATACATTTTGCGTGTTCACCAAGCCATTACAAATGCTCAGTTATGATGATCTGGCCGATCTGATTGCTGAACTGGGCTTTGATGGCATCGAAGGAACCATTCGGCCCGGCGGACAGATCACCCCTGAGCAGGTTCCTGATGAATTGCCCAAAATGATGAGTGCCCTGAAGAAACGCGGTCTGGAGATGACCATCATGGCCTCGGGCATCAATAACGCTGATGACAAATTGAACATCCAGCAGTTACAGGTGGCTGCCAAGCTTGGGGTTAAACGATACCGGATGGGCTATCATAAGTATGACCTAAAAAAACCGATCACAGGCCAGATGAATGAACTGCGGCCCATACTTAAGAATCTGGTGGCACTCAACAAGGAACTTGGCCTTCAGGCCCTCTACCAAAATCATTCGGGCAGCAACTATGTCGGTGCTCCCTTGTGGGATCTACATGAACTCTTCAAGGCACACGACCCGAAGCATCTGGCGGTTGGTTTTGACATGAGCCATGCCACCGCTGAGGGAACGCGCGCGTGGCCCTTACACGCGAATTTGCTTCGCCCCAGAATCGGAGCGTTATATGTCAAAAGCTTCCGCTGGATAGACAACAAGCGTGACAACTGCTCGCTCGCCGAAGGGATAGTCGATAAAAAATATCCGGGGCAACTTATCAAGAGCGGATACACCGGCCCGATCAACCTGCACGTGGAATATCTGAAACCCTTTACCAAGGAAAACGTACCCAACCAGATTACCGCCATCAAAAAAGATATTCTTACCCTCAAAGAGTGGCTTAACTGGAGTTGATGATTGCCGTACTGCAACGCGCCAGTGAAGGCAAGGTTACCGTAGAGGATCGAGTCACCGGTGAAATCGAAACCGGCTTGGTCATTCTTTTGGGCGTCGCCCAGGGAGACACTGAAGCAGATGCCGAATTCCTTGCTGACCGCATCGCCGGCTTTCGGATTTTCAATGATGATGAAGGCAAAATGAACCGGTCGATTCGCGATGTGAATGGAGAAACACTGGTCATCAGTCAATTCACATTGGCCGGGGACTGGCGCAAAGGCCGCCGACCCAGCTTCACCAGTGCCGCATCACCTGAGGAAGGGGAAAGATTATACAAATATTTCTGTGAAAAACTCACTCAACTCAAGGTTCCGGTAAAAACCGGCGAGTTCGGAGCCATGATGAAGGTAAGCCTGATAAATGATGGCCCCGTCACCTTTGTCATGGATAGCCGCCAGCAGTGAATCTCTGAATCAAAGAAACTTGCCCAAGTCTAAAGACCTGTCACCATTACGGCATCATTACATCAGAAACCTAAACCACTTAAGTTCCCATGAGCAAAATCAATCGCCGATCCTTCCTTAAAACCTCTGCAACCGCCTCAGCTTTAGCCGTTAACTTTGTTCCATCCAGAGTGTTTGGTGCCAATGAACGGGTACGCATTGGCATCGCCGGCATCAATGGACGCGGCCAAAGCCATATGGGCGCCTACTTGGGCATGAAAAATGTGGAGATTGCCTATCTCATCGATCCGGACAGCCGGCTTTTTGAAGGCCGTTCCCGAACCGTAGAAGGCAAACAGGGTAAACGCCCCAAGTGCGTTCAGGATGTCCGCGAGGCATTGGAGGACAAGGATTTGGATGCGGTATCCGTAGCCACCTGCAACCACTGGCATTCCTTGATCGGGATCTGGGCCTGTCAGGCCGGCAAGGATGCCTACATTGAAAAACCCATTTCCCACAATGTATATGAAGGGCGCAAACTAGTGGAGGCCGCTGAGAAATATAACCGCATTGTGCAACACGGAACCCAACAACGCAGCAGCGGCGGACGGGCGAGAGAAATTGCCGCGGTACACTCAGGCAAATACGGAAAGCTGCAGGTGAGCAAGGGGTACTGCTGCAAACCACGATGGAGTATCGGCAATAAAACAACAGGCACGCCCCCCAAAGGTCTGGACTTTAATCTCTGGCTGGGGCCGGCTGCAGAACAACCCTACCATGGTAATTTGGTTCATTATAACTGGCACTGGTTCTGGGAAACCGGTAATGGCGACACGGGCAATCAGGGTGTCCATGAAATGGATGTCGCCCGTTGGGCCATTAAGGGTGCCACCATGCCCAAGAGTGTCTGGAGTATCGGAGGCCGGTTTGGTTATGAAGACCAGGGCGAAACCCCCAATACCCAAATGGCCGTTTATGAATATGATGAAGCCATTCTGATTTTTGAAACCCGGGGACTCGTAGGGAAACACAACATCCCTCGAGTGGTGAAAAATGAATACTACACCACCGATGGCAAGATTACCGGAGGGAAATTCTATCCCAAAAATGGAGGGAAAGCTGTTGGCCTGGACAACCTCGGAGGTGAAGTACAACCAGGCGGTCCTTTCGGAAACTTTATCGACTGTGTGCGCAGCCGTAAACGCGACCATTTAAATGCAGACGTAGCTGAAGGCCATTACTCCAGTGCACTTTGCCACCTGGGAAATATCAGTTACCGCACTGGCGAAAAGGAAGCCTTTGATCTCAAGTCACGAAAATTCCACAAAAACCCGCAAGTCAGCGAAGGATTTGAAGCACTCAACGATAATCTCAAAGGCATAGGAATGAAGCTTGAAGACACAACCTATCAGGTCGGCAAACAGCTCGAATTTGACCCAACCGGAGAACGGTTCAAGGACGAGGGAGCCAATACCCTTCTTTCAAGGCCTTATAGAAAACCGTTTATTGTACCTGACAAGGTGTAATGGAGGAATCCGAAGAAACCTTCAATCTGGAGACACTGGAGACCAAGGCCGAAGCGGGCGAGGTGGAAGCCCAGTATGAAATGGGCTGGCGTCATGCCTTGGGTATGGAGGTGGATATGGATGATGAGATTGCCGTCCCATGGCTGGAAAAAGCTGCTGCTGCCGGTCATATGCTCGCCCAAAACAACATGGGAGCCCGCTACTACACAGGTGATGGCGTAGACCGAGACCTCATGAAGGCTTACCGGTTCTTTTTCAGAGCCGCCAACCAGGGGGATCGTAAGGCAGGCAAAAATCTGGATGCAGTAGCCAAGCAATTGAGCGAGGGCGATTTGGAATCCCTGCGATCCGAAATGGGTGAAGCCAAGTTCGAAGCTACTGATTGAACCTCGTTCAGG
>Ga0208411_1002482_pt1 | contig 11200 bp, 9 predicted proteins | sample ETN01SmetaG_4_FD_185793 | JGI IMG/M metagenome (GOLD analysis project Ga0208411, IMG submission 185793) | Marine microbial and viral communities from oxygen minimum zone, Eastern Pacific Ocean - ETNP2014F12-01SV261 (SPAdes) (version 2) | ecosystem: Environmental > Aquatic > Marine > Oceanic ...
GTGCGACCACCTCCATATCTTGGGCAGGTGATCACTCTTTAACTGCAGTGTGGAGGAATTGAGTGTTTATTGAAGTGACAGCGGTCACACTTGCTGAAATTTTTTATAAGGGGCTGATCCGGCCCTTTCTGGCCGCCGTAAAACCAAATGAGGCCCTGTTTCCAAGGCGTGGCGAGAGCAGATGCATGGTTTGTGGCAAGCATAAAAAAAGAGGCCGGAAAATTATCCCGGCCTCTTGTAAGGAAAAGCCCGCACGCCCCTAAAGATGAGAATCAGATGAGGTCGGTGAATACAAAATCACTTTCTTCCAAGTTCGTCACATCTACACCCGTCAAGGTTAGAGAATCCTCACCCCAAAAACCGCCGCTTCCATCCTCTGAGAAGGTGATAACCGCGTTGCCATCGGAATCCGAACCTAATGAGAGATCGCTAAAATCGGTAATGCCGTAGTAATCCAACATAATCACGTCCTCACCCTGAGTGAAGTCATCGATCACATCCATGCCACCTCCTATACCCTTCGTCATTACAAGAACACCATCGACCAAATCTCCGATTTTTATACTGCTGCTATAGTAGATAAAGGTATCGTTGCCCTCGCCGCCGTGCATCGTGTCACTGCCATAGTCATTTGATGGTGCAGAATAGGACAGGCAGTGAAATGCACCAGACTGTGGGCTTAGTACTGTTAGCGTGGTGGTCTGGAAAATTTCTGTGCTGTAGCCGCCACAAAGCACGTCGTCGCCTTCATCGCCGGAGAGAAAGTCGTCACCCCCGCTGCCGTAGATGTAATCACAGCCATTACCGCCGATCATCCAGTCGTTGCCCCCGCCGCCATCGATCGTGTCCCGGCCGGCGCCACCGGAGATTCTATCCGCACCGCCTCGGCCTTCGATCGTGTCATGGCCGAGGCCGCCATAGATTTCGTCCGAGCCGCCTTCACCAAACATTGCCTCGTCACCTATCAGTATATCGTTGCCAAGGCCGCCTTTGATGATGTCGTCGCCTTCACCACCGTTGATGGTGTCGTTGCCTTCATCGCCGAAGAGATGGTCGTTGCCTTTTTCTCCAAAAATGTGGTCATGGCCCCAGCCGCCATAGAGCCAATCGTCTCCATCATCATCGATCACATCCTGACCCATGGCGCCCCCCCCGGTACCGCCATAGAGGATGTCGTCTCCAACACCGCCGAGTATCCGGTCATCGCCGTAGCCGCCATAGATATAGTCGTTTCCAGCCAAGCCCAGGATATAATCCCCGCGGGCGCTGCCAAAAATAAAGTTATTTTCTTCCGTACCCCAGATAACATTTAACTTAGGCATCGTAATTCTCCATTGCTTCGTTAAGTTTGAACCTGGTGTAACCACCTCCATATCTTGGGAAGGTGATCATTCTTTAACTGCAGTGTGGAGGAATGGAGTGTTTATTGAAGTGACAGCGGTCACACTTGCTGAATTTTTTATAGGGGGGCTGAGAAGATATTTTAATAATAAATATCAGATAGTTAGCAGAGAGCGCAGGCGCAGGCTCCCAGCAAGTGTTCAGCAAGAACTTATCCGGGAGGACGCAGAAAACGGCGCATCTTTGCGGTTCAAGTTCGGCAAGAACATAAAATAACCGTCGGATTTTTTCCTGACTTTCTTAACTGCTGGATATTGTGAAGCCTCCTGTAACAATTTACATTTCCCCGTATGACCCACAGCACCAACGAAACACCGGAACAAAATTCCGGACAACATGAACAAACCTCTACTGGGGGTTCCGGAGGGAACCCCGGAGGAGACCCAGCCCTGGGAAGTCTTGGCTCGCGCCTCCGCACATATTTTCTCGCAGGTATTCTTGTTACCGCACCCATCACCATTACGCTTTACGCGGCATGGATTTTCGTCGACTTCGTGGACGGCAAGGTAACACCGCTTATTCCAGCCCCATACAATCCTTCTACCTATTTGCCGTTCGACATCCCGGGGCTGGGGCTTGTGGTGGTGGCCGTGATCCTAACCCTCATCGGCTGGCTAACGGCGGGGTTTATGGGAAGGCTTTTCCTGCGCATCAGCGAACGGGTTCTCCGGCGCATGCCGGTGATCAGCGGCGTTTACGGCACCGTCAAACAGATTTTCGAAACCGTCCTGAAGAAACAGTCGAATGCCTTTCGCGAGGCGGTTCTGGTGGAATATCCACGCCGGGGAATATGGGCGATCGCCTTTATCACCGGCCGCACTGAAGGTGAGGTCCAAAACACCATCGAAGAAGAAGTCATCAATATATTTATTCCCACCACCCCAAACCCCACGTCCGGATTTTTGCTGTTCGTGCCGAAAAAAGAACTAATTCCTCTCAACATGACGGTTGAAGAGGCCATCAAGATGGTGATTTCCGGAGGTATCGTGACGCCGCCTGACCACCGCCCCAAGAAAGAACAGAAGATCGCACGGGCTTCCGCCGCCACCTATGAGGACCTGGACGTTCTCAGGGAAAAAGACCGTGCTCCGGTTCTGGTGACGAAAAAGAAATAATCCTGGTTGGTTTTTAATCGTCTAGCCCGACCGGGCGTATTTAACTACGGAATCCCTTTCAAACAGATAAAGCAGAACCCGTAATGCCTCGCCGCGCTGAGATTCCAGTCCGGGATCGCGGTTGAGAATCAGCCGTGCATCATCTTGGGCCGCAGCCAGAAGGTCGCTATGTTCCGCCAGATCAGCGAGACGGAACTCAGGCAGGCCGCTCTGGCGCGTGCCGAGAACCTCCCCGGCGCCACGCAGTCGAAGGTCTTCCTCGGCAATATGGAAACCATCGTCGCTGGCGCGCAGGATTTCCAGACGCGCCCGGGCCGTGCTTTGCAATGGCGGGGAGTACAGCAGAAGACAATGAGACTCCCCTTTCCCGCGACCGATACGTCCGCGCAGTTGATGAAGCTGAGCAAGGCCGAAACGTTCGGCATGCTCCACCACCATCATGGTGGCTTCCGGCACATCCACGCCCACCTCGATAACGGTGGTGGCCACCAGCACTGTGATCCCGCCACTGGCAAAACGGGCCATGACGGCATCCTTCTCCTTTCCCTTCATGGCGCCGTGGACGAGTCCAACCCGCTCTCCCAGAAGGTGGGAGAGGGCGTCAAAGCGCTCCGTCGCCGCAGCCAGGTCGAGGGCCTCAGATTCATCGATCAGGGGACAAACCCAGTAGACACGCTCACCCCTAGCAAGACACCGTGAAATGGCGTTTACCACGTCATTGATGCGGGAAACCGGCACGACCCTGGTATCAACGGGCCCACGGCCGGGGGGTTTTTCCGTCAGCCGCGAGACATCCATATCGCCAAATGCAGCCTGGGTTAGGGTACGCGGAATAGGCGTCGCCGTCATCACCAGCACATCGGTGCCGGTGCCTTTTTCAGCCAGGAGTATGCGCTGATGCACGCCGAAACGATGCTGTTCATCGATAACGGCCAGTGACAGATCGGCAAAAGCCACGTCTTCCTGGAACAGCGCATGGGTGCCCACGGCCAGCGTGATGTCTCCTGTTGCCAGCCCCTCCAGTATTTTTTCCCGGTTTTTCCCTTTTTCCCGGCCGGTGAGAAGAACCGCCTTAACCCCGGCGGCCTCGGCCAGCGGCGCAATGGTGGCCATATGCTGGCGCGCCAGAATCTCCGTAGGCGCCATGATAACGGCCTGGGTTCCGGCCTCGGCGGCGGTCAGCATGGCGAGAAACGCGACAACCGTTTTACCGTTTCCCACATCGCCTTGTAACAGGCGCAGCATGCGGCCCTTGCTGTTCATGTCGCCGGTAATTTCCGACAGAGCCTGTTCCTGCGAGGCGGTCAGCTGGAAGGGCAGGGCGGATAGCGCCGCCTGACGCAGATGCCCGTCCCCGGTGACGGCGCGTCCGGAAAGGCGGCGGTACTGGGCGCGAATAAGCGCCAGCGCCAACTGGCTAGCGAGGATTTCGTCATAGGCGAGGCGCAGCCGTGGCAGGGCGCGGGGGCCGAGGTCGGCTTCGCTCTGAGGTTTGTGAAGTTCCAGAAGGCTTTGCCGCCAGGGCGACCATTTCTGTTGCTTGAAAAAGGCCGGATCGATCCACTCCGGTAGATCGGGGGTCATGTCCAGTGCTGCCTTGACCGCCTTGCCCATGGTTTTCTGCGTCAAGCCCGCGCTCAAGGGATAGAGAGCTTCCACCGTCTCCAGCGAATCGCGCTCCTCTATAGTGGCGATATGATCGGGATGGGTCATCTGAACCTCGTCGCGGAAATATTCGACCCGTCCACTGATGATGCGCGTTTCCCCTTCGGGGAGGACCTTCATCAGGTAATCGGGGTGGGCATGAAAAAACACCAGGTCCAAGATCCCGGTTTCATCGCTGCAACGCACCCGGTAAGGAAGACGGCGGTTGTGAGGAGGTAGGTGAGCGTCCACACTAAGAGTAATGGTGGCCACCGCACCATCGGGCGCCTCTGCAATCTTTGGTGAAAAACGCCTGTCGATGAGAGAAGAAGGCCGGTGCCAGCACAAATCCACCACATGTTCGCCCGCCGCCTTTGCAATCTGTTTTGCGATCCGCGGGCCGACGCCGGAAAGCGTCGTTACCGGAGAAGACAGGGAGAACAGGATATCCGGTCGCATGAGAAAGGAACGGGCCTTGATCAGGAAAGGCTGACAGAGGGGAGCCAGGGCTTTATATCCTAGGGCAAGGATGCCAACAGGCATAGCCCGATAGCGGGGCGGGCATCAAATAAGGGAAAGGGAAGGGGAGGCATGAGCGGAACAGAACCCGATGAGCGGCGCCGCAAACGGCTCTTCTTCCGCTGTAATCACTGTGGAATCCGCGAGCTTGATCTGATCCTCGGACACTTCGCCAGAACCGTGCTGCCCCAGCTCGACAGTCAACAGCTCGATAGTTTCGAAGCCATTCTCAATGCCGGTGATAACGATCTCTACAAGTGGATTAGTGGCCGTGAGCGGCCTCCTCCCGAACTGAACAGCCAGGTTATGGAGCTGATTCTTAGTATTAAGATAGATAAAGTAAATAATTGTCAGAAATAGAAAAAATACTACTTTCACCTGGGCGCTTTGATGCCGGAGGGGTTCCCGAAGGTTATGACGCCCTGATTCTGGAAAGGTTGATTGAATGTCAGTCCAAGGCGGGGCAACTCCCCGTCATTTTCCATGTGGCCCGTGACGAATCCCGGCTCGTTTTCCTGACCGAGGCATTGCAATTTTTCGCCCCCGGCCTGGAAGTCTTGGCAATCCCGGCCTGGGATTGCGTCCCCTATGACCGTGTTTCACCCCATGGCGAGGTGGTGGCGAAACGCATCGACTCCCTGTCCCGGCTAGCAGCGCGCTTTCCCAGGCAGGGAGAAAATCAAGACAGCCCGCTGGTGGTGATAACCACTGTCAGCGCCGTTCTCCAGCGTGTCCCCCCCCGCAGTATGATGATCGAAGAGGTTGTCCGCCTGCGGAAAAACCACCCCCTATCGCAGGAGGCCTTCTATGGGTTTCTCACCCGCAACGGCTATCAGCGCGTGGAAACAGTGCGTGAAGCTGGGGAATACGCGGTGAGGGGCGGGTTGGTTGATCTTTTCCCTCCGGGATGCGAGGAGCCGGCACGGCTCGATCTATTTGGCGACGACCTTGAAGGCATCCGGGTCTTCGATCCCGTGACCCAACTGACTTCGGGAGAGCGCCAGCAGATCACCCTTAAGCCGGCGAGTGAATGCACTCTCGATCCCACCACCATAAAACGATTCCGCAACGGCTACCGTGATCTTTTCGGCGCCGGTGGCGGGGAAGACCCCCTCTACGAAGCTATTTCCTCGGGCAGAAAAATGGCGGGCATGGAGCACTGGCTGCCTCTGTTCCACGAAACTCTGGAGACGCTGTTCGATTATCTGCCCGGCGCGGCCATAACCCTGGACCATCAGTGCGAAGAGGCCATGAGCGTCCGTCACGATATGATCCGTGATTATTATGAGGCGAGAATAAGCCTCGCCGGGAACGGGGGAGATATGGCCGTTTCCTATAAGCCTCTTCCGCCCAAGGCGCTCTATCTTGAGGCGGAAGAATGGCGGCGGCTCACTTCTTCGCGGGCCTCATGTGTGTTTTCACCTTTCCTGCCAACGGAAGACAGCCCGGCCGGATACGATGCCGGCGGCAGGGGCGGGCAGGATTTCGCCCATGTCCGTTCACAGCCGGACGCCGACCTTTTCGGCGCCGTCAAAGAGGTCATCGAAAACAACAGGGCAGAGGGCCGCCGGGTGGTTCTCAGCGCCACCAGCGAAGGTTCGTGCGAAAGATTGGCGACGCTGCTGAAAGACCACAACATTGGCGGCGTGGAACGGGTGGAATCCTGGCCTCAAGCCCAGGAACTACCCCCCGCAGGCGTGCCCTTGGCCGTGCTCGGTCTGGAATACGGCTTTTCATCTCCGCACATCCTTTTCATCAGTGAGCAGGATATCCTCGGCGACCGCTTTTTAAGGCGCCGGAAAAAACGGCGGCCCGCCGAGGCCATCATCGCCGAGGCTTCGGCCCTTACCAAAGGCGATCTGGTGGTTCACTCCGAACACGGGATAGGCCGTTTTGAGGGCCTTGAAACCCTTGATGTGGAAAGCGCGCCCCACGACTTCGTGCGGTTGACTTATGACGGCGGCGATAAGCTCTACGTCCCGGTGGAAACCATTGAGGTGCTGTCCCGTTACGGCGGGGAGGACGCGGCCCGCCCCGACCGCCTGGGTGGCGTTGCCTGGCAGGCGCGGAAAGCAAAGGTCAAAAAACGTATCCGCCTTATTGCCGATGAACTGATTCGCGTCGCCGCCCAAAGAGAGCTTCGCGACGGAGAGAAGCTTAACCCCGAAAGTGGCGTGTTCGATGAATTCTGCGCGCGCTTTCCTTATCCCGAAACCGAAGACCAGCTCACCGCCATCGAAGATACCCTTGACGATATGGCGGGGGGCAAACCCATGGACCGCCTGATCTGCGGAGATGTGGGGTTCGGCGAGACGGAGGTGGCCCTGCGCGCCGCCTTCGTGGCCGCCATGAACGGAGTCCAGGTGGCGGTCATCGTACCCACCACTCTTTTATGCCGACAGCATTTGAGCCTCTTCAGATCACGATTCAGCGGCCTGCCGTTATGCATCGAACAGCTGTCCCGCCTGACGCCGCAAGCCAAGACAGAGGGCATCCGCAAGGGCCTTTCTGATGGATCCATCGATATCGTTATCGGCACCCACACCCTGTTGGGAAAGAAAATCTCTTTCCACCATCTGGGATTGCTGATCGTGGACGAGGAGCAGCATTTCGGAGTTGCCCAGAAGGAACGCTTAAAACAGCTTCGCGCCGACGTCCATATCCTCACCCTGACCGCCACCCCCATCCCGCGCACGCTGCAACTGGCGCTTTCAGGTGTTCGTGAAATGAGTTTGATCGCCACACCTCCCATCGACAGGCTGGCGGTACGCACCTTCGTCCTGCCCTTCGATCCCGTCATCCTGCGCGAGGCCATCCTGCGTGAGCATTTTCGCGGCGGACAGACATTTTATGTCTGTCCCCGTATCAGAGATCTGGCGGGAGTAGAGGAAAAGCTCAAGGAAATGGTGCCGGAAGTCAGCATCGTCAGCGCCCACGGCCGCATGGGCGCCCGTGAACTGGAAGACAAAATCACCGCCTTTTATGACGGAAAATATGAAATCCTGCTTTCCACAAGCATCATTGAATCGGGACTCGACATCCCCACGGCAAATACCCTAATCGTGCATCGCGCAGATATGTTCGGGCTCGCCCAGCTCTATCAGATTCGCGGCCGCATCGGACGCTCCAAAACCCGCGCCTATTCCTATCTCACCCTTCCACCCGGCCGTGTTTTGGCGCCAGCGGCGCAAAAACGGCTGGAGGTGCTTCATAATCTCGACACGTTGGGAGCCGGGTTCACCCTGGCTAGCCATGATCTCGATATTCGCGGCGCGGGAAATCTTCTGGGATCAGAACAATCCGGACATATCCGTGAGGTGGGCATTGAGTTGTATCAGCATATGATCGAGGAAGCCGTGGCCGAAGCCCGCGGCATGGATTCCGGAGACAGGGGGGAAGGGGAGGCTGCTTTCGAGGACTGGACCCCACAGATTACTCTGGGCAGCCCGGTTCTCATCCCGGAGAACTATGTTGCCGATCTCGGCCTGCGGCTAAGCCTGTACCGGCGCATAGCCCGCCTTATGGACCCGGCGGAAATCGACGCTTTCGCGGTGGAACTTCATGACCGTTTTGGCCCCGTTCCCCAAGAAGTCGAGAATCTTTTTCATATGGTCGCTATCAAACAATATTGTCGCAAGGCCGGCGTTGAAAAAGTGGAGGCCGGGATCAAAGGAGCCGTCCTTTCCTTTCACAAGGATACTTTCGCTAATCCTTCCGCTCTGGTCGAATTCATCGCCACCCAGGCAGGAACGGTCAAGCTACGGCCCGACCACAAGCTGGTCTATCGCCGCGACTGGAACGATCCTCAGGCACGGCTTAAGGGGGTTCAGTACCTCTTGCGCCGTATAAGCGAAGTAGCCGCCACTTCTCCTAGAGACCCGGAAGAAAAGGAAGGCCCTGGAAGAAGGGAAGCCCCCGCCATAGAGCCTGTGCTCACCCCACAAACAGAAGATGGCTGAAGGCCCTCGGATGGAAAGCTCTGTTTGACGACCGCTCCCTCACACTGTAAAGCGGAGCCGTTGCCGCCGGTTAACTGGAAAAACCCCATCGCTGAGTGTCGCTCCCCCCGGCAATGTTTCGGCAACTGACGGAGAGCCTTACGAGAACCGCATGCGCAGCCTTCTGCTTGTTATTTGCTCCAGTATCCTCGCCATCCTTGCCTGCGAGGGACTTCTGCGCCTCGCCCTGGGCGATATCTTGGCCGCCGGCCCCGATGTGGTGAACAAACGGCGCCTGACCTATGCGCCGAACATGCATATGAGATTCAAATATCTTGAATGGGATATTGAGCTCGATACCAACGAATTGGGTTTCCGGGAGACGCTGGACATCGACACAGCCGAAAAGGTGGTTCTCTTTCTGGGAGATTCCTTCACCGAGGGCTGGGGCGTGGAGGCCCGCCAGGCCTATCCAGCACTGGTAGGGGAACGCCTTAAGCGGGAAACATCCCGTGGAGGCGCCTATAACGCCGGAATCGCCGAGCTGGGGCCGGTCTCTTACCTTGAAAGCTACGTGGCTTTCTTTGAGGCTGTGCCTTCCGTCTGTTTCGTGGGAGTTGGGCTGTTCTTGGGAAATGATACCGTCACAGACCAGTCAATCTCACTGACTCGGCTCGAAAGCCTAACAAAAGACCAGATCGAGAATGTTTCTGCACAATCAAAGCCGCCCAAGACCAGCGCCATCATCAAACGCTTTCTGGCCATGAATTCAGCCATCTACATGGCCGTCAACAGAATCGTGAAATCCAACTTCAGGGTGGTGCAATTCCTGTCCCGCATGGGCCTTATAGATATCGGCAATAACGTGGTCACGGCGACGGAAGGCCTCTATCAGGGCCCCGGCCATGACAGGGACATTGAATTCACCGCCGATATCATCCGCGTTCTGCGCGACAGGGTTGCCGCGCAAGGCATTCCATTCGCCGTCTATATTTTCCCGGCCCGCGAACAGGTGGACCAACAGGCGTGGAAAACCTTCAGGGAGATTTTGCAGGCCCGGGAGGAATACCGACACTACGCCAACGAGCGCATGGCCAAAGCTCTGCGTAACCGTAATATTACGGTTTATGACCTCACCAAGACCTTTCTCGATGCCTCGCGGGAGGGCGCGGAAAAGCTCTATTTTGAAATGGACCCACACTGGAACGCCAAGGGGCATGAGGTGGCAGCGGAGTTCATCGCCCATACGGTCCAGTGCAAATAGTGAGTTTTAACAGAACGCAGAAGAAGACGCGGCATGTGGATCAGGGTTAAATCTTTCCTTTTCGAACGCGAGGGACGTGCCGAGAGCGGCCAGACCCATACGCTGGAGGAACTGCACATAGCCGCCTGCGCTCTTCTCGCCGAAGCCGCCCTGATTGACGGGAGCTATGACGAGGCGGAAGGCGCCCGTATTGTCGATCTGGCCCAGAGTCATCTCGGTCTCGACGCCGAATCGGCGCGCAATCTTCTGGCCGAAGCCCTCAAGCGCGCCCAGCAGGCCGTGGACGTGCACGGATTTATCAGTCCCTTGATGAAGAATTTCGATCATCAGGAACGGGTGATGCTTATGGAAATGCTGTGGGAGGTAGTCTATGCCGACGGTGAACTCCATGACTATGAGGCCAACCTGCTGCGCCGCACTGCGGGATTGCTGCACGTTTCGGATCAGGAGAGCGGGGCCGCGCGCAAGCGGGTTCTGGCGCGCATGGGATAGGGGGAGGCAGCCTCCCGCGGCTCTAGTCGCGCATGTTCACGTATTGCAGGGGCTGGTCGAGGTCCATCTCCTTGACTAGGGCGATCACCGCCTGGAGGTCGTCGCGTTTCTTGCCTGAGATCCTCACTTCTTCTCCCTGGATCGCGGCCTGGACCTTAAGCTTCTTCGCCTTGATGGCCTTAACGATTTGTTTGGCCATATCCGTGGCCACACCCTGGCGGACGGTGACTTTCTGGCGGAGCGCGCCACCGGAGGCCTTTTCCGGCGTGAGATATTCCATCACCCCCGCGGCAACTCCGCGCCGCGTCAGGTGACCCTTCAGCAATTCGTGCATCTGGCGCAGTTTCATATCGTCATCGGCAATGATGGTGAGGCTTTCATCCTCGCGCTCGATGGTGCAGTTGCTATTCTTGAAATCGAAACGCTGGTCGATTTCTCGGCGCATGCCGTTAAGCGCGTTATCCACCTCCGCGAGATCGGCGCGGGAGACAATATCAAATGAGGGCATGGTGCATGTTCTCCGTCAGGGGCCAGCCTGGCGACGGGGCCAGGCAATAACCTGTCTAGTCTTTTTTCCCCTCCTTGCCAATAAGCCGTCCGACTCCAGAAGCCATCGTCCCAATGGACCGAGAGCCGGCCACGCACTAACATTCAAACTGGACCACTCAGATGGGGCAGGTCAGAGTCTTAATTTGTAGATTTTACGGCCTAGCTTCTTTGAGCCTGTCTCGCGGATATGCCGAGTCCCTCAGCTAACTTTGCCTTGGAGACTACCCATGGCTAACCACAAGGGTATGGAGAAAGCGACCTTCGCTGCCGGTTGTTTC
>Ga0208411_1002514_pt1 | contig 11087 bp, 9 predicted proteins | sample ETN01SmetaG_4_FD_185793 | JGI IMG/M metagenome (GOLD analysis project Ga0208411, IMG submission 185793) | Marine microbial and viral communities from oxygen minimum zone, Eastern Pacific Ocean - ETNP2014F12-01SV261 (SPAdes) (version 2) | ecosystem: Environmental > Aquatic > Marine > Oceanic ...
GCTTTGTGAGGTAACTTCGGACTGATCAGAAACAAAATCAACGGAGAATTGGTTATCATTTAGATCTATCGATTGACTGGAATTGTTCTTATCGGAAGTTCCGCTTCCACAAGAAACCAATACCATTATGGCTATTACTTGAAAGTAATTTTTAATTGATTTCATAAGTATGATTTAGCTCTTCATAATTTTATAAACCCTAAAGCGTAATTACTATTCATGGGAATTACCAATTGATTTTGAATTTAATATTTCTGAACTCATCACTTCATCTAAATTTAAATGAATAAATTTCCCATTTTTACTAGTAAATGATCGAACGGGCAGATGAATACAGCTAAAAGTTCCATTGCGTATAGTAAATGGAACTGAGGTAATGTTTGTTTTATATTGTTTTTTAAGTTTATCTAATTTGATTTGCTCGGAAGAGGTTATCAATAGGCTATCTATTTCTCCGTTAATTTGTTTCTCAACCGCTATTTTTAATTGTGTTTCTTTTTCTTTTGAATAGTCAATGATTGGGTTAGCATTTGAAAGAGTTAGCAGGGCAGCTGATTGCAAATATGCTTGAAGATCTTCAATTTGATAAATATAGTCTTGTGGTTTCAATAATGGTCTAGAGGAATCAATTGATTCTTCTGTATATCTTTCCTTAACAAAAGCTTGGTGAGAAGATAATATTTGATCTATTTTGTTTGATTTAATTAAAATAAATCCAGAAAAATAATCCACTAAATTAGAATCACCTGTCTGAATAAGAGGGTTATATATCTCATATCCTTCTGGATATTTTCCTGAAGCTAAACTTTGAAATATTTCGCAATGTCTTTCATCGTGGTTTTGAAAATAATTCCTCCATGCATATTTAAACTTACCAATTGAGTCATCATCCAGGCGAATCTCTGAGCCACTGAATAATTTAAATTCAGATAATTTTTTCGTCATATTTTGTGTTGACGGGTCAAATTCTCTAATTTCATCAATTTGATCTCCAAAAAAATCAACTCTTATTGGATATAAGTGAAATCCAGAATAAAAATCAACAACGCCTCCTCTGACAGTGTATTGATTGATTGCACTAACTTTATCTGTTCGCTCATAATTTAAAGCCTCTAAGCCGCTTGTTAGTTCTTTTATAGATAATGTGGCACCAATTTTATATTTCTTTCTGGCAACAAAAAAATCCATTGATGGTAATTTTTCAAATAAGTTTATACAGCTAGTAATTATAATTTTGAAGTTTGCTTTATCAGAGTTTAAAAGCTTGATTCTCTCTTGAATTATTGAATCTGCAGTTGAAAATCTATCGTAAGGTAGTATTTCTCTTTCAGGGTAATATCCAATTAAATTATCATCCATAAACAACTTAAGTTCATTTTTTATTAATCTAGCCTCCTTATCTGAATTGCATAGGTACAGAATCTTATGATTCTGAATTTTTACAGATTGAGATAGCTCAAATGCTATGGGTTCATGCTGTTTTTCTAACATATCGTGCAGTATAATTTGCGCCTAAAGAATAATCTTAAAAACAGGAACACTAACATGGATATAAGTTTTTCAGAACAAGATCTTCAATTTCAGGAAGAGATTAGAGCTGGTTTAAATGGATCAGAATTTCCTGCGAATGTAAGAGAAAAACGAGAAAAGGGCACAGCTCTTTCAAAACAAGACATGATTGATTTTCATAAATTTATTCATGCTAAAGGGTGGATGGGCTATAACTGGCCGGTTGAATATGGTGGGACTGGATGGTCTCCAGTACAAATCTATTTATTCCTAAATGAACTAGCATTGGCACAATGCCCGACAATTCTTCCATTTGGATTGAGTATGGTGGGCCCGGTTATATATACATTTGGCAACCAAGAGCAGAAAGATAGATTTTTACCAGATATTCTTGAATTTAATACATGGTGGTGCCAGGGTTACTCAGAACCAGGCTCTGGATCTGATTTAGCATCATTAAAAACTAAAGCTGTTTTAGATGGCGATAATTATATTGTGAATGGTTCCAAGACTTGGACAACACTTGCTCAAAATGCTGATTGGATTTTTTGTTTAGTAAGAACTGAAACTACACAGAAAAAGCAAGAGGGCATTTCCTTTCTTTTGATTGATATGAATACACCAGGTATTGAGGTTAAACCTATTATTACAATTGATGGCGATCATGAGGTTAATTCTGTTTTCTTTACAGATGTTAAGGTGCCTGCAGATCAATTGATTGGTGAAGAGGGCAAAGGTTGGACTTATGCTAAATTTCTTCTTGCACATGAAAGATTTGGAATTGCTGGGGTCCCAGTTGTTAAGGTGCAAATTGAGAAATTAAAAGATATAACTGCTGAATTCAATGATGCAGATTTATCAAAAAAAATAACTGAATTAGAAATAGATTTAGAAGCGTTAGAGTTCACTGAATTAAGAACATTGGCGGCAATTGCAGAAGGTGGACATCCTGGTGCTGAATCTTCAATATTAAAGATTCGAGGCACGGAAATTCAACAAAGGCTCACTGAGCTTTTTGTAGAGGCTGCTGGTCAGTACATTCTTCCATATGAGGGACCAGAGGGATTTGAATCGAATAGAACTCCAGCTGGCCCAGATTATGCCAGCCCAGCTGTAGCTCAGTATTTAAATTACAGAAAAACATCAATATATGGTGGCAGCAATGAGATTCAAAAAAATATAATAGCTAAAGCTATTTTAGGAGTCTAATAATGAATTTAAATTATTCTGATGAGCAAAATATGCTTAGAGAGCAGGTCCTTAAGTTTTGTGAAACTAATTATGACTTTATTGATAGAGAAAAAATTTTAGTTTCTGATTCTGGTTACAGTAAGGATAACTGGAAACAGTTTGCTGAGCTTGGCTGGTTGGCTGTGCCTTTCAAAGAAGAAAACGGTGGTTTTAACTTTGGACCAATTGAGCTGACTGTTTTATTTGAAGAATTTGGCAAAGCTCTAGTAGTAGAACCTTATTTAAGTTCTGTGGTCATGAGTGGTACAGTTATAGAGGGCTCAAATCATCCGGAAAAAGTTTCCATTATTGAAAAAATTATCTCAGGTGAGCATCATGTATCAGTTGCATATGCTGAACCTAATATTGGATATAACTTTTTAGATTGTGTAACCACAGTCTCAAAAGATGCTGAAACTTTTAGTTTAAATGGATCAAAATCATTGGTATTAAACGCTGCTAATGCAAATCAATATATTGTTCTTGCAACTCATGAAAATTCACCTGCCTTGGTTGTGATTGATGCAGATATCAAAGGTTTGTCTGTACATAGCTTTAAAACTCTAGATGGCCAGACATGTGGTGAGCTAACTTTTGAAAATGTTTCGCTTACACCTGAATCAATCTTGGCTTTAGGGAATGACGCTGAATCTTTATTTAATAAAATGTTAGATTTATCTATCCTTTGTGTCAGTGCTGAGGCTGTAGGCGCAATGACATCTTCATACATGAAAACGGTTCAATACACCAAAGAGCGCGAACAATTTTCTCAGCCTATTAGTAATTTCCAAGTTTTACAGCATCGAATGGTCGATATGTTTATTGAAACTGAACTTACAAAATCTTTAATGATTAAAGCAACCCTACAGCTTGACTCAGATGACCCTGAGGTAGGAAATACTATTTCAGCCTTAAAAGTTCAAGTTGGTAAAGCTGGACGATTAGTGGGCCAACATGCGGTTCAGCTTCATGGCGGGATGGGAGTTAGCAACGAAATGTCAATTGGCCATTATCTAAAGAGATTTACAGCTATTGACTCCATGTTTGGCAATACACAGTATCATATTAATAAATATCAAACGAAATAATAAATGACCGATCTTACTAAAAGCCCTGACTTACGATCACGTGAAAAAATCGAAGACTACTTCGGTGATTGGAAGTGGAGAGAGGGATTGGCTGAGCTCATGGTTCCAATTGTAGGAAGACTTTATAGGCATGGCGTTCATATTATGATTTATGGCCAATCTCTTGTTAATAAATCACCTATAGATATCATGCATGCACACAGATTTGTTAGACAAATTGAAGAAAATGAATTAAGCGAGCTAGAAACTTACCCTTTGCTAGAAAGACTCAGCACAATGGACCTGCCTGATTGTGAAGTAGATATAGGTGAACTTGCAATGAGATGTTCTTTTTTTGATGATCTCCCTAACAACCCTGAGTTAATAGATGATTTTTTAAAAGAGCATATCAATATTGATGAAATAATAAGCAAAAGACCCGATCAGCCTAAAGATATAGTGCTTTATGGTTTCGGTAGAATTGGAAGATTAATGGCAAGAATGCTTGCCCAAACCACAGGCCCCGGAAATTATTTTCGCCTTAAAGGCGTAGTTGTTAGAAGAACTGGCGATAATGATCTAACCAAAAGAGCAAGCTTGTTAAGAAGAGATTCTGTGCACGGGAAGTTCGACGGAACAATTAGAGTTGACCTTGAAAATGAGTTATTAGTAATTAACGGAAATCCAGTTAAATTCATTTATGCAAACACTCCATCTGATGTAAATTATTCTGATCTAAACATCAATTCTCCAATTGTCATTGATAATACAGGCATATGGCGTGATGAAGAGGCCTTATCTCAGCATTTGGCATGCGGCGCATCAAAAGTTATTTTAACTGCACCTGCTAAAGGTGATATTAGGAACATAGTATTTGGCGTAAATGATTCAGCCTTAAATGAATCAGATAGAATTATCTCAGCTGCATCATGCACAACTAATGCTATAGTTCCCATGCTTAAGCTGATTAGTGATAATTATGGAATTTCAAACGGTCATATTGAAACTGTTCATTCATATACAAATGACCAGAACTTAATTGATAATTTTCATAAAGGCGATAGAAGAGGTAGAAGTGCACCATTGAATATGGTCATTACATCAACAGGCGCTGTAGAAGCAGTCTCTAAGGCCATTCCAGAGCTAAAAAATAAATTAACTGGAAATGCCATTAGAGTTCCAACTCCCAATGTAAGTTTAGCGGTATTGGTTTTAAATTTAGATAATTCTGTTGAAAAAGATGAATTAAATGACTTCTTAAAAAAATCAGCCTTTGCTAGCAAATACAGAGAAATTATTGGATATACGAATTCACCAGAGGCTGTATCTACAGACTTTTATTCGAGTCCCTACGCAACAATTATTGACTCTCAAGCTACCATTGCTGATGGTAAGCAAATTACTCTATATTGTTGGTATGACAACGAATATGGCTACACTAAGCAAGTCCTCAACCTAACAAAAAAGGTTGCTTCAATAGACATGCAAAGATTTCCTAAAGCAATTGAAGATTCAGTATAGAAACACCTGATATTTCCATTTATAATTCACCCATCTTTTACTGAAGGGTATTGTGATTAAAACCAATAAAGGGCTAGATTTACCAATTTCTGGAAATCCATCTATGGATGTTGATTCATCTACTGCGATCAACTCTGTTGCAGTCCTTGGTACCGATTATGCTGGTCTCAAACCAACAATGATGGTTGATGAAGGCGATACAGTTTTTTCAGGACAAAAATTATTTGAAAATAAAAAAAATCCAGGCACTTTCATAACAGCTCATTCATCTGGTGTTGTTCAGTCAATTAATAGAGGTGATAAAAGAAGGTTCTTATCGATGATCATTGAAACAGATGACTCCCTTGAACCAATAAAATTTAATCTTAATGATTGTTCTAATTCAATTAGTTTTTTAGTTGAAAGTGGAACGCTTGCCTATTTCCGAACTAGACCATACAACAGAATGCCTAATCCTAGTGAATTACCCTCGGCAATATTTATCAATGCATGTGATACAAATCCATTGTCTATTGATCCTTATGAACTAATCAAAATAGATCAAGATCTTTTCAACAAAGGCCTTGATTTTATTAGAGGCATTGACTCCAACATTAAAACTTTTTGCTCATATCAAAATCATGATTTTGATCAATCAGTAGAAGGTGTAACATACAATCAATTTGAAGGTCCCCATCCAGCAGGACTAGTTGGTACGCATATACATTTTCTTCACCCAGTTGGTCAAAATAGATCAGTCTGGAGTATTTCATGGCAGGAGGTTATTTCTCTAGGATATCTTCTTCAGAATAATTATTTACGCCCTGAAAAACATGTTTCTATAGGCGGTCCAAATGTTCATGATCCTAAGATCTTAAAATTAAAATATGGTTCAAATTTAAAAGAAGTAACTGCAGGAAAGATTTCTGAAAACTCTAGGGTTATTTCTGGCTCAGTTCTAAATGGTCATACAGGAGAAAGCGTAATGGACTACCTGGGTTCATTTGATAACCAAGTTTCAGTTCTTCCAGACGAGTCAAATGATATTTTATTTAACTGGGCTATGCCAGGCTCAAATCTTCATTCTAAGTTACCAGCATTTATTTCAAGCTGGATAAAGCCTAAAAAATTTAAATTTAATGTTTCAATGAATGGAGGGAACAGAGCAATTATCCCAATCTCTTCTTATCAAGAGATAATGCCTTTAAACATACTAACAACTCAATTATTAAAATGCTTAGTTACACTTGATATCGAGCTAGGTGAAAAATTAGGTGTTTTAGAGCTAGCTCCTGAGGATTTAGCTTTGGCTAGTTATGTTTGTCCTAGTAAATATGACTATCAATCAATTCTAGATTCTAATTTAGAGAAAATGTATGAGGAATTTAAATGAAAGCCTGGCTTAGATCTCTCAATGAAAGAATTAAGCCTAGATTTATGCCTGGCGGGTCACAGGCTAAATGGTTTCCTATATATGACGCTATTGAAAATTTTATTTTTTCCTCTACACACAAAACAGCCAACCCAATTCATGTAAGGGATTCCATCGATATTCAAAGAATAATGGTGATTGTTTGGTTGGCTGCATTTCCAGCGATGTTTTATGGAATGTATAACATCGGCAACCAAACTTTAGAATATCTATCATTGGCTGGTTCACCTAATACAAATGACTGGCATCATGCTTTAATAAACTTTGTTGGCTATTCAAGTGATAGTTTTCTAACAAAGATGTGGGTTGGGGCTGTTTTCTTTGTTCCTATATATGCAGTAACTTTTGCAGTTGGAATTCTTTGGGAAATTCTCTTTGCGGTTGTTCGTAAGCACGAAATTAATGAAGGTTTATTTGTTTCATCAATTCTATTTGCACTCAGTTGCCCACCAGACTTACCATTATGGCAAGCCGCGATGGGAATAACATTTGGAATAGTTATAGGTAAAGAAGTTTTTGGCGGAACTGGTAAAAACTTTTTAAATCCTGCTTTAACTGGTCGAGCATTTTTATATTTTGCTTATCCTTCACAACTATCGGGAGACAAGGTTTGGATTGCTGGGCTTTCTGATACTGGTATTACTCCTGAAGGTTTTAGTGGAGCAACCCCTCTGGGTTATGCTGCAGAGGGAGGCTTACAAGGACTGACTGATAATTTCACATGGTTTGATGCATTGATTGGCAATATTCCAGGCTCAGTTGGCGAGACTTCTGTTATAGCCATCGGAATTGCTGCAATTATTCTTCTAGCAACAGGTGTTGCCTCATATAGAATTATTTTGGGCACATTTTTAGGCATGATAGTTATGTCATCAATTTTAAATATTGCAGGCTCTGATACTAACCCAATGTTTCAAGTTCCATGGCACTGGCATCTTGTTATAGGTAGTTTTGCATTTGGATTAGTGTTTATGGCTACTGAACCTGTTTCAGGGTCTGGAACAAATGCAGGTCGTTGGATTTATGGTGCCTTGATTGGCGTAACTGTAATATTAATTAGGGTTATTAACCCTGCATTTCCTGAGGGCATGATGTTGGCAATTCTTTTTGCTAATTTATTTGCTCCAGTCATAGATCACATGGTTGTATCAAATAATATTGCCAAACGTAAGAGGGCCTTATCATATGAATGATTCGGTTTTAAAAACTCTAACAGTATCTTTTTTGGTTTGCTTATTTTGTTCTATGGTAGTTTCATATGCTGCTGTAAGTCTTAGGGATATGCAAAACCTTAATAAGCTAAATGACCAAAGAATTAAAATACTAAAAACTGCAGCAATTTATAATCCTGATGAATCAATTGAATCTCAGTTTACTCGTCTAACTCCAAAATTCGTAAACTTTAGTACGGGCGATCTTTTAGATACTTTTGGTGAATATGATTTGAATACTTATGATCCCGTATATTTCTCAAAACAACCTGAACATTCAACTCCAATACCTACCTCAGAGGATATTGCAATCGTAAAAAATAAAGAAAATATTGGAAAAATATATTTACTTAAAGACTCTAGTAATAATCTTGAAAAAATTATTTTACCCATAAGGGGTTATGGACTTTGGGGTACATTGTTTGGTTATATTGCTGTTGATAAAGATTTAAATACTATTAAGGGGCTTGAATTTTATGCTCACAAAGAAACTCCTGGATTAGGTGCAGAAGTAGATAACCCTAAGTGGAAGGCATTATGGGATGGGAAATCTATCTATAAAGATGGTGAGGTTGAGATCCAAGTAATAAAAGGCAAAGTAGATCCATCAAATCAGATGGCATCTTATCAGGTTGATGGACTTTCAGGTGCAACATTAACCAGTCGAGGTGTTACCAACATGTTAGTTTATTGGCTCGGTGAAAATGGTTATAAAGATACATTAAAAAATATTAATTATGACAGTTAAGCAATACAAAGAAGTTCTTGCCAAGCCATTGCTTGAAGAGAATCCTATTACGCTGCAAATTCTTGGAATTTGTTCAGCCTTAGCTGTTACAAGCAATCTCTCTGTTACCTTGGTCATGTGCATTGCTCTTACAAGTGTTGTCTCATTTTCTAATTTATTTATTTCCATTATCAGAAATCACATCCCAAGTAGCGTTAGGATAATTGTTCAAATGACTATCATCGCATCTCTTGTGATCGTTGTTGATGAGTTATTGAAAGCATATGACTATGAGACAAGTAAAAAGTTATCAGTTTTTGTAGGTCTTATTATTACTAATTGTATTGTTATGGGTAGGGCTGAAGCATTTGCTATGAAAGAAAAACCATTTATTAGTTTTTTAGATGGCCTAGGAAATGGTCTCGGATATAGCATTATTTTGATTGCAGTAGCCATTGTTAGAGAATTATTTGGCGCAGGAACATTGATGGGATATGAAATCTTACCTCTGGTATCTAATGGTGGTTGGTATCCAGCTAACAATCTTCTGTTGCTTCCACCAAGTTCATTTATATTAATAGGGCTAATGATCTGGGGAATAAGAGCTTACAAAAAAGATCAGGTTGAACCAAATGAATTCAACCTATCAAGGCATCATTCGGCACCAGACTTATCTAAGAGAGAGTTAAATGTTTGAACACTATCTTAGTATTTTTATAACAACTGTTTTCATAGAAAACATTGCTTTATCTGTATTCTTGGGCATGTGTACATTCATAGCTATATCAAAAAAAATAGATGCAGCTTTTGGTCTTGGTGTAGCAGTTATTGTTGTTTGCTTAATTACAGTCCCACTTAACAATCTTATTTATAATTCTATTTTAAAAGAAGGAGCTTTAGCATGGGCTGGCTTCCCTCAAGCAAATCTAGAGTTTGTTGGTTTAATTAGTTACATAGGTGTAATTGCTGCAGCTGTACAGATACTTGAAATGTTTTTAGATAGATTTGTCCCGGTTCTTTATAATGCACTTGGTGTATTTTTACCATTAATAACAGTTAATTGCGCTATCCTTGGCGCTTCATTATTTATGATTGAAAAAGATCTTAAGTTTGGTGAAAGTGTTGTCTATGGGCTTGGTGCTGGTGTTGGCTGGGCTATGGCTATTGTTGTTTTAGCTGGTATTCGAGAAAAATTAAAATATTCAGATATACCTGATGGCCTTCAAGGCTTGGGAGTAACATTTTTAATAGTAGGTTTAATGAGTTTTGGATTTATGTCATTCGGGGGAATTTCACTATAGTTATTGTTTATGCAAATTGATTTATTTTTAGGTGTTCTTTCTTTTACTGGCGTAGTGTTACTCTTGGTAAGTATTATCATTGCTGCAAGAAATCAGCTAGTAAGTTCTGGCGATGTAACTATTGAGATTAACGGTGATTCATCTAACCCAATCGTTGTCCCATCAGGCAATAAATTACTTCAGACTCTTGCTGAAAATAAAATTTTTCTATCATCTGCTTGTGGAGGCGGGGGAACCTGTAGTCAGTGTAAGTGTCAAATCGCTGAAGGCGGCGGTTCTATATTACCAACCGAAGAATCTCACTTTAATTCTAAAGAAAAAAAAGATGGCTGGAGACTTTCATGCCAAGTTGCAGTTAAAAATGATTTAAAAATTACAATTCCAGAAGAGGTTTTTGGTGTCAAAGAGTGGGAGTGCGAAGTTGTTTCTAATGATAATAGATACAGTGCAGACGTGGTGGTCGCGAATGCAGATTATCAGCATGTTGAAAGTACATTATTGGAATATAAATATCGTAATTATTCTAATTCTTACTGGAATAAAAGAACCATATCGCCTAGTGCTTTGTTATTTTATATAGGAATTAATAAGAAAATTAACTTACCGCATCACTGTCTTTTCTTCGATACAGATTTTGCTGATCACGTTACGGATATTTACGATGAACCCAGATGGCCTGAATCCCCTTTGTTTTATACATCCTGCACTTCAAAATCCGACCCAAATGTTGCACCAGAGAATGGTGAGACTTTATTTGTTTTGATACCTGTTGCGCCTGGACTTAAAGATGAATCCAAATCTAGAGAAGCATATCTTGATCAGATTATTGATAGAATTGAAGAGGCGACCAATGACAATATAAGAGATCACATTGCAGTAAGTAAGTCATATGCCCATGAAGAATTTATTTCTGATTTTAATTCATATAAAGGGAATGCGTATGGATTAGCAAACACCCTTTTTCAAACTGCGTTTTTAAAACCTAAAATAAAAAACAGTAAGCTTAATAATTTATATTATACGGGGCAGTTAACAGTGCCAGGACCAGGGATGCCTCCAGCTTTAGTATCAGGGAAAATTGTAGCGGATCAAATTATAAAGGATCTGAAT